>JAEEGL012429163.1_pt1 | contig 10771 bp, 5 predicted proteins | sample 9134231 | NCBI WGS metagenome assembly JAEEGL01 (sample SAMN16246548, study PRJNA631951) | gut metagenome | biome: gut microbiome; feature: rumen; material: fiber-attached | host: Bos | place: Iran: Karaj | collected 2018-10
ACGCTCTTCCGATCTGAACCAGAGGAGGAAGAGAAGATTGCATAAAAAATATCTGATATGTTCGGTGGAAACTATTATTGATTAAATAGTTTTTTGAGAGTATTATTAAGGAGTATCGCTGAGACGATGCTCCTTTTTTTACGTTATAAAGCGCTGGATAAGCGAAAATTTGAATAAATGAAAAGAGGTGTTTGCTATGGCATTTGAGAACCTTGAACCTAAGGCAGTGTTTAGCTTTTTTGAAGAGATTTGCAGCATTCCCCATGGTTCCGGAAATCTGCAGAAGATAAGTGACTATCTTGTTTCTTTTGCAAAAGAAAGAAACCTTGAAGTAATTCAGGACAGTGAGCTTAACGTTATCATCAAGGCTCCCGGAAGTAAGGGCTACGAGGATAAGGCTCCGGTGATCCTTCAGGGCCATATGGACATGGTTGCTGTTAAAAATGATGACTGTGATATCGATATGACCACAGAGGGACTTAGGACCAGAACAGACGGAGAATTTGTCTGGGCTGAGGGTACCAGCCTTGGCGGAGATGATGGAATTGCTGTTGCGTATTGCCTTGCACTTCTTGATTCCAAGGATATTCCACATCCACCTCTTGAGGTTGTAATTACTACAAATGAAGAGACAGGAATGTTTGGAGCTGCAGCAATTGACCTTTCTATGCTAAAGGGCAAGCAGCTGATAAATATTGATAACGAGGAAGAAGGCGCATTCATCGTAAGCTGCGCAGGCGGAGCAAGGATTTATTCAAAGCTTCCTGTAAAGAGAGAAAGTGCATGCGGCTCTAAGGCAAGAGTTGAGATTTCAGGTCTCCTTGGAGGACATTCCGGAGAGATGATAAAGTGTGGCAGAGGAAATGCTAACATCCTTCTTTCAAGAGTTCTTCTTGAGGCGCTGGATAAGGTGCAGCTCAGACTCATTCAGATAGCAGGCGGCGTTGCAGATAATGCCATTCCTTCATCTGCTTTTTGTGAGGTCTTAGTTTCTGATGGCGAGCTTGATGCCTTTAAAGAGAGCGTAGCTGCTTCCTTTGAGGATATCAAGGGAGAGCTTGAGGTTAAGGACCCGGATGTAAAGATAGAGATCACAGAAACCACTAAGGCCTTTGAAGCAAAGGCAGTTTCATTAGAGGACACTAAGAGAGTTCTTTTGGCTGTATGCTCAATGCCTGATGGGGTACAGGCTATGAGTGCTTCAGTGGAAGGACTTGTTGAGACCTCTCTCAATCTTGGAATTATTAAGACTGATGAAGACAGTATCACTTTTGACCAGTCAGTAAGAAGCAGTGTTGAGTCCTCTAAGAAGATGCTCATTAGAAAAGTTACAGCAATTACTACAGTTTACGGAGGAAGCTATACCATCAGCGGAGAGTATCCCGGCTGGAAGTTCAGACAGGAATCAGAACTTAGAGACCACATGGTAAGCGTATACGAGAAAATGTACGGCAAAAAGCCAAAGGTAGAGGCAATCCATGCCGGACTTGAATGCGGTCTTTTGAGCAAGAAGATTGATGACCTTGACTGTATTTCAATCGGTCCTGACATGCAGGATATCCATTCAGCCAAGGAAAAGCTTTCAGTTAAGTCTACAGCAAATGTTTGGGAGTATTTAAAGGCTGTTTTAGCCTGAATAATAAATGGGGAATAGGCTTTAAGGAGGGTTACACAAAGTGAATGAGATCAGACAGGAGATAATGGATTCTGTTATCAACCAGTTCAACAAGAAGGGCATGAAGTTTACTATGGATGACATTTCCAAGGAGCTTCATATCAGTAAAAAAACGATTTACAAGGAATTCAATGATAAAAATGAGCTGTTTTTTGCCACAGTAGATTACGGCTTTTCTGCAATCAAGACCAAGGAAGCAGAGGTTCTTGCCGATGACAGCCTTGGGCTTGTTGAGAAGATTTCCAGACTTATTGTCTGTCTTCCCGATAACTACAAGAACATTGATTTCAGACGCGTATATCAGCTTAAGGAGAAGTATCCTCAGGTATATCAGCAGCTCGCACATAGGATCGAGACTGATTGGGAGGAAACTGACAAGCTCCTTGTTCGGGCTATGGATGAGGGCCTTATTAAGAGAGCACCCTTAGGTCTTATAAAGCTCACTATTGAAGGTGCAATTGAGAAGTTCCTTAGCTCAGATGAGCTCAAGGACACAGAGCTTAGCTACGAGGATGCTCTTAACGAGATGATCGATATTGTTATCAATGGACTCAGGATCAGGTGACAGGAGGTTTGACTGATGATTTACGCAGACGGCAATTTATTCCTACTGCAGACTAAAAACACTTCATATCTTTTCAGAAAGCTGGAATCAGGGCACCTTGAGCATGTATGCTACGGTGCATCACTGTTTTCAGACGAGGCCTTCTCAAAGGCAAAGGAAACAGGTAGTCTTGAGAATGCTGTTCCCCTGGGAAAAGACGGACTTTTGAATATTGCAAATACTACAGGGGCCAAGCACTTTTTCGGCGGCGGAAACATGAATGTCTACTCTGATGAGTATCCAAATGTTTTCCTTGAGATGCTTACTCTTGAGATGTCCTCTTTTGGAAAAGGAGATATCAGAGAACCCTTTGTCGAGCTTACCTACGCAGATGGTTCCAAGACAGTTGACTTCACCTTCGAGAATTTTGAGGTGAAAAAGGGCAAGGCTATGCTTGAGACTTTGCCATCCTCCTATGAGGCTGATGAGCAGCTCTTCATTGTTCTTAAGGATAAACAGTACAATGTAAGACTTATGCTTATCTATTCTGTATTTGAGTCAATAGATGTAATAACAAGAAGCTCCATTATCTATAATGACAGCGACAAGGAAGTGACAATTGACAGACTCCTTAGTACACAGATCGACTTCAACAGACCTGCGTTTAAGATGACTTCCTTCCATGGCAGATGGGCTAATGAGATGAACAAGCATGAGGCGGTCTGCACCGGAGGAAAGGTTGTATGTGAGGAGCTCTCAGCAGGAGAGTCAGGTTCAAGATCTAATCCTTTTGTTATCGTAAGCGACATTGATGCTGCGGATGACCACGGCGAGTGCTACGGCTTTAATCTTATTTACAGCGGAGATCACTATGAGGCACTCTCATCAAATGGTACAAACATGAGCCGCTTTGTCTGCGGAATACAGCCAAACAGCTTTAGCTGGCTGCTTGGACCCGGTGAGAGCTTTGAAGCACCTGAGGCTGTCATGACTTTTTCTGATAAGGGAATGAATGACATGAGCCTTCATATGCATGACTTTGTAAGAAAGCATGTTGTAAGAGGCCAGTATAGAGATAAAGAAAGACCTATCCTTATTAACAGCTGGGAGGCTGCATACTTTAACTTTACACAGGGGTCTTTAGTATCACTTGCAAAGGATGCTAAAAAGTGTGGCATCGAGCTCTTTGTTATGGACGATGGCTGGTTTGGCAAGAGAAATGACGACAAGTCCTCTCTTGGCGACTGGTATGAAAATAAGAAAAAACTTCCGGGAGGTATCCAGGAGCTTGCTGATAAGATCACCGGTCTTGGAATGCTGTTTGGAATCTGGGTTGAGCCTGAGATGATAAATGAGGACAGAGATCTTTACAGAGAACATCCCGACTGGGCAGTGCAGATTCCCGGCAAACCTCATTCAAAGGGAAGAAATCAGATGAACCTTGACCTTACAAGGACTGAGGTTCAGGACTTCGTTATAGATTCCATGAAAAGAGTCTTTTCCGCAGGCAAGATTTCCTATGTTAAGTGGGATATGAACAGGATATTCTCTGACAGATTTTCACCTGCGCTCGGAGAGAGAAGACAGGGCGAGTTCATGCACAGGTATTATCTTGGCCTGTACAGGATCATGAAGGAGCTTACCCAGAGCTTCCCCAATATTCTGTTTGAGGGCTGCTCAGCAGGTGGAAACAGATTTGATCTTGGCATTTTGTGCTATTTCCCTCAGATATGGGGAAGTGATGACACTGATGCAATGTGCAGACTTGATATTCAGAGAGGCTATAGCTACGGCTATCCTGCAAGTGTTGTGGGCGCTCATGTTTCAGCCTGCCCTAACCATCAGACACTTAACACAGTTCCGCTGGAGACAAGATTTGAGATAGCATGTCCCGGCTGCTTTGGATACGAGCTTAACCTCTGTGATATGTCTGATTCGGATAAAAAAGTCGTTGCGGATCAGGTTGAGTTTTATAAGAAGTGGAGAGAGGTTTTCCAGTTTGGAGACTATTACAGACTTCCTGACTATGGCTATATGATTGTCAGCAAAGATAAGAAAAAGGCAGTGTCCTTCATTGTTGAAAGAAATTCAAAGCCAAACAATGACTATCGCTGCTTAAAAACAGTAGGTCTTGATGACAATAAGCTCTATAATATGGTGAACCGTATTGTTCCTCTTTCTGTAAAGGATTTTGGAAGCCTTCTCAATGCTGTGGTTCCTGTTCATGTGAAGCAGGACGGCATAATCCATAACATTATAGACAAGGTTGTGGATTACAACAGTGAAGAGCAGAAGGCTACTGCTACAGGTGCTGCCTTCAACCATCATGGCGTGGCACTTAACTCAAGTTTCTGTGGTACAGGAAACAATCAGGATACAAGAATAATGAGAACAGGAGATACTCGCCTGTATCTGTTTGAAGAAGTTGAATAAAAAAGCCGAGGTCATATGGCCTCGGCTTTTTGCTTGTTATTATTATGCGTTGTGCTCCTGAAGATACTCGTTAAGAGCATCTGTTATCTCCTCACTGTCGATACCGTGAACGGCACAGGCCTCTGTAAGAGACTCCATCTGGGAAGCAGGGCAGTGAATACAGCCCATGCCACACTCCATAAGGAACTGTGCTGCAAGGGGGTGCTTTGTAATTATATCTCCCACAAGCATATCGGGAGTAATAAGGTTCTGGTTCTCTTCTGACATTTGTAAATCCTCACTTTCTGTATCATTTCCGAAGAATAAATCTTTTAAGTTCATAATCATACACCTCAAAAAAGATTGTGCTAAATCATTTTAGCGCACACTAACATCTACTGCAAGTTTTTTCTTGTTCAGAGTAGAAAAATATATTTGTGGCATTTGTTTAGAAAATTCATTCGATGATAAAGTAATTTAATAAAATATAAAATAAATGGTGACATATAGACTAAAATATGATAGATTCATCTTATGGGGTTGTACATTATTACTTAATAGCTGAATAACAAAGGCTATAAATCTGAAATTATGTACAATATGGTAAAACAAAAGTAAGGTTAGGAGGATTAGGGAAGGTATGAAAAAAAGTATTAAAAAGTCTTTGTCCAGGTCACTGACAAAGGTACTTTCTGCTGCAATGGTCATTTCCGGCGTTTCCGGCGTAGGAAACGTGATGAATGTAAGTGCGCAGGAAGGCCTTATCGAGCTTTCGCATGAAGAGATAAGTGAGCTTACCTCTGATGCGAATCATGCAAGAACCAGCGTACATGACCCTTCGATTGTCTATGACAATGAAGGAACATATTATGTATTCGGTTCTCACCTGGGAGTGTCCAAATCAACAGATCTTGAGAACTGGACCTCCATCTACACAGATAATCCAACAAGCGGAATATTTGTAGAAAATTACAACACTGAGTTTACAGCCAACACTAATGCAGGCGAAGAGGTAACAGTGCTTGATGCTGATGGAAATCAGACTACTGCAACTTTCGCAAGCTATGACCTTGCAGCATGGATTTCCGGCAATACAGTAAATGGTAATATGTGGGCTCCTGACGTTATTTACAATGAAGTTCTGGGAAAATGGTGCATGTATCTTAGCCTTAACGGAGCTGACTGGAATTCTGGTATTGTGCTTCTTATTTCAGATAATATCGAGGGACCTTATGATTATGTAGGTCCGGTAGTGTTCTCAGGCTTTAGTACTGCTTCTTCAAGCAAGAGCTTCCATGATACAGATTTAGAGCTTGTTATTGGGCAGACGGAGGAGCTTCCTGAGAAGTATCAGAAAATATCTAACAGAAAATGGGGAGATTTCTGGCCACATGCTATCGACCCTGCGGTTTTCTATGATGAAGAGGGAAAGCTCTGGATGACCTATGGTTCCTGGTCCGGCGGAATCTATGTACTTGAGCTTGATGAGAACACAGGACTTCGTGATTATACCGTGCAGTATGAAGATAACTATGACGCTCTTGGAAAGAGCGTAACTTCAGATCCATACTTTGGAAAGAAGATTGCAGGTGGTTATTACGTATCCGGTGAGGGCTCTTATATCGAACATATCGGAGATTATTATTATCTCTTCATGTCCTATGGCTTTTATTCACCTGAGGGCGGCTACAACATGAGAGTGTTCCGCAGTGAAAATCCTGATGGACCTTATGTTGATGAGAACGGAGTAAGTGCTGTTTTTGACAGATATATTCAGAACTATAGCGCAACTGACTCCTCTAATAATCGCGGCGAAAAGCTTATGGGCGGTTATAAGTGGGACACAATGGCTAAGGCTGAGCTTTCTCAGGGACACAATTCAGCAATCGTAACAGAGGATGGCAAGGCATATCTTGTTTATCATACAAAGTTCAATGATGGCACAGCTGGTCATGAGATAAGAGTACATCAGCTCTTTGTAAATGAAGAGGGATGGCTTGTGACTGCGCCTTATGAGTATGCAGGGGAGACACTTTCAGCTACAGGTTATGACAGCGATGCCCTTTCAGGAAACTATGATCTCATTATCCACAAGTTCCAGATGAGATATGGCGATCTTGAGTATGTTTCACCTGAAAGCATTACTCTTAATGCTGATGGAACAGTTACCGGAGCAAAAGAGGGAAGCTGGAGCGTGACAGAGGGAACTCCTTACTGCCAGATCACATTGGATGGCTCTGTTTTCAAGGGAGTATTTACAGAGCAGATGCTTGGCGGAACAAGGATTCCTGTTATGGCATTTACAGCAGTCAATTCTGACGGTCTTACTATCTGGGGCTCCGGAGAGATCACAGACAAGGCAGCTATTGCTATCACTGCAGCTAATAACGCATACAACGCACCTTCTTCAGTTTATGGAAGCTTTGATCTTCCTACCACAGGCGATCATGGAACAAGCATCTCATGGTTTTCTTCAAATCCTGAGGTCATTGCAAATGACGGAACAGTAACAGGCGTTGAAGCAGATACAACAGTAATACTCACAGCTCGCATTTCAAAAGGCGATTATTTCTACGACAAGACCTTTGAGGTAACCGTAAAGAAACTTGAGCAGAACGAGACAGATTCACTGGTTGTAGGAGAGTTCTTTAAAGGAGAGGTGGTTGATCTATCCACAGCTCTTTCAAATAAGATTTCAGTTCAGAACCCATTCTACAAGGGAACAGCTAATGGGCTTGACCTTTCGGGTGGTGTTACTATTTCCTTTGATACTACTTCAACAGGAAATGTAAATGTTCTTGGAACACTTCTTGCTTTCAGGGATGACAAAAAAGACACAGGCAGAATGTACTTTACTCCCGGTTCATACCTTGGCTACAATGCAAACGGCTCCTGGTATGATGCGAACCTGAAGAGCTACAGCCTCGTTAAGGACTACATCGGCGATTCTGCACATGTTGATATCAACCTTACAGCTAAGGGCTTTACAGTTTTTGTAAATGGAGAAGTTGCTTACACAGAAGCTATTCTTGATACAGAAAACGGCGATGGAACAATTGACGGACAGTACACCAATGTTCTTAAGTTCCTCTACAACAATGCGGACACTTTATACTTTGGCTCAGGCTCCTGGTGGAATGATGTAGCAAATAACACAATCAGCAACGTTGTCTGCACAGTAGGACCTATCGATAAAACTGTTGATCTTTCAGATGAGGAAAAGCCGGGCGAGGAAGAGGTTCTGGTAGACGTTATTACTTTTACCAAGGACAGAGCAGAGCTTACAAGCAACGACTACATCGAGATCGTAGACAATCCTTTCTATGGCAAGAACCTTGAGAAGGTCACACTTAAGTACACAATAAATATTGATCCTAAGGCAGCAAAGAACGGCTGGGATGGCATTTTCTCCTTCTATAACAGTGCTACAGGCGGAAGAGTATCAATGCAGACAAATCCTTACCTTTGCTACAACGCTGATGGCTGGATTGATGTAAATCAGCCGGGCGATGGCGCTGACAACAGAGTTGGCAAAATGGACTTTGGCAAAGACTATGATGTTGAAGTCACTATTACATCAGATGGCGTAACAATGAAGGTTGACGGGGATGAGCTTAGCCCAAGTGTCAATGGTTCAACAACAAGCTATGAAAAGATACTTAAGACGATTTCCGGTGCAGATCAGCTTACCTTTGGCGTAGGCCTTGCTCAGACCTCCTACTGGTACACAGAACTCTGCACACTTACAAACATTGAGTTCAGATCCCAGGCAGAGGGCTCAGAAACACCTGAGGAACCGGAAGAACCTGAAGAACCTGAAGAACCCGAAGAGCCTGAAGAACCCGAAGAGCCTGAAGAACCCACTGAATACGACGAAGTATTCTATAGTCTTGATAAGCTCAGTCTTCCTACAAATGATGCTATCACAGTGGTAGAGAATCCTTTCGCAGGAAAGATAATCGATAAGCTCTACATGGCTTATACGATCAAGATGAACGATGCTTCAGTAAAGAATGGATGGGACAGCATTTTCAGCTTCTATAACACTAAGACCACAGGAAGAGTATCAGTTCAGTCAGCACCATATCTTTGCTACAACGATATGGTAGGAAATTGGATCGATTTTAACAATCCTGATCTGACCGGAGCTGTTGACCTTGCACCTTCCTTTACTTCCGGAACAGAGCATAAGGTTACAATCACGGTTACTAAGGATGAAGCGGTATTTACCGTAGATGGAAAAGAGATAGCAGCTCCTCAGGACGGCTCAGATACAGCAAGCAACAAGAAGCTTCTTGAGCTTGTAACTGAGTGTGACCAACTTACACTTGGTGTTGGACTTGCGCAGACCGCTTTCTGGTATACAGAGATCTGTGATATTTCAGACCTGGTGCTTTCAACAGGAAGGACCCAGGCAGAAACTGAAGAACCGGGTGAACCCGAGAATCCTGAAGATCCCGAGAATCCTGAAGATCCCGAGAATCCTGATGAGCCTGATGTTCCACAGAAGCCGGTTGGAAGCTTTGTTACCAAGTGGGGCAGCATCTACTTCGTTCTTGAGGATGGAAGCTATGCAAGGGGACTTAACACAATCGATGGTTACACCTACTATTTCAAGGAAAAGAATGGCGCAGCAGTTAAGTCTGATTTTGTAGAGCTTGAGGATGGAAAGTACTACTTTGATTCCAAGGGCCATATGGTGACAGGTTTTATGACAAAGTGGCTTTCAACCTACTACTTTGCAGAGGATGGAAAACTTGTCACAGGCAGAATCTTCGAAGTGGAAGAGCATAAGTATCACGCCAATGAGAAGGGTGTTATCACTACAAGCGCCTTTGTTACTATGGAGGATGGAACCTACTATTTTGACGCAAATGGACATATGGTTATAGGAAGAAGCATTACCAGATGGTTTAAGACCTATACCTTTGATGAAAACGGAAGACTTGTAACTAAATAAATCCTGGCAAATAAAAAACTGCTGACCACTTCGGTGATCAGCAGTTTTGTTTTAAATTAATTACTGTTTTGTGCTTTCAGAAGGGGGCTCAACCTTGAAGTACTTAACGTTAGCAGTAAGTTCTTCAGCAATCTTCTGGAGATCCTGAGCCTGCGCAACAACAGATTCCATGTTGGTATCAAGCTGCATGAGAGAAGCACTTGTTTCCTGAGTGGATGCTGCGTTCTCTTCGGAGATACTTGAAAGAGACTCAACAGAATTAAGAATGTTATCCTTATCTGCGTTCATGGTCTCAACCAGCTCTACGATTTGCCTGTTGCCTTCTTCTGTTTCCTGAAGGAGTCTGAGCATCTCGTCGAAGGATTCGCTCATCTCTTCGAGAGCAGTGGTCTCATTGGTGATAGCACCTTTGATTGCCTCAGTAAGCTCTTTGTTCTTATTTGAATAATCAGTGATTGTTGAAAGCATGTTGGTGATCTCGCCTGCCAGGTTGTTTGTATCGCCTGCAAGATCCTTGATGTTATCAGCAACTACCGCAAAGCCCTTACCTGCTTCACCTGCTCTTGCAGCCTCGATGGAAGCATTGAGGGCAAGAAGGTTGGTCTGGCTTGCGATGGAGATGATGGACTCAGCAGCAGTAGTGATCTGAGCAACAACATTTGCTGTCTCATTTACTGAATCAGCAACCTGAGATGCCATCTCATCGTTCTTCTGATCCTGAATCTTAATCTGTTCAAGCTGATCTTTTACCTTTGTGGACTCCTCGTAAACAGCTCTGCCCTTTTCAAGGTTGGAGTTAGCAGAATCAAGAACGTTATCTACGCTAGCGCCCATATTAACAGTAACTGCAGATGTGCTCTGTACGTCCTCAGCCATAGCTGTTGCACCGGTTGCAAGATCGTTAACTGCAGAACTGATGTCTGTTGTTGTCTTCTGAGAGCTTGAAATTGAATCCTTAGCAAGCTCTGCCTTTGTATTAACAGTATCAGCGTGGTTGATGACCTTAACAAGGGCATTTCTGAGTTCATGTCTCATGGATTCCAGGCCCTTGAGGATTTCCTCGAACTCAATGATCATACTGTCGGTCTTTATCTTCGTTACGAAATCACCGCTGGAAATTCTCCTAACATCCTCGCCCATCTTCTTGAGAGTTTTCAGTATGGCCATAATAATGAGAACA
>JAEEGL012863007.1_pt1 | contig 10771 bp, 7 predicted proteins | sample 9134231 | NCBI WGS metagenome assembly JAEEGL01 (sample SAMN16246548, study PRJNA631951) | gut metagenome | biome: gut microbiome; feature: rumen; material: fiber-attached | host: Bos | place: Iran: Karaj | collected 2018-10
ATCTGCAAACAACAGAGCCTTTTACGCAGGAGAAAAAGCTGTCAAAGCCGCTCTGGCAGCTATTGGCAAGGACTCAGAATCACATAACGGAATAATAAAGACCTTTAACATTGAATTCATCCATCAGCCCTGTGAGTTTTTTGGCAGAGATGATCTGCGCATCCTTCAGAGCATGGAAAGAATCAGAAATGCATCTGATTACGACGATTTCTATGTGGCCAATAAGGCAGAGTGTGAGGATCAGATAAAAAAAGCCAAAGAGCTGCTCTGCAGAGTCAGAGCATATCTGGAATCGCAGGGAATACTCTAAGAAAAATTCAGCGGATAATTATCATATAGCTACACTTTGTATTCATTCACCCGGACATTTTGCATTCCGTTAATAAAAGCCCCGTCAGATATGTTAACCATAGGTGGTAAATTATCCTCCACTGAAATATATCTTTCAATCCACTCTCTATAAGCGTTAAGACCAAGGGATGTATATATCGGATTTCCTTTTGTATCCCTGACCTGAAGATTTAAGTCATCATTTTTGATTTTTTCAACTTCATCAATGCCGGTTGCGTGAAGCTGATTATAGGTATATGCAAGATCAAGTCCCAGACAGGTGATCTTCTTTGCCCCAAGGCTGACTGCCAGATCCAGAGCCAAAGTAGCCACAGAACCTCCTGTTTTAAACAGTTTAACCCCTTTATCTTGAGCCATCTGTTCAGTTAACTCAAAGCCTTCCTGACAGGCGATATATCTCTTACCTTCAAACATAGCCACAGATTCGTGGCAGGCCGTTGCCAGATAAATAAAAGAAGTCCTTTCATAATTGAAGTTACAGTTCATCTGCCTTTTGGTTGAAGGAAGTCCATCAAGAAGGACTACAAATTCAGGATCAATTCCTTCTGCTATAAGCTTTGCTGCAGAAGTTGCAACGCAAAGAATAATACTTCCTTCAGGACGATTTTTCAGAATGTCAAAGCATGGAGTAAGAGAGGGGCCCCCTGCCACAAGGTAAACCTCTCTGTCCTTTATTCTTTCTTCAACATCGGTAACATAAGGATCTCCAAGTTTGACGTTTTCGGAAAAATTGAAAAACAGTATCTGCTTATTCTCATCTAACGGAAGCAGTACTGAACGGTATTTATTCAGAGTCGCCCTGAGGGCAGCATCAAATGTCATCAAAGACTCAAGCCTGGTAAGCAGTGTACAGTTTGAAACAAATCCGGCAATCTCATCTTCGCATTTTCCCAGGGAAAAACTTATTCTCCCCAATCTGATATCTTCGGACAGATTCAGAAATGTAAGGACATCCCTGGCAAAATCAATGTTTTCTTCAATTATGACCACCCGGGTTCCATAATGGAGCCGCAATAGCGCCATGACCTCATATATCATTCCAAATCCGGCAAAACCATATTTTGTAACATCTTCCCGGGTATTGTTTACAACATATTCCAGGGCACTGCGGTAAGGATTCACAGCACTTGAGAGATTAACCAACCTATCCTCGCACTCTTTTTTGATAGAAAAGAAAATATCTCCACTATCAGCAGCCTGAACAGAAGTCTCAATAACAGTATTGGAACTGCCACTCTCAAGAAGCGCTGCGGTATCGGTTTGTCCCATTTCTTTAAGAGCTTCTGTATTCTTTTCTAAATAATTGATTTCTTCAAAGGGAATCTTATTTGTGACTGTGCAGATGCAATCAGATAAAAGAGGACTGAGTTCTCCCTCCAGCACATCTGCAAGAAATGAAATATTCTTTTTTTCCTGTGAAATGATGATATCCTGAATAATCGGCACTATTTCCTTCGCCAGATCGCATAGCTCCGAAGACTCCGGACTCTTAGTCACAGATTCCAGCATGGTCGTTATCCCGGAGGTTACCTTCTTGATACTGTCATAGCCGGCAACCATTCGCTCTGTCCTTAAGCAAAAAGCGCAAAAAAAGCACTCTTGCTGAAGTTCAATCATCTTTTCCCGAATCTCCAATAGGCTCATATCCGTCCCCTTCAGGTTAATAGCTTTTCAGCTTTATAAATGTCTTCCATGCTGTCAATATCAACGCATCTCTCGGTTGGCATCACAAAGGCTGTCTCGTTATCATTAAAACTGGTAGCTTCACTTATCTCCGGAATAGAATTAATGTAAATAGCTCCGTTCACCCTGTAGTAAGTCTCAAAATCCTGCCTGCGAACGGTGCTGTTTTGGCTAAGCACAGGCACCGCCCTGTTACCTTCAAGCTTCCTGTAGAGAACCGGATTTTCCAAGGCTTTATTCACTGATAGAAGACTCCTCTTATCTTCCTTGTAAAAAAGCTCTATAGCACCATCTATATCCCCTGAATTCCTAAGGGGAGATGTGGGCTGCAGCAAAACAAGCACATCAAACTTCTCTCCCATGGCATCCAGCCTTTTAAGTACATCAACAATGGCATCTATGGTCTTTGAGGTATCGCCTGCGAGCTCATCAGGACGCATAAAGGGCACCTCTGCCCCATACTCTTTTGCCTTGGATGCAATGGTCTCAGAATCTGTTGAAACCATGACCAAATCAACATATCTGCTCCCAAGCCCAGCCTCTATAGTATAGGCAATAAGGGGTTTATCCTTTATGGGATATATGTTTTTATCCTTAATGCCCTTGCTTCCACCTCTTGCCGGTATAACCGCAAGAATTCTTTCGCCTTTATACATTCGAAGCGCCTCTCTACTCTGTTCAACTACAGCACATTGAACTGTTTCTGAAGAGTCTTTTCCCATATATCACTTCTCAGGGCCTGCATGAACAGCTCTGTACTTCTTCCGTCTCCAAAACCGAAGGATTTAGTCCGGTGACTGTCAATGTTTTCAAGGGCACTGACAATAAGGGCTTTATCCTCAGGGGTCCATTGGATATTAGGGCATTTCTCCAGATTATATCTGCCCTTTTGCCTTGTTCCTATATCAATGGCCGGAACGCCATAAAATCCTGCTTCTCTAACCCCTGCCGAGGAATTTCCCAGCATACAGTTAGCATTTCGAAGCAGTGTAAGAAAATATTCAAATCGGATTGAGTTAAGCAGTCTCACATTTTTTCTGTTCTGCAGCGTATTCAGCTTGCTTAGGATAATGTCCGATCCGGTGTCATTATTGGGATATATGATCACGTAGTTGTCCTGATATTCCTTGATGGCGTCCACCACATTTTTAACATGATCGTAAATCTGTTCCAATTCTGTGGTTACCGGATGATACAGTAAAATAGAATATTTATCAAAGGTAATGTCATATCTGCTTTTGACCTCTTCAATATCCGGAAGATTGTCGGAATTCATAATATCCAGATCCGGGGAGCCTATCACATAGATATTAGCTGCGTCTTCTCCCAGCTGTACCAGATTGGACCTGGCATCATCATTGGCAACAAAATGAAAATGCGCAAACTTGGAAACCGCATGTCTTATGGATTCATCGATGGTCCCTGTCACTTCACCGCCCTCAATATGAGCAACACGAATATTGTTAAGGGCACCAACCACTGCACCAGCTATGGCCTCTATGCGGTCACCATGGACAACTATCATATCAGGCTTCACATTATCCACATATCCGGTAAGACTACAGATCACATTTCCCAGGTTATAGCTCATACTCTGGGTATGTACCTGCCCCAGAGCAGGATATATATTCTTATAGCCATCCTTATATATCTCTCTTATGGTCATTCCATACTGCTCAAGAAGATGCATTCCGGAGACATAGATAAGAAGCTCAAACTCCTCAGAGGCCTCTATGGCCTTCATCAGAGATTTCAGCTTTCCGTAATCAGCTCTGGTTCCTGTTATAAAAAGGATTTTTCTTCTCATAGGCATACCATATCCTTCCTAAGAAGCCGGTCTGCATCTATATCACAGGCTGCTGTTTTTCCAAGAAGCTCCTCATAGCTTTCAGCCAGGAACTCTCCGGTTCCCGGGCGTTTGACCCACAAATTGTCTCTTGTGAATTGCTCACCTTTTTTGATGGGCTTAATAGTAACCACCGAGGCATAGGCAAAATCAATGGTGACCTGTTCCTCCTTCAAGGCTTCCTTGTGGCCTCCAAGCATCAGGGGTATCTCTTTCGCTGCTTTTACAAGCTCTCTGCAGGTCTCCTCATCCATGGAGCACACTATATCAGGACCTTCTCTGTCCATCTTATCTGTAAAATGTCTCTCAACGAGCCTTGCTCCCAGGCCCATGGCTGCTATGCAGGCATTATTGTTTATGGTATGGTCAGAAAGCCCCACAGGAACTCCCTTAAATGCTTCCATCAGCTCCAGCATTGCACCAAGTCTTACCTGCTCCGGCTTTGTGGGATATAGGTTTGTTGTATGCATAAGGGCATAATGTATGCCATGCTTTTCAACGATATTTACCGTCTTTTCTATAGCCTTTAAATCGTTCATTCCGGTGGATATAATCATGGGCTTGCCAAACTCCGCCACATGTTCTATGAGAGGATAGTTATTAAGTTCCCCTGATCCAATCTTAAAGGCGCCCACGCCGAATTTCTGCAGTCTGTCCGCAGCAGCTCTGGAAAAAGGTGTACTTAGGAACATAAGCCCGAGACTTTCAGTGTAGTTCTTGAGTTCCAGTTCCTCTTCCTCATTCAGAGCGCAGGAATCCATAATGTCATATATAGAATTTGTGGAATTACCCGGAATAACCTTTTTGGCCGCAGAGCACATCTCATCCACACAGATATGAGTCTGGTGCTTGATAAGCGCTGCTCCTGCCCTTTTTGCTGCATCTACCATTTCTTTGGCGACTGCAAGACTACCATTATGATTAATACCTATTTCCGGTATTACCAGAACCTCCTTTGACCTGCCGGTTATTGTCATCTCTACTATGTTCATAGTTAGCTTACCCCCTGGCATCCTTTGATTAACGCACCATTTTTTGAAAGATTGATCACTGGGATATTAACGTGTTGCCTGATCTGAGCCTCTATCTCTTTTTTGTACTGTAGGAAAGCACTGGTTGTTCTTATCATTTCCCCATCAACAGCCTCGACAACTATCCCATCATAATCCATCGTGGAATTCTCATGTGCTGCCCCTTCTGCAAACATCTTACCCTTAGGGTACCCAAGGTCTAATCCCACCAAACTTATCTTTTCAGCGCCAAAACAATAAGCTGCCTCCAAAGCAGCGCAGCTGACCGTTGGGCCAAGCCTTTTCCATACCGGACAGTTCATATCATGCATAGGATATTGTTCTACAACGTCCTCAGTCTGAAAACAATACCTGGGTCCCTTGTACCCATTAACAAACTTCCAATTAGTCAAAGAATGCATTAAAAGCGGTATAGACTTAAGTTCATCCTCAACGCCGCTGATATGCTCTACGAGCTGGTCATTGGCATCAAGAGCAACTATGAGATCCGGCTTAATGCCCTTTCTTAACAGCTTTTTGATTACCGTATTTACTGCTACTATTACCTTCTTATCCCTGTCTTTAGATAAATAATCAATATTGTCATCGAGTGAAGGCCCAGCAGCAACAATCACCCACTCTCTTGCTTCCTTCGATATTACAAGATCATCTGCTGAAAAAAGCTGTTGTTCCCTATTCTTTCGATAATTAATCCCATATATATTCTTATACTTCCTGCAGGGCTCATTATTTATCAGATAAGGAACAATTCTACCCCCATAGCGGTTTACAAGCTCCTCGTACCTATATGGCGTTATTACTCCCTTCCTGCATTCTTTACCGTTTTCCTTCATAAAAAAGTCAAGAAGCTCTTCTTCAGTCCCTGTTACAATATCAATCTGTCCTTCCGAAATCCAGTCAATGACACCATAGGAATGAGCATAATCAACAATTCTGCCATCTGTCTCATAGATTGAAATCCTTACGGATTCATGAGACAAACAAAATACCTGATATGGCAGATATCCAAGCCCTGTTCCTCCAAAAAAGATATACTCTGATACCGATGGATCATATATCTCTTGCGCCATTATATGTGCTTCCCACATTGGGTCGAAACTACTGTGATAAAAAAGACCCGTGGCCTCATCAATCAATGTTAAAAAGCCTGTGCGTGAACTAATCAATCTGTATTCTTTATCCGAAACATCAATTCCGGTGTATTGCTTAAGATGTGTCATTATCTCCGGCAGTATATCTCCTTCTATAATGCTTGCAAAACGGCTTCGATTGGAAATATGTTCTGTAGCCTCAAGCATTTTTTCCAAAGGAAAATTCGCTCCCTCCTCAGGCGATAATGCCTTTACAGCTGGAAGTATTTTTTCCATCCAAGTCCGCATGGCAAAACTCGATAGATTTTTATTAGAAAACTCTATCGTTTCTTTGAAATGTTCGGCAATCAGAGCCGTTCTATAGATTTCTTCAAGAAATGTCTCTGCCATAGTCTGTCACACTTCGATATTTTCTATCATTACAGGGATGTTTGCATTTAAGCATTTGCGAACAAGGGGATCCACGTCGCCATAATACGCATCCCAACTGCTTATGTACTCAAGGGAAACTCCCTTCTCATCATAGATGCAATTAGGAATAGTCTTTATGATCTTGGGTATTTGCTGATATTCCTCCCAAAGTTTCTTATCTAACTCCTTCAAGCACTTAAGGATCTGTTCTTGTGGAACAAAAATCACACAAATCTTGTCACCAGCTTCTTTAATAGTTTCAAGTGATCTCTTGACCTTGTCCAGAGACTTATCCCTATCTCTAAGTAAAAAGGCAATTGACAGATGATAGATCATTACCTTCCTGTCCTTCATATCCCCAAGGAAGGCCTCCCATTGCTGGCTTTTTACTTTTTTCTTTTTGTCCTCTTTAGTTTTCTCATGCTTTTCTATTGATACAATCTTTTGATCCCAATACTGAGAAGTATCTTCTCCGGTCATTTGAATTAATCTCTTAACATAGAAATCCCTTAATTTATCTGAATTAAGAACAACTCTGTCAGAATTGATAACTGCCGGCTGCTCTATAAATATGGATATGGCAGTCGCTGCCTTACATTCATCACCCTCCGGAGCGTCCATATCAACATAAGGAACATAAATTAGCTCATCCGTAAAGTGCTGAAGATTACCTGAATAAAAGAAATCATGTACCGTCATGAAAGTGCTATGCTCATCATAAGGCACCTGAGTCACAATAACATCCGGGTGAACCCCTTCAAAATCATATTTAGTGCAGTCTTCTGGATGAATATACTCAGGAAACAATAATCTCTCGTCATGCTTCGTTCCAATATTCTCCTCAAAATCGCAGTCATAGTACCAGATTGGAAGCACATGTACTTCGTATTCAGGATTACTATCGTATTCCTCCCAAAGCCTTTCCATAGTGCTCCACCACTTTGCTTTGCATGGAAGAAATACTGCTATTTTCTTGTCATTACTTTTCTTTGGGTTTAAAAGAGTTGAAACATATCTGTGAACAGATGTTAGAAGCGCCTTGCTATCCAAGGTGTATCTATATGGATTTCTCCCAAATTTCTCCTTAAGCACTTCCTCCTGATGGCAATAAACCGGATAATCATGAAGTCCTCCGGTCTTATTAACATCTATGTAGTTCCCATACTCTAGTTCAAGCAGCTGTTCATATCTGGCATTTACCGTTACGACGGTATTTTCAAAAGCCATCTCTACACTATCTTCATATAGTTCTTTTGGGAAAATATGATGTCCATAAGAAACATAAAATGGCATAAGCGCCACGTTGTCAGCATCTGTCGTAGGACACTCAGAATAGATCCTGTCTATTTTTTTGCGAAGCTGAAAAGCCTTATCTCCCTTCGCCTTTTCAAGCTCATCAAATGCCTCTCTTGCCCTTCTTACTCTGTATAATTCCTTATCCTTATCTTTATAAAGACCGTCAAGAGGATAAACATCGACGCCTACCGTATAGGGACAACCATAGTATTTTCTCATATGATCCGGATCTATGCTGATAACATTAGTGTTAGTTATTCTTCCTATTGCCTCGTCATACTCTTCAACCTCAGAAAGGAGCAACACCTGATAGTTCTTAGGCAATTCTTCTTTTGCCACCTTAAAGAATCTCTCATAATCTTCTCGCATCATACAGATATCAAGATCATCATCCCAGGGGATGTACCCGCCATGGCGCACCGCCCCCAGTAAAGTCCCATATTCAGCATACCATCTGATGTTATGTTTTTCGCAGACAGACGCTATCTCATATAATACCTTAAGCTGTGCAGCCCAATACCTTTTCATCATCGATGAAACAAAAAAACCCTCTCTGACCTCATCTTCAAAAAAGGAAGGTTCAAATATCAGTTCTTTCATACACTTATCCCTTTTTAGTCCCCTCTATAAAAGCTCCGCCTTCAGACATATTAATAAAATCTATATCAGGATGCATAGCTATTTTTTCTTCAACTATGGTCTTAAACATTACAAATGCCTTGCATGAATCAATCATCTCTCCATTTACTGACTTAACCTTCATATCGCCTGTCTTTTCATCAGTTGTAGCATGTGGCATTCCATCAGCATAATTCCTGCCTTTTGGAAACGCCAGATCAAGGCCGATGAGATGTACTTTTTTTGCTCCAAGCTTTATTACAGCTTCAAGAGCCAGATCTACTACCGTTCCTTGAACATTCCAAACATCCATTCCTTCAGGATTCGACAACTTGAGCCCTTTTCCGTTAGGAGTCGGTACGAAACATTTTTGTCCCATGAATAATCTGGTATACTTCCAGCTGGTGGTCTCATCTGCAATTAATGTCAGTTCCCTGGTATCTTCCTCCAACCCTTCGATATGCTTAACCAGTTGATGCCTGGGATCAGCTGCCACTACAATATCAGGTCTCACACCTTCATTTATAAGTCTCCGTAGAACTGTGTTCACAGCTACTATCCTGTAATTATCTTTGCTATCTTTTATGAATGAAATCTTCTCATCAAGGGAAGGTCCTGCCGCAACAATGATCCAGTCTTTTCCTGACTTGTCTTTTCTTATGTCCCTGAAGCTGCTATGAGAAGACTTATAATTCTTCATCATATTAATTACGCCCAAATGCTCCCTGACATTACTAAATCCAAGGACCATCGCCTGCTTTGAAATGATGTCTATCCCGATCTTCTTGTAGATAATACTTTTATATGGAGCCACATAGAATACAGAATCTTTATTCTTTTCCGCATCATAAGCTTCAACAAACATGCCTGATAAAACTTCTTTGTTTTCTTCAACAATTACTTTCAGATTCTCTGCCGGGATCCAGTCCAAAACTCCATAATGTCTGGCATATTGCACCAGCGTAGCATCATCCTCATATACAACAATCTTTGCTGCGCTTTCTGAAATCTGATTTATCATGTACGGCAGATACCCAAGACCGCATCCAAAAATACCTACGTTTTCCTTTTCAGGTCTGTAGATTTTTTTTGCAATCCTTCTTGCTTCATCCAAAGGATCAAAAACGTCATGGTATGAAACGCCATATTCTAAATTCTCTACAGTCAGGAAACCACTACCTGTACTTTTTAATCTGTAGGTTCCCTCCTCAACATCAATATCTGCATAAAATCCAACAAACTCCCTTAGCAGCGGAATAAGTTTTCCCTGCATCAGGCCTGTAACCAAAGAACAATCTTCCCATTTATCACCAATAAGGCTTGCACAATCCTGAATGCTATTGGCAATCGACATATTCTCCGAAGCCAGCACAGGAAGAATCTTCTCAAGTCTCTCCATAGCCTCATTGAACTTAGCACGTGCCTGGTTCCAGTCCTGTTCCCGAAAAAGGTCTACACATTCAATCGTTTTTTGAATTATCATTGCATTTTCATATATTTCTTCGAGGAAAGATTCAGCCATATTGCTCCTTTTCCTTTTTTGCCTCTATATACCATTCCATATACTTAATTATAGTATATTTTAAACATTAAATCGATTATTTATATCTTAAACATGCACACTGAAAAAGGGCTCCGGCAAGCCGGAGCCCTTTTAGGTAGTTGCAATGTTCTAAACAGACATTTTTTATTACCAAAAATATTGAGAATTAGCCAAGAAGTGAAAGAACACCCTGGTTGCTCTGGTTAGCCTGAGCCAGCATTGACTGACCAGCCTGTGCAAGGATGTTGTTATTCGAATACTTAACCATCTCAGTAGCCATATCTGTATCACGAATCTGTGATTCAGCGCTCTGAGTATTCTCAACTACGTTATCGAGGTTCTTAATTGTGTGCTCAAGTCTGTTCTGGATAGCACCGAGATTAGATCTCTGTGTAGATACTGTCTGAAGAGCATTCTTTACAGTTGTAATGCAGGTACGAGCATTGTCACCGTTAGAACCGGTAACCTTGTTATTACTTCCTGCCTGAATTCCAAGACCTGATGCTTTCATCTTTGAGATGGAAACTGTAATCTGGTTCTCTCCATCCACCTCAGAACCAACCTGAAGTTTCTTTCCGGTAAATGATCCGTCAAGAAGCTTTGTGTTGTTGAACTCTGTTGCTGCGCCGGTACGATCGATCTCTGTTGTAAGAGCATCAATCTCAGACTGGATATAGCTACGGTCTGAAGACTGAAGAGTATCGTTAGCTGCCTTTGTAGCAAGTTCGTTCATTCTCTGAAGCATCTCATGAACTTCGTTAAGAGCACCTTCAGCTGTCTGAACTGCTGAAATACCATCCTGAGCGTTAGCAGAAGCCTGTGTAAGACCTCTTACCTGACGTCTCATCTTTTCGGAAATTGCAAGACCTGCTGCATCATCTGCTGCTCTGTTGATCTTGTA
>JAEEGL013164178.1_pt1 | contig 10771 bp, 8 predicted proteins | sample 9134231 | NCBI WGS metagenome assembly JAEEGL01 (sample SAMN16246548, study PRJNA631951) | gut metagenome | biome: gut microbiome; feature: rumen; material: fiber-attached | host: Bos | place: Iran: Karaj | collected 2018-10
CTTCACATTCTGGGAGATATGTGTCTTTCCATTCTGATATGGAATTAACAGCAAATTCTCTTATCTCATGGGGAAGTATACAAAGTTGGGCATTGTATATTTTCGTACAGATTCCACGATTAGATAACAACAAAACAGCTTGTTTGAGTTCTTCGTTATAGTCGTGGGGGTCTATCCATAATTCTTCCAGGTTTGTTTCAGCTGTGCCTGTAGTTTCCATCTGCAGGAATGCCACTTGACAGACAAAAGGAAAATTGTGATAAATAAAATCTGCAAGTTGAGGTAATCGTTTGTACGTCAGTTTGTGAACAACGATTCGCAATCCTATCCTTTGATAGAAAGAAGCTAGATTATATAACCCTTGAACAGTCTTGTAAAATGTTTTAGCGCCGACAATACGATTGTGTTCATCTGCAATATCAGAGAATATAGGCACGTCAATTTGTAAGTCATAATGTTTACACATAGCAAGTTTCCTTGCATATGATTTATCGGCAAACTTTACCCCATTTGTTAAGAGGCTTATACCAGCTTTTGGTTGGTACTTTTGTATCTGGCGAATCAAGTCAAAGAGTTTATCTCCAATCAATGTCGGTTCACCCCCTGTGATGCCTATTTCCTGAGTATGTTTATCAATAAGCGATATTAACTTGAGATTAAAAGGTGTTTTGTCTTCTTCCTGTTCAACTGGTGGCTGAGGGCACATAATACAACGATGATTGCAACGTTCCGTGGCGAAGATAGCATTATGAGAAGAATTAATCTCATAGAGAAAGACAATTTCACCTTTTTTATTGATAAGCACGATATCGCCTTCATTAAACTCGTGAAGTGTTTGAACATTTCCTACACATGGCTTACCTCCATCTATTGACTCGGTGTTCGTAATAAATGCAGCATAACCCGACGGTGCTTCATTAATGTCTGCTTTCACAAGTATTTCATCCTTGCGACTAAAGATATTTTTGCCCTTTATGGTAATTCGACCAAAGAGGTCAGTTTTAATATTGTATGGTGTGCCGTTTATTTTTTTCATACATTAAAAACTAGAAGAATAATGTGAAGCATGCGAAGAATGTGAATAATGTGAACCATGAGTTCCATTTATTATTTGTGAATAATGAGAACTGTGATTCGAATTCGAAGAAAAGTGCGATGAATGGGAAATGTGTGATTTTCCCTCATTAATATTTTTCAACAAATCTTTAGTTACTACTACCTCTGTACTATCTAAATATAGTTTCCCATTTATTATTTCTAATGTAGCTTTCTTTTGTCCTGGATATTCATAGTTTTCACTTAGATAATCCACCCAATATCCTCCTTTATATAACGAAAACAAACCAACAGAAGGTTCTTTAAATAGTACAAAAGAGCCTTCCATTTCCTTGTATTTTTTTAGATATTTAGGAAACTTATGACTTCCATAAAGAATAATTCTTTCTTGTGAAAATAGTAGAACTGACGATATTAAGGAAGCAACAAGAATTATTAACTTTTTCATATGAATAATATTAACTTATCCAAGACCAAAAAATCCTATTTATCTCAGGGTCATGCTTTTTAAGTAATTCAAACAAGTAATGCATAATAGCCTTATTTTTCTTGCACATCTCATTTGTGGGTCTATGACCAACAATGTCCCCCTGTTCCGATAAGTTACGTACAGGGTCTGCTCCACAATATGGTTGAAACACGCATTCAGCACACTCAGGTAAGCATTCTGTGCAAGCCTGATTAAGTATTGAATGAAGTTTTTCTCCGTTGAACATCTCCTGATGAGTGTTTTCATTTACATTGCCTAAACGGAATGAGTAATTCTTGAACCGAGCCATCATACGACCTTCGTCTGCTACATACACACTACCGTCATAATCATAGATGGCACCAGCAATGCCAACACCTGCCGGTGATTGTAAATCAACGAACCCTGTTGCGAAAGGCGTTAACATACGCTTCAATAATAATGCAGAGTAACCTTCCATAAAGAAGGTCCCTTTCTTATTCAATTCTATTATATAATCGAGTCCTTCTTTAAAACTTTTTACAAATTCTTCTATTGGATAAGAAATCTTGTCTTTATATTCCTTAGCAAATCCATACGGATTCAAAGCTCTAAAAAACACATTATTAAATCCTAATCTAATGTATGCATCCACAATTTCCTTAAAACGGCCAAGGCTGAACCTCGATGTTGTCATCAAAGCAGAAACACAGTCTTTATCTTCCCATACTCTGCGAATCATCTCAAGATTACGCTCAAAAATATCGTGATGATCGAGATTTTTGTTTTGTAATGGCCGATTTGTATCATGAAGATCCTTTGGCCCATCAAGCGAGGTGGATATTTGACAATTATGTTTCTTTAAGTACTTCACCATTTTTTCGTCGAGCAAAGTAAGATTAGTGCAAATTACAAACCCCAAATCTCGCTTCTTAAAAAGGTTCTGCCATTCCGCCTCTTCAATGATATACTTCACCATTTCAAAATCTGTAGAAGGATCCCCACCTTGAAATTCAATTTTAATGTAAGGTGATGGTGATTCGAAGATACACTTAATAATATTCTTTGCTGTCTTCTTTGTCATATCCGCCGAATGGTCAGTACTCTCGTGACGTTTAACTTGACAATAGATACAACTAGAGTTACATCGTAGCGTTGGTACCACCATATGCAGGCTAGTGAAGTCACGTAATATGCTTTTCTTCGTTCTAAACTTTGTGGCAAGCATATTCACAACATCCTCAACGTTGTCAGTGGTGGCTATTTGTTTTGAGGCTATATCTTGGAAGACAGTGGATTTCGTATCAAGTTCCTTGTTGACGAACTTATCAAAATCCGCGTTGCTCAGAAAGATGTACTCGCCTACATCATTAGTCAGCAAGTATTCCGATTCGTTAAAACGAGCGAACCGGAAGGGGAGAATCTGATAATCAATCATTTGTTTACAGGTTTAAATGCTTCTTCAACAATCAAATCACGGATATGTCCAAACTGATGATTCGTATTATAACGAACCTGTTGGTCTATTAGTTCATTGCAGAATTCCTTGACAGTTATTCTTGAAACGACATTTCCATCCTTCGACTCAAACGTGACAACTACAGTTTCACCATCAGTTTGCTGATGGATATAGAAGCGGTCCGTAAACTTATAGCAAGCTGCGGTGATAGATTCTTTTGCATATAAAGCCAAATCTACATTGACTTGAAATTTGTTATTTTCAAGATAAGTAATCGGAAATTTTAGTTCTGCCATGGCCATATAAAAACATCGTCCAGCCAGCACCTCCAAGGACTTGAACATTTTACGCAGAAGCGTGGTACTGTAAATGCCCACCCTTCCATTGGAGGTCCTGAGAAAACCCTTGAGCAGAATGGTATCAACAGTCCACGCTATACGCGCGAACCGCCATACTCACTTGCGCTCCTTTTAGAAATTTCTCAGGTTTCCAATGGGCAAGCAAAGCATAACGCTTCGTAAATCCATATGTCTTGCAAAATGGTTGTTGTACCACTATGCGTTGCAAAGATACTAAAAAACTTTAGCATGCACAACTAATAATTGTTTATAGATGCAACTTTTGACAAATAAATTTCAAAAAAGCATGAAAAGATATTTTTTATAATGTTATTTCGTAAATTAGTTGTACCTTCGTACTTTAAATGGACAAAAGAAGTTATTATTATAATTGTCGGAAGAATCTTTCAATGTTAAGAGGAGAGCAGTTAGTTTCTCAGCAAACAGACTATATGTGTCCCCTTTGTATGAATTCCTTTCCTTCTGGCATTGAAAATGGTCTATTGACAGAAGAAGATGTTCCACAAAAATCTTTAGGTGGACAGCGAATAACTCTTACATGTAAAAAATGTAACAACACATGTGGAACAAAGATTGACATTCATCTTCTTGAAGCGATTAAAGGCATTGAACAACGGGCATTTCTTCCTGGAACAAATAGAAATGTATCTGTAAATCATGAAGGAAAACGTTTAAATGCATTTCTTGAAGTTGCCGATATCAACAATCTTTTATTGAATGTGAACACTAGAAGGAATGACCCCAAGATATGGGAAGACTACCGAGCACACATTTTGTTAGAAAATACTATTATTAACGTGCAGGATGCACCACTTAGAAGGAATTCACGTAGAATTTCTGCGGCATTATTGAAGAATGCCTACCTAATTCTATTTGCTCGAACAGGATATACTTTTCTTGCTGATGTATATTATAACAACTTGCGCAGACAGATAATGGATCCAGAACCATTTATCCTGCCAGAACGACTTTGGACTTTCCAAAACGTGTCAGTACCAGATGGCATATATCTTACAAGAGACAATCGATGCAGAGGTTTTTTTGTGGTGTATTCTTTGTGCTTGCAAAATATATATCGTGTATGTGTGTTGATTCCTACACCCAGTGTGGGGTATCTTCAAGCATGCTATGAATTACAAAAGATAAAAAGTGGTACCCATATCCATGTCTGTCGTCTTCCTGAAAATCTTGATTTCTTATGTGATTCAGATGCTATACATCATTTGAGGAGATGGTGCTATGGATGGAATTTAGACTTTTGATGTCCTTTGTGCATAACTGTTGCTACATTATTTTATCATATCTGCAAGAATAATTGTATATCCTTAACCCTTGTGGGCATTCATTTGACCGCTGCAAACAGAATGAGGAGTCCACTTTTAAAAGGCTACACAACAATGGAGAAAGAGTGTTTTTCTATAGATAGGAGGTCTGTAAAAGTGTCTCTTACAAAGAAGAACCTCTAATCTTTACCCAACAATTAGTCTTATGAAAATGATCCACTTGTGTATCATGGGGACGGGGAAATTGATACGTTTTTGGACCATATATAGACGGTCTGCCAAGTTGCTATCAATCCATCTGCTCATTTTCAATCTCCTTTTTCAGGGTTGTCACAATTTTACGAATCCAAGCGGGGGCCAGCTGCACATCATCCTGCCACGTATTGTCCTCTGGATGTTCTTTCAATAACTTGCGGATGATACCAACATGCTCGTCTGTTAGGTTGTCCTTGCCAATGGCTTTCATTGCCTGTATAAGAATGGGCATCAATTCTCCTTTGTATTCAAAGTTCTTAGGTACGCTGCGTTTCAGCTTGATGGAACGGTTGCCAAGTTTTATCTCCCTGGCAGAGCCGCTAGTGATATACTCTGAATTCATTGGCACCTGCGTGGATAGTCCCAGTTGGTTCATGGCAGTGTTGCCAGTAGGAAGAATCTTGGCTCTGTCTCTCATCGCAATCGCTTTCACAATCTCACCAACAGGAGGATATACAATGCCGAATTTACTTCTCATCGGTTTAACATAGATACCGTATGATATGCGTGTTATCAAACCTTCTTCACATAAGTCTGACAAAACGTGACGAATATATTCATCGTCAAATTGCTGGAAGCTATTATTAAAGAATAGGCTCCCATCTTTGCTTGTAGAAATAATCTTCCTGATATCCTTTATTACACCCATATTTACGGATAATAGCATTTTTACTCACACTTTTTGCAAAAATTTGTGAGTTTTTTTAGCTGCAAAGATAATGATTTTTCTCATAAAACAATCATTGATGTTTGAAAAAAGAAAACCATACATTTGTTGACCATTGAAATAATTGCAATATTTCCCACTTTTTGCCCCCGCACCTTATCTCAATTTCGTCAGTTTGAGTATGGCGGTGAGTGTCTCTGTGTCCAAACCATTCAATCCTTCCATGATTTCTTCTCTCTTCTTGTCTTCCTCACCATCTCTGAGGAGTTTTGAGTTATAGGTCATCATCGTGGCCATATTGTAGCGCGAGAGGTAGTTGAGCGTAGTGGCACTGCCAGAGGTCATTGTGTGCCCCATCATCGTAGAGATGTATTCTGCGGGTACACCGGCATCGCGTAGGTTGGTGGCATAGGAATGACGGCACTAGGTGGGGGATGGCTTCTCTGCCATGCCTATCAATGTCGTGATGACCTCCATACGGTCGGCGACGTTGGAGTTTTCCAGATAGACAAGTTCCTTGATGCGCTCCTCGGTTGTATTCTCATTGATGATGTCGAATACCAATGCACCTTTCTGTGGCTTGTTGGCAATTCTTTGGAGGATGACTTGCTTCTGTGGCAGGATGGGGAAGATGACCTCCACGCCATCAGTCTCGCGCATGGTCTTCTGACGGATGAAGCGCATGGCTTTCTGTCCGTGGTTGTAGTAGAACTCATCGTAGCGCAGTTTGGCGATGTCGGCCATATTGGCGCTTGAGAAAGAGTCCTGTAGGTTAAAACCTTACGGGTCTTTTCTTTTTCTCACATTTCAAAAGTTGCACCCCTTTTGCACCCAATTTCATGCCCTATATAGGACTTGCACCCACTCTTTTGCTGGATTAACAATCCATGATCCTGCAAAGGGCAATAAAAACGTGTTATATTCGGCTAAACTCATATGTGATAATCTGGTTAATAGCAGAGAGAAAAACACCGTAAGAAGCTATCATATTGCAGGACATTAGCCGTTGGGATATTACAAGGATGATGTGGAGAATGGGTCACGAGGACCCCCTAATCAAAAAAATGGGACTCGGTGCTGTCACAGCGTCGAGTCCCGTTGCAAACTTCAACAAATCGCTTTCGTTCGGCCGTCTTCGAGCGACCTCGTATGGCCTCACTTAATCGCGTTTTTATCTACAACCAGTATTGACTGGTTGCATGACAATAGCTTGGTGGTATAACATTACAAGTTTAAATCTTAATTACAGATTCTTCATCAAGCGAAACGGCACAGCCGACACCTTGCTTATCTTATGAACAGAAGTTCACGATATTTCGGCAATGGCCAGAGACTGTCATCTACAATGAGTTCCAACTTGTCTATTTCGTAGCGTATGGTATCGAATATCGGCTCCACTTTATCATGGTAGGCGATGGCTTTTTCATGCTCGTTTTCTATCTTGTTGGCGAGTTTGCGGGCGTTGACAAGGTCTTCCACACCTCTCTCGATGGCACTGATACGCTTGGCGATCTCCTCGATGAGTTTCTTGTTGCGGGCGGATAGTTTGTCGGCGGTGTCGGGGGAGAATACGGCGGCCATGTGACCTACGTTCTGGAGCAGGGCCGACTGGTAGCGGGTGGCTACGGGAATGATGTGATTCATTGATATGTCTCCCAGCACACGGGCCTCAATCTGAATCTTTTTAGTGTAAGTCTCCCATTTCACCTCGTTGCGGGCTTCCAGTTCTTTTTTTGTCATCACGCCCAGACTTTCAAACATCTGGATGCTCTCAGGGTCGAGATAGCGTTCGAAGATGACAGGGCACGACTTCTCTACGTCGAGTCCACGTTTTTCAGCTTCAATGACCCACTCGTCGGAGTAGCCGTTTCCGTCGAAACGGATGGGTTTGCAGGTCTTGATGTCCTCGCGAAGCACGTCGATGATGGCATGGAACACACCGCTATGACCTGTACCTTCATATTTCTTGGCATATTCGGGGATAAGCGCATCCACGCGTTTTTTGAATGAAATAAGAGCTTCTGCGACTGCCGAGTTCAGGGCAATCATGGCTGAGGCACAGTTGGCCTCACTGCCTACCGCACGAAACTCGAAGCGGTTGCCTGTGAATGCGAAAGGCGATGTTCGGTTGCGGTCAGTATTGTCGATGAATATTTCAGGAATCTCCGGAATGTCCATTTTCATGCCCTGTTTGCCGTTCATCGAAAAGATATTCTCCTTGTCAGCCTTTTCGATATGGTCTAAAAGTTCTGTCAATTGCTTGCCAAGGAATGACGAGATAATGGCAGGAGGAGCCTCATTGGCACCTAAACGATGCGCATTTGTGGCCGACATGATGCTGGCTTTCAGCAGACCGTTATGGCGGTATACACCCATCAGTGTCTCAACGATGAATGTGGCGAAACGCAGGTTCTGCTCAGGAGTCTTGCCGGGAGCATGGAGAAGAATTCCGTTGTCGGTGCTTAACGACCAGTTGTTGTGCTTGCCGGAGCCGTTGATGCCAGCAAATGGCTTTTCATGAAGCAACACACGGAAACCGTGTTTGCGTGCCACGCGTTTCATCAGCGACATCAGCAGCATGTTGTGGTCAACGGCCAGGTTGGTGTCCTCGAATATGGGAGCCAACTCAAACTGGTTGGGTGCCACCTCGTTGTGTCGCGTCTTGCAGGGGATTCCCAATTCAAGTGCCTGAATCTCCAGGTCACGCATAAAAGCAGCCACGCGCTCGGGGATGGAGCCAAAATAATGATCATCCATCTGCTGGTTCTTGGCCGAATCGTGTCCCATCAGCGTGCGCCCCGTAAGCAAGAGGTCTGGGCGTGCGGCATAAAGCCCCTCATCAACAAGAAAGTATTCCTGCTCCCAGCCAAGATTCGAAGTCACCTTCTTCACACTTGGGTCGAAATAGTGGCACACGTCTGTTGCTGCCACGTTAACGGCATGAAGCGCACGCAGCAGCGGAGCCTTATAGTCGAGTGCTTCACCGCTATAGGAAATGAACACCGTGGGTATACACAACGTGTCGTCGATGATAAATACGGGTGAGGTGGGATCCCATGCCGAATAACCGCGGGCCTCAAAGGTGGAGCGGATGCCACCAGAGGGGAACGAACTAGCGTCGGGTTCCTGCTGTACAAGCAGTTTGCCTGTGAATTCCTCCACCATACCACCTTTGCCGTCATGCTCAATAAACGAGTCATGCTTCTCGGCGGTACCCTCTGTCAGCGGCTGAAACCAATGAGTGTAGTGTGTGACACCTTCCTCGATGGCCCACTGCTTCATGCCTTCTGCCACGGCATCGGCCACCTCGCGGTCCAGACGTACACCATTGTCCATTACGTCCATCATCTTGTAATACACGTCTTTTGGCAGGTACTTGTACATTTTTGAACGTGTGAATACTTTTTTCGCAAAGTAACTTGCGGGTCTCTCTGCCGGTGCAATTACGTTGAGCGGCTTCTTCTTGAATGCTTCGCCCACAACCTGAAATCTTAATGCTTCCATAATAGTTATTGTTAATTGTTTATTTATCCCTTTGTTTTAAGTGATTATAGCCAAGTTTAATGCTTTTAAATGGTTTTTGGAGTCCATGCTGCTATTCTCCGTAGGGCCTCTTCTGTCTTCTCATGGCTGCCGAAGGCGGTGAAACGCACGTAGCCCTCGCCAGATGGGCCGAAACCGACCCCTGGTGTGCAGACGACGTTGGCACCATAGAGTAGTTCCTCAAAGAATTGCCAACTGCCTTGTCCGTTAGGCGTTTTCATCCAGATGTAAGGGGCGTTCTCGCCACCATAGCATTCGTAACCCAGTGAGCGGAGAGTACTAAGCATCATGCGGGCATTCTCCATATAATAGTTGATGGTGGCTTTCACCTGCTCCTTTCCCTCTGCTGTGTAAATGGCCTCGGCGGCACGTTGGGATATGTAACTGGTGCCGTTGAATTTTGTCGTCTGCCTGCGCAGCCACAATTGGTTGAGTGATATGCGTTCACCCTCAAAGGTAGATACGCTTACTTCCTTTGGCACGATGGTATAACCGCAGCGCACCCCGGTGAAACCTGCTGTCTTGGAAAACGAGCGGAACTCCACGGCGCATTTCCTCGCTCCACGAATCTCATAGATGCTGTGCGGTATGTGCGGGTCTTGGATATATGCCTGATAGGCTGCGTCGAAAAGTATGAGCGCATCGTTTTTCAGTGCGTATTTCACCCATTTGCTCAGTTCTTGCTTGGTGATGACAGTACCGGTCGGGTTGTTGGGGTAGCATAGATAGATAACATCCACCGGACGCCCTGTAGGCAGCGGCGGTACAAAACCGTTCTCAGCTGTGGTGGGCATATAGCGCACGTTTGTCCAGCGACCGTCACGATAGGTGCCGCATCGGCCTATCATCACATTCGAGTCGATGTAGACAGGATATATGGGGTCGGTCACACCGATGAAGTTGTCCCAGTGCAGCAATTCTTGGAAATTTCCCGTGTCAGATTTCGCCCCGTCATTGATAAATACCTCATCGATGTCGAGATGTATGCCGCGTGGCAGGAAATCATTCTTCAGTATTGCCTCACGCAGGAATAGGTATCCTTGCTCGGGGCCGTAGCCGTGAAATCCTTTTGCTGTTGCCATTTCGTCAGTAGCCTTGTGCATCGCCTCTATGACAGCAGGACACAAGGGCAGAGTAACATCGCCGATGCCGAGTGATATGACATCTGCCTTGGGATGTATCACTTTGAACGCATTCACCTTTTTGGCAATGTCGGCAAACAGGTAATTGTTCTGCAGGTTAAGGAAATGTATGTTTACTAAAGCCATATTAATACATTTTTTACATTCATAATTGAATTACTCCCTCAAAGACAAACTCGGCGGGTCCAGTCATATAGACGTGATTATCCGACTTGCACCACTCAATATCGAGTGTGCCCCCGTCCATTACGATTTGTGACTTGCGGCCTGTTCTTCCTGTAAGCGCAGCTGCTACTGCCGTTGCACAAGCCCCAGTGCCGCATGCCAAAGTGATACCACTGCCACGTTCCCACACACGGGTCCGGATAGAACCATCATTTTCAACATGTGCAAACTCAATGTTGCAGCGTTGTGGAAATGCCGGATGATGTTCTAATTCCCGTCCTGTCTTACCCACCTGGTCGACATCGTCGGTGAAAATAACGTAATGGGGATTACCCATTGATACAAACGTGCCGCCTTCTTGACAGCGAGCGGCCACAAACAGGGTCTCATCCTC
>JAEEGL013845564.1_pt1 | contig 10771 bp, 7 predicted proteins | sample 9134231 | NCBI WGS metagenome assembly JAEEGL01 (sample SAMN16246548, study PRJNA631951) | gut metagenome | biome: gut microbiome; feature: rumen; material: fiber-attached | host: Bos | place: Iran: Karaj | collected 2018-10
AAATGCCTGATACAGCTCCCACATCTCTTTATTGTCGTGACATTTTCCTTCTTTAGCCCTCAATATCATGAAGGGAACTCCAAAAGTCTTTACCCTGAGTCCGGTATCAGCGCAGCCGTTCCGATAATAAAAAGCCAGACGTCTTGCCTGTAAATCCTTCTCGGCCGCATCTTCAGTATACGAGGGATCTTCGACTTCACCTATTATGTTATCCGCATCTTTGAGATACTCTGACAAAAGGCTGACCATTGCTCCTCCGGCCCCAGAATTTCTTTTCTCCGGATATACCGCCAGGTAGTCTATCAGATAGTCATTATGAAGCTTGACCAGGAACGCGTAGCCTATAATCTCTGATTCTTCATAAAGTCCGAGGCTCTCGTACTTTCCTTCATCCATTGCTTTGAGGATCACCTTTAGCGGTTTTATCTCCGGCTCAGGGAAGTCTACAATCAGTCTTTTCCTAAAAAGCTCTTCCGTCTGGGATTTGTTCAAGCGTTCAAGTCTCATAGATTGAATTTCTCCTTCACCAATTATTATACGCCAATGCTATTACCGCTAGCTATCCTTGGCCATTATCATTTGCATTTATTTCAAAAGATCTTTTATCAACCGCTCATTTGACACCGGAATATCTGTAAGATCCTTTGGGATGGCCAGCTCAATCGCCACACTGACACGCTCTTTTTTCCTGCGACTGCTCTCAACTTTTGTTATTGTAGCGCGGGCGTCCACCTTTGGATCCTCAAGCAGAGGAAGGACCACATAGTAAAGCTCATCTTCGTCAAAAGAGATACTGCCAAGGACTTTGCCTGTGACAATCTTTTCTACAACTGCCCTGTCCTCTCGAAGATAGATGTTAAGTGGTTCGCCACTATTTGGTTTGGATTCATGGCTGCTGCCTTGCTCATCTTTTATAAAGCCGGTAAAAGAGTATATTTCCTTGTCGCCATCTTCACGGACCTTCTTTCCAATCTTCCGTGCGGCATCAGCGGAAAGGACATACTCCTGCATCATGAGATGGAAAATGTCTTTTACCTTAACAGGATCAGGTATGACATCATGATCAGTCATGACTTCCTTACAGGCCTCAAGAACACTCTTTGTAAAAAGAGGGAATTCCTCCATGTCAGGATCCCAGACAAATCTGCCTCTTGCCATCTTGGAAGGTGGCAGTGCCTCATCATATATCTTGAACTGGAAGAAGATGTTCCGCTCTGAGAAGGCTGCCTTGTTCTCCAAGGCAGCCCAAGTGAACTCATATGCATCAAAGTATGGCTCTCCCTCAGATTCCCTGATTTTCCTGAAGGCCTCTATGACCTGGCGAACCTTTTCATCGTCTTCAGGATCTCTTTTCCTTGATGGATCAGAGTCCGGGTGGTACATGATGAGGAGCTTCTTGTACTTCGCCTTGATCTCCCTGTCTGTATTCTCTTTAGATACGCCAAGTATCTTGTATGCTTCTTTTAGTGTCACTTCATAAATACCCTTTACGCCTAATTGTTTTAGTCTTTTTATTTTAACAAATGACAGACAATTTTACGCTTATTTTATTTTTAAATTACGAAGTAATCTGCCACATGATGCTATAATTAAGATTAGGCATTAAAAAATTTTTCCCAGTAATCGTTCAAGATAACGAAATCTTAGGAGATAAGTAATGCGTTCGCTAAAGACAAAACTATCTGTCGCAATGCTCTTTGTGATATTTGCTGTCATTTTGGCTATCACATTGCTCAGTGTAATCTTCATACGCAGGACCGCAAGCCATAAAGCAGATCAGCTTCTTCTAATGCTGTGTGAAAATGGGCAGTACAGTCTGAATTATTATTTTGACAGCGTTCAGAGCTCGGTGAACAATATCACCGCCTTTGTGGAAGACGATCTGAAGGGACTTGGAAATGAACAGCTAGAAGAACATATGGAAAATGCCCGTCAGTATTTTGATTTTATAGTTTCTCAGACATATGGCGTTCTGACATATTATTACCGTATTGATCCTTCAGTCTCTACTAAAGTAAAGGGCTTTTGGTACACTAACCTTGACGGAAATGGCTTTAAGGAGCATGAAGTAACAGATATAACACAGTATGATGTCAATGACACCTCAAAGCTGGTCTGGTTCACTGTTCCGAAATTTGAAGGGAAGTCCATCTGGCTTCCACCCTATGTCACAGATAACCTTGACGTAAAGGTCATTTCCTATGACGCACCGATTTATTATAAAGGCCAGTTTATCGGAGTAGTTGGAATAGAGATCGACTATTCTGCAATGGCAAAAGAGGTCAACAGCATAAAGTTCTACGATAACGGATATGCTTTCCTGAGCGATGCTGATGGGACACTCTTCTATCATCCGTATATTGATGTTGCAAATCTGCCTGCGGATTCAAAAAAGCAAGTTCCCTTCAGTTATAAGGACCAGGAAAAGTCTGTACAGTATATCTATAATGGAGTGCTTAAAGAGGCTGTCTGGCTGCCTCTTAGCAATGGTATGTATCTTAACATAACAGTTCCTGTTGATGAAACTGAGGGTGAATGGCGTGAACTTATTGTGAACATCATGATCTGTGCCGCGATAGCGATGATCGTTGCCGGCGCCTTCCTGGTTTTTGTTCTGGGATTCATAACAAAGCCACTTGAACAGCTTACCGATGCAGCGGAGCAGGTTGACAAAGGTAACTTTGACGTCCATCTGCCCTATGACAGTGATGATGAAATTGGAAGGCTCACTAAATCATTTAAGAAATTGTCGGGCAACATGAAAGCACATATCAACGCCCTGAATGAGCAGGTATTTATTGATTCACTTACTCATGTAAGGAATAAGGGTGCCTTCTCCATTGCCATTGAGGAACTTCAGGAACAGATAAATAACGGGTCCATAGATCCGAATTTTGCTCTTGGTGCATTTGACTGTGACGGGCTAAAGCGCATTAATGACGAATACGGACATGATAAAGGTGATATTTATCTAAAGAAAGCCTGTCGTACCATCAGTGATGTATTCAAGCGCAGTCCCGTTTACAGAGTTGGAGGAGATGAGTTCTTCCTTATTCTAAAAGATGAGGATTACCATAACTTCAAATTCCTGCTGGAACGTTTTGAAATAGTTGTTGAGGATATAAATGCTTCAGCTGAAGCCCCCTGGGAGCAGGTATGGATATCAAAGGGCTTTGCCTTTTATGACCCGGCCGAAGATAATCTTGTACAGAAGATTATGCAACGGGCAGACAGGCTGATGTATCAAGATAAACGAGAGAGAAAAATGTGCCGAGAGACCTGATGGTCCTCGGCACAAATAGTTTTATATAAATGTTTACTTCACATTAATGGTACATTTCGCCTTCTTTTTTCCATCCTTTATTTAGGGGCTTCGCTTTTGTTATTCTTCCTATTGTCCCATTCTTATACAATGTTTCCCTTATCGATATGCTGTCTGATAATCATATCTGTCAGCTCAAAAAGCCTTTCGGAACCCTCTCTGGTTTTTGACTGTCTGCCATATACCTGCTCTTTTGTAACACCATGTTCCCTCCAGTCTCCACCGTCATTGCTGTTATTGAGCATAAGCGGCTGAAGATTATCCATGGCATGGGCAAACTTCGCTTCCGGAGTCCTGTTATCCTCAAACTCATCGAAAAGAGCTGTCAGCTCCTCCTTCTGATCCTGCGGCAGGATAGAAAAGATCCTTTCCTTTGCTGCATCCTCCCTGGCTTTCTGAGTAGCAAGCCCTTCGCTGTCATATGCGTAGGTATCGCCTGCATCGATTTCCACTATGTCATGTATCAGGCACATGATCATCACCCTGGATATATCCACCGGCTCATTCGAATACTCTTTTAAGAGATAAGCCATGATCGCCATATGCCAGGCATGTTCAGCATCGTTCTCATTTCGCCCCTTGCCGGACAGATGAGTCTGCCTGAATATATTCTTTTCCTTATCTATCTCTAAAGCAAACTCCATCTGCCTTCTTAGCCTGTCGTCCATTGTCACTCCTCCGTTATCTCTACCGCTTCGAACTACTCCTAATTATATGAAAAAAGGAACCTTGATGCTACATAAGTCATCAAAGTTCCTTTCCATCGTATATGCGATCTTACTTAGTTACTGTTACGGTTACATTCTTCACTTGCATCATACATGGACTTACTTGCAGTATCGGTAGTATTCTTACCCTTATAGATTTGCGCGGCAATACTTCAAAATCCGAAGAAGCTTCTCAAATGATTTTTTTGTGTTACACTTTTTCATAGCGACCACCTCTCTTTCGTTTCTACCTCAAATTATCGTTGAAAGCCGAATTCAAGGGTAGGTTCATATTTATGACATACCTGTGGTAACACGCTAAAAGACTGATAAAATATGGGTTCACAGTGATCGTTGGAGAATCTTAAAAAAATATAAACAAGATGGGGATTGCATATGGAACAGCCATTGGTAAAAAAGAAAAGTCAGGTATTATATGCCGTGATTTTTTCTTTATACATGTTTGAATTCCAATTATTTTCTTATCTGGAAGGAACCGTGAACGGAGTTTTGTCCAAGGGACATTATCTTACTTATACTCTGCTTAGCGGTGGCTTCATCCTTTTTGGTGCATCCAGGATGCTGATCAAGGGAGAAAGAGGTAGACAGCTGTTCCTCATTATGATGAATATCCTCTTTGCAGGTGCCATTCTGGGGATTCTTTTTCTCATAGATTTTTTGCCGGCTTTTGCTCTGATAAATATGGCAGCATTGTCACTAGGCTGCCTCGGAGGCGCAGTTTATTATTTTGTAGCAATGGAATTTTATATGAGCCCCCGTGCCGGTATCATAATGGCTATCTGCGCTTCGTTCCCGTATATATTCCAATTTCTAATGACACCTATCCTGCATGACAGGCTCTTTAATGTTATCTTGCTTGTGCTTCTTACTGGAACCATCGCTTATTTTGTCATTGCCAATCAGAAAGATTATATTCTCCAGAACCCACTGCCCTATTCTGCGGAAACTGAGGAGTACAGAAGAGCCCTGTTTAGTGATAAATTCCGGATTCTGTCAGTTTTTTTCCTGACAATGCTGCTGGGAGTTTACATGGAGCAGTCGTGGAGCGCCAGCAATGGCTTTGTCGGCGGGGATATGTATGGATGGCAGCGGCTCTGTGCGATACCCGGGTACTTTTTTATTGGTGCGTTCGCAGATTATAAGAAACATAAGCACATGGATATTGCGATGATCTGCTGCTATGCCTTCTTTTTGCTGGGCGTATTTAATACCGGAACCACCAGTCTGAGTCTTGCTGTCTTCTATTTTCTTGCAGGGGTCTACACAGGATATCTTAATCTTGCCTTCTGGTTTCTTGCTCCCAGGACAAGGCATCCTGAAATATGGGCCGGCCTTGGAAGGACACTGAGCCTCGTTGAAGGTTTTATAGGAATAGCTTTTTATCATATTCACAGGGGTGGATTGATTGAGAGACTTATTCTCGGAAGTATAATTCTATGCATGTTCATTTTGCTGTATTTTGACAGGCAAAAAGAGATTGAGGAAATTGTTACTGCTCAAGATGACGGTGCCTCTGATTATGATTCAGATCTCTTTGAATCTTTTTGCGATCTTCACAGCTTTACCCCCAGGGAGCGGGATGTAATGAACGTGCTGCTCAAATCTGATGACAGCATGAAAAATATATCTACGGAGCTGGGAATTTCGGAGCGAATGCTGTACAGATACATGAAGAATCTGTACGAAAAGACCGGCGCGGAGAACCGTGCCGGTCTTGTGAAGAAATATTATGAGGAAAAATGACGGTAATATGTGAAGGGACATGATCATGTCCTTCTCCTTTTGAGGAAATCTCCCTCCAAAAGCTCTTTCGACGCCTCACTTCCATGCTTTGCTGCATATGATGCCCATTTCCTGGCCTTAGCAAGGTTCTTTTCCCCAAAAGTTCCGTTATAGTAGCCAAGAGCTATTTTCTCAGCAGCTTCTATATTTCCTTTGGCTGCGGCATCAATCAGTGATAAAAGAGCAAGCTTCCCAAGTCTCTTTTCCAGCTGAGCCTTAAGATATTTGTAGCGCTCATGCTTTTCCTCTTTTGCAAAATGATCTTCTCTCAGCTGCTCAGGATTGTCCTCATAGGAAAGGACTTCATCTCCAAACTGCTCACTTGTAAGGTCAAAGATGCATCCGTCTACATCGTTGTAGCAATGGAAATTGCCACCACTTCTTGGTATTCCATATACTTTGCCGCCAAAAATGTCCTGGACCAGAAATGCTGTGATCGAACACTGGCCCAGAGTCATATTGTCTTTTGTCCATTCGTCTCTCATCCTTGGTGCACATGTCTCCTTGCACCAAATCTCCGAAAGAACATCATACAAAACCTTTGGATTACTGATCAGCTCATAATCTGAATTTACTGGACTTACATTGGCATTCTGCCAGCCATAAAACTTATATTCTCTTCCCATTTTATCCTCCAACTACACTCCTTGGTTATAAGCGCGCCACGAAAAGGCCCCTTCCTCTTGGCGGCAGCCATCATAAAAATAGCGCGATCATCCAGATATAACATATCGTTTTTGGTATCATCATCATTCCCAACATTGGTTTCTTTCTGGCGCCAAGTACTACTATCATATAACATACAAAGCTTACCGTCACGAGAGCTGCTAACAGCCATTCCTGATACAAGATAATCAGGTAGAGGACAGTGATAACACCCATGATGACAAAAGGGATATTCCTATATAACCCCCATCTTGTTTCCTGATCCTTGGAAAACCAATGGTTCTGGGGGAACATACAGAGGATGATTCTGATTATTGCCAGCACAATCAATACAAGGTACAGGATGGACTTATCCGGCACCATGGAGCTGATATCTGAATTGCCATGTTTTGCGGACAATGCTGCGTAAAAGAAAATGTAGAAAACCGTCATTGTGATCGATGAAATCAGATTCCCCAGGCCAAGCCAGAAATCTCTTTTCCTCTGAATCTCATTATCCGAAGTCTCTCCTTTGAAATTGTATATGATCCTTGGAATAAGGTGAAATGCATCGCCTCCGCCAAGAAGCAGCGTCATGACAGCACAGGTTCTGAAGAACAGATTGCCGGTGCCTACTGCTCTGGTGGCAAAGGTAATTCCTGCAATCAGGGCAAACACAAGATATCCGATGCAGAAAACATTCTCACCGATTCTCATCCCTAATGGTTTTTCTTTTGTTTTGGCTGCCATTTATTTGTTCTCCTGAGTTAATGGTTCCCAGTTAATGATCACTCGCCAAAATGGCCAACTGCAATTCACAGTTGGCCACTTTTTTTCATTTCAGACATTAATTATTTGCCTGTACCTTGACCTTTTTATTAAGGCCCTTTTTCCGGAAAAGCTCATTATAAGCTTTAACCTTCCCCTTTGGCACCTTTATAATTACTTTCTTGCCAATTCCTGAAAAAGCTTTTTGGCCCACTTTCTTCTCATAAATGGATTTTGATTTTATCGTAAGCGTCTTAAGTTTACTGCACTTTCCAATGAATTGCCCGTGCAGGTTAGTTGTCTTTTCCGGAAGTATCAGATTTTTAATCTTCGTATTATAAATCGCCTTTTCACCGATGGTTGTTACTGATTTTCCTAATGTGAGATTGGATAAATTTGTGCAGTCGCAAAAGGCTTCATATTCAATTTCCTTTACATTTTTACCAACTTTGACAGTGGTGATTTTCTTGTTTCCCTTCAAAGCCCGATAGCCTATTGCAGTGACCTTATAGGTTATGCCTTTAAGTTTTACTTTCTCAGGTATTGTAATGGTTTTTGCCTTCTTTTTGGTTGTACCCACAAATTTTACTGTGCCGTCTTTTTTGCCGCTGCGGGTAACAACATATTTCATCCCGGTCTTTGGATCTGTCAGTTTTGCCTCGTACTCCGGAGCATCTTCCTTTGCTTCGTCGGCTTTGAATTTACCATCGGTACAAATCACGTCAATAGTATCCGAGAACTGGTTTGTGCTTAGGCTTTTCCACATAGCACACCACTGTTTCTTAGTTCCCTGGAAGTATACTGTACAGTCTTTTAAAAGCCTGAAAGTATCTTCCTCTACAGCATTAAAGTTTTTAGGGAGTTTAATGGTCTTGAATGCTATGCCCTCAAACATTGAGCCAAAGTCTTTTGAACTCTTACACTCCCATGTAGACACGTCAAGATCAGTCACTCCGCTCATCATAAAAGTACTGTGAAAGTCCGTAACCTTTGAAGTGTTCCATTTATCAAGCTCAATTGAGGTCAGACTGCTGCAATATCTAAACAGATTTTTCATGTCAGTCACATTAGATACATCCCATGAATTTATATTAAGAGAAGTCAGACTTTTACAGGTATTGAAAGCATCTTGTAATGATGTGATATTGGCAGTATTTAAAGTTTCAGTATGATAGGCATTTTTAAGGCTTTCACAATCATGTAAGAGCGCATTAAGGTTATTTACATGGCTTATATCCAGGCCAGCAAGATCTATACTCTCAATACCCGAATAAGCAAATGCATGAATTCTATCAAAAGACCCCTGCGTCAATATTACACCATCTTCAAATGATATATGTTTGATGTTCTTATTATATTCGAATATGTTTCGCAGTATTACCTTGCGCTTTTCGCCATTAAAATTTATAACCGCCGGAATTTTCAGCGTATCTTCTTTACCTGTATATTCGTCAAAGATTAATACCTTTTCATTTATCTGCTTGCCTGCAACATAATCATAATAGCTGTCGGCCACTTCATATTTGAAGTCCTGAAGCCTGATTCCCGTTGATGAAACCGGTTCTGAATCAGAATAATGTGGATGGATAAAGGTTAAAGAAAGATCTCCAGTCTCTCTATGGACAGCTATTTCGTCCGAAACTTTTTTCATTTCTCCAAACCCTACTGCATACTGTGCTCCATAATCTGCAATAATTCTTACGGAGTTAGCGTATGCTTTATCACCGTTAGCATGTTCACAATTATAGAATACCAGATCTCCGGGGACAGCTTCTTCCTGGGTTATCTCAGTTCCTCTGCCGCTTTGCAATAATGACTTTTTTAAAATATCTGCTGAGTCGTCCAGGTCTCCATTAGGTGGAAGATCAAATAAATACGGTTTTTCTGCTCCTGCCAGTCTTTCACAGTTAACCAAAAAATAAACCTGATAATAACCTCTGTAATCTTCAAGCCTTAATCCCAGGTCCGTTAATGACTTACCCTTCTGGGCCTTCGCAACCTCAAGGATATCATGAGCAGTATATCCGTTAAGTTTTCCCTGATAGCTTTTGTCAAAATGGGTATTCCCTTCATCTCCCTGCGCATATACAACGCTGTGACATAGAAGAAGTGGAATCATTGATAAAAATAATAAGGCTAATTTGATCTTTTTTGTCATAGTAATCTCCCCGATAATAATATATTTTTAGTATAAAGAGCCAAGGATATGCGGTCAATGCTCATGGATCCATAACTGTTTCTTTTGCATCGCTTTCCTGCTTTGCCTGATTGACGATAACCGGAAACTGCTGCCCTCGGTAGTTGTTATAGGTATCTGTGAAAAGACCTGGATAGTCGGCAAAACTTACCTTGACCAGCTGTGAGCCTGCCGCATAACTTCCCATGGCATAGTCCTCAAAATAGAAACAAACCCCATCATAATCCAGCGCCCATGCAAGCCCCTGTGCATCATTCTTTAACCTGTCAGGGAGGCCATTTAAAAGGTTCTCCTTATCGGTTTGCATGTCTTCAAAATAACCTTTGAGGTCCGCATTCTGAGTCACGAGCTCATCAAAAATCACCTGTGGCAGAGCATCCAGATCTTTGACAACATCGCCAATATGGATACGTTCTCCGGTTGACGAATCATAATTAAAACCATAGTACTGAACAAAGCCATGTGCACCGCCAGCATAGGTATAGTCCATTATCGCAAATGAGAAAGCCTTTGAATCAGCACGTTTTGGATACAAATCGCTCTGCGAAGTGAATCCGGCATATGGGTATCCTTCTGCTAACATTTCCAGTGCCATATCAACATCTTCTTTCAGAGAATTTGTGACACGTTCATGCTCTGCTGCGTTCAGCTCATCCAACGCATCTTTTAGCTTGGGGTACGCCTTGGCATACTGATCATCAAGCTTGATCGTATAGTAATTACCCTCACAGGCAGCCTTTCCCGATTCAGGATCCTGGATGGAACAGGGATTGTTCTGATAAGTGAAGCTTATCAGTTCATTCGTTCCGGTGGATTTCGCACTGACCGTATCTGTATTTCCCGTGCCATAAACCCATATCTCGCTCACACAAGTATCTTCATACTTGGCGCCCTTTTTCGCTCCCGTGATCTTAATGGTTATTGTGTCCGTCAAAACCGGCTCATCAAGTTCAACTTTACGGCGATTGGCGTCGGCAAGATTCTCCGAAGAGAAACCTTCGTAGCCATAGCCTTCAAGGTCATGTCCCTCGGCATGCTTTCCGTTACCAAAATCAACATCTACATCAGTCAGCATTCCGTTATTGTTGTACTGCTCATAGCTAGCTGTATAACCGTTACAAATCAGGATTCCATACACTGGCTGCTTCTTATCAAGATGGAGAGTGATCGTTTCTCCCTTCCCCGTTCCGGGAACTCCTTCGGCCCAGACTGTTGTGTAATCATCATCGATCAGATTCATTCCGGTATATGTCTTTTGACCGGATGGCGGAAGCTCCGAAGAAGCTTCAACCGATGCGACTTTTATCCGCGCATCACGATATCTTCCAT
>JAEEGL014401694.1_pt1 | contig 10771 bp, 8 predicted proteins | sample 9134231 | NCBI WGS metagenome assembly JAEEGL01 (sample SAMN16246548, study PRJNA631951) | gut metagenome | biome: gut microbiome; feature: rumen; material: fiber-attached | host: Bos | place: Iran: Karaj | collected 2018-10
AGCTTTAATGCTCGTTCATCTGTTATACGGTTAAGTCTAACAATAGGTTGAATCATATTGTTATTCCCATATAGTTTTCGTGAAATTTTCTGCAGTGTATCGCCTTTTTGAATTCGATATTCTGCAAATCTATCAATATCTGTTTTATGTAAAGTATTCTTGTCTTTTTCAATAGATTCAGCGGTTTGTGAATCTATGTGAGCTGAAACATGAATATTTTCACTAGCAAAATTGCGTGTGGCTGGTGCAAAAGCACCTTCTGGAGCTACTTTTGAAACAGAGTAGTTCTTGTCGATAAGACTGTCAATCTTTCCTATCAATACAGGATTTGCTGGTTTTTCTATTCCTGGAATAATATCTGTGTGGGGACCTATATCACCATGGATTGTAAAAGAAAAAACAATCTGTAATACAAAAAGCCCACTTAAGAAAAACAGGAATAAACCAATTTGTGTTTTGGATTTGTTTTTTGTTTTGTTTCTATTCTGGTAATTCATACCTGCCTCCTAATGCCTATTTCTTTTTATCGGCATATAAAAGTCAGGTGCTTAATTTTTATTTTAGTATTTATTGCTTTTGTATTTAATCATAACAACAAGCTATAATGGCGTGGCAATCTATATAAGAAAATTTAGTGTATTTGCCATAACCTTTATATTTGCAACTATGCAATAAAACATTTATCATAAAGTATGAATACTTTTTAGAAAAGGAAGTAGTGAGAAATATGAGATTTGTAAAAAATATTTTAATTTTTACTTTTGTATTTTTTATTTCTAACCTGTGTTTTGCTCAAACAAACCAGGATTTTATTTGTGATAATACCATTTTTGCCTGTTACGGAAATGTTGAATATATTTATAATTCTCTAAAACAAACTATTGTAGAAGGTTATGAAAATAAAGATTCAAATATTTTAAGTTTTATTTCTACAATCAAAACTCAATTTTATAACAGCCCATTGCTTTATAATTCAAAAGTAACAGATGAAGAATTTGTTAATATGATTAGAAATTGGGATGATGAAGGATTTTTTGTTCCGTCAGGTCTTTTGAAAATATCTGTATCTGAAGATAAAAGTTTTTATATCAATATTGAAGCAAAGATTGATACTAACTTTATTATGGAAAAACTCTATTCAACTTTACCAGAAGATTCAATGAAAGTTAAATCAAAATCAAATGGCGACAAAATGATTGAACTTTTGCCCTTAGGCATAAAACTTGATAAACAGCCTAAAGGAATAATAAAAGTAAGTGTTCCAAATCTTTTTGATTTTGATATAACTCCTAACGGAATCTGTATAGATAGACTTCCATCTGATAAAGGTAATATAAATAAGTCTTGGAATGCCTTGCTGAAAAACATGACTGATTCTAATTGCTTTTTGAATATAGAAATGGATGCAAAATCTGTTTACAATCTTTTAAAAGATACTCAGTATGGTAAAAGTCCTTTCTTTAGCGGTATATTTAAGTTTTTCTCAAATACTCCAAGATTAAGATTCTTAGGCAAAAAGAACAACTATATGATGATTGCTGCCATAAATGATGAGCAGGAAAGAAAAGAATACCTAAATAAAATTAAAGATTATCTGAATCAAACTTTCAATCCTGTAAGTATATATTTAAAAAGTATTCTTGGAGAAACAGAAATAATTGACAAAAGTCCTTGGGTCGGCTTTCAGACCAATTCTAATCCAGAATATGTCTCTGCAATGAGTCTAATGCCTTTTGTTATTGTTGCAAAATCTTATTGTGATAAAATCATTGAAGTTGTGTATTCAAATAGTCCAAAGATTCAAACAACAATTTGCCAAAGCAAATGCAAAATGATTACTGCTGCCATAGAATTATATAATCTTAAAAATACTGAAAAAATAACTTCTATGAAACCTGGCGACGAAGCAAAGCAAGTTTTGAAAAAACTAATAAAAGCTGGATATTTAAATAGTGAACCAAAATGTTATAAAACTGGTAAGTTTAGCTATTTTTCTGAAGGAGATCCTAGTGAATATGGAGTTATTAGATGCGAAGCTCATGAAAGTCCATATGCTAATTATGACGAAGAAGAATTGATTAGGCTTAAAGAAAAATTTGCAAATGATATAAGAAGATATGAAGAACTAAAATGTCGATATGAAATGAAAAGGTTAATGAGTAAAATAGAAGTTTATAACAAAAATAATGAAAATGATAATATTACTTTTATTGAAAGAGGTTCTGTCGAAGAAATTATGAAAAAACTTTATAAACACGGCAAATATCCTGTTTGTCCAACTACCAATAAACCTACTTTCTATACTGAAGGTAATATTTCTGAAGGTTATCCAATCGAATGTGAAACTCATTCCGTTTCAAATATTACAGAAGAATGACAGTGATAACCCAAACTCTTGACACTAAGTTTTTACTATGTTAGTATCGAACTAGTGACAAAATTTGAGGTACCGTCTATATCCATATTATTACATGGAGGATATTATGCAATTTGTAGTTAAGGGTAAGAATTTACAACTAACTGAAGCCCTTAAAGATTATTCTGAAAAGAAGCTTTCTGTAACAAAAAAATACTTCGATGACGACGTTGAAGTAGATGTAACTCTTGCTGTAAAAGATTCAAAAGATACTAGCCGAAGCAAAGTTTGCGAAGTAACTGTTTGGGCTAAAGCTATCGGTAATCCAATTCATGCTCGTGCCGTTTCTGAAGATCTTTACGCATCAATCGATATGGTTGTTGAAAAGATAGAAAGCCAAGCCAAGAAATATAAAGGCAAAATAACTTCTCGAAGAAGAAACAATAAAGGTGTTGATAAACAAGCAACTCATACTATTCTTTCTTTCGGTGAAGATTTCGCTGAAAAAGCTGAACAAGATGCACCTGCTGAAGTTAGTCCAAAAATCGTTCGCAGTGGAACTTTCCCAATGAGACCAATGTACTCTGACGAAGCTGCTGAACAATTAGAACTCTTTGGACAAGATTTCTTTGTATTCTATAATGCTGAAACAAATAAAGTTAATGTAATCTATCGCCGTGGCGATGGTAATTTCGGACTTATTGAACCAGAATACTAATAGTTAGGCAGCTCCTTTACAGCTAACAGGAGGAATTATTCCTTGGAACTTAGTGAATTTATATCGCCTCAGTTAACAAAACTAGAATTAGCTTCTACAAATAAACTAGATGCTATAAAAGAGCTTATAGATATGCTTAATGCTGGCGGTTATCTGACAGATGCAGATGAATTCTTGAAATCTGTACTCGAAAGAGAAAAAGTTGGCTCGACTGGCATTGGTAAAGGTATTGCTATACCTCACTCTAGGGCTGTTACTGTTAAAGAAGTTGTTGTTGCTATTGGCCGTTCGTCTGCTGGTATCGAATTTGATGCGTTAGATAACCGTCCTGTACATCTGATTTTTTTGATAGCGGCACCTATTGAATCTGGAGGTCTTTATTTGAAGGCTCTCGCTAGATTATCAAGACTGTTACGTTATCAGGAATTCAGAAATGAACTTATGGGAGCAGGAACAGTCGAAGAAATAATCAACATTATTTCTTCTGAAGAAAAATAAGATTTAATTCATTAAAACAATGATATTCTGAATTTACCAGCGCGGGACTGTTGAAGGCTCGCGCTTGTAATTTTGAAAGGGGTTCTTTTTATAATGCTAGGTTGGCTTTTCAAGATTTTAAGATTTTTTATTCCAGATTTTAATAAAAAACAGTTAGAAAGATTAGATAAAATTGCTTTAAATATCAATGATTTGGAAGAAAAATACAAGAATCTAACCGATGAACAATTAGCTGGCAAAACAGAAGAGTTTCGTAGAGAACTTTATGATGGTCTTCCTCTTGATGAATTAAAAGAAGAAGCTTTTGCTGCTGTAAGAGAAGCTAGTAGACGTGTCTTGAATATGCGTCACTACGATGTTCAGTTAATTGGTGGTCTTGCCCTTCACGAAGGTAGAATAGTTGAAATGAAAACTGGTGAAGGTAAGACTTTGGTTGCTACTCTTCCTCTCTATCTTAACGCTTTGGAACTTAACCCTCAATGGTTAAAAATGGCTAAAGAAAGAGGACAAAGAGAATTTAAGCCAATTTACGATGAAAAGAATAACGTTTGGATTCCTGTAGGACGCGGTGCGCTGCTTGTAACAGTTAATGACTACCTGGCAAAACGTGACTCTGAATGGATGGGCAAAATTTTCAAATTCTTGGGAATGACTGTAGGTTTAAATGTTCATGGTTTAGATGCAGACGAAAAACGAGCTGCCTATGCCGCAGATATTACTTATGGTACCAATAACGAATTTGGTTTTGACTACCTGCGCGATAATATGGCACTTTCTATTGCAGAATGTGTTCAGCGTCCTGAATATAACTACGCTATAGTCGACGAAGTTGACTCTATTCTTATTGATGAAGCAAGAACACCTTTGATTATTTCTGGTCCTGCTGAAAAAGCTACTTCTCTATATTATATCTTTGCTAAGATTGCTAGAGATATTTTAAGTGAAGAAACAGAAGAAATGCAGGAAAAAGGACAGAAGGGCGATTATACTGTTGATGAAAAAAATCATGGTATTTCAATAACCGAACAGGGTATCTCAAAAGTTGAAAGAGCTTTAGGTATAGAAAACCTTTATGCCGACAACAATATGGATTCTGTTCATCAATTGCAGAATGCTTTAAGAGCTAAACATTTCTTCCATAGAGATAAAGAATATATTGTAAGACCTCGTGAAGACGGCCGTGGACAAGAAGTAGTCATCGTAGACGAATTTACCGGTCGACTTATGTTTGGTCGTAGATATTCTGATGGATTACATCAGGCCATTGAAGCAAAAGAAGGTGTTCCTATACAACAAGAAAACCAAACTCTTGCTTCTATTACTTTCCAGAACTATTTCAGACTTTATAGAAAACTTGCTGGTATGACAGGTACTGCTGAAACTGAAGCTAAGGAATTTAAAGAAATTTATAAATGCGAAGTTGTTGTTATACCTCCTAATAAGCCTTGTATAAGAAAAGACCTTCCTGATGTTATCTATAAAACTGTAAAAGAAAAATTTAAAGCTATTGTTGACCATATTGTTGAAATTCATGAACGCAAACAGCCTGTTCTTGTAGGAACAAGATCTATTGAAATTTCTGAATTAATCGCGGCTATGTTACGTAAACGCGGTTATTCCTGCCAGGTTTTGAATGCTAAATACCATGAAATGGAAGCAGAAATAGTAGCCCAAGCTGGTCGTGAAGCAGCAATTACAATTGCTACAAACATGGCTGGTCGTGGTACAGATATTCTCTTGGGTGGTAATCCTGAAATGTTGGCCAAAAAGGATACTCGCCAAACCGAAGGTCCTGAATATGAAGAAGCCTTAAAAAAATATAGAGATATCTGTGAAGCAGAAAAACAGCATGTTATCGATGCTGGTGGCTTGTTTATACTTGGTACAGAACGCCATGAATCAAGACGTATAGACAATCAGTTGCGTGGTCGTTCTGGTAGACAAGGTGACCCAGGTTGTAGCCAGTTCTATTTGTCTATGGAAGATGATTTAATGCGTTTGTTCGGTTCTGCAAAGATTGTAGGTTTAATGGAAACCTTAGGTTGGGAAGAAGGCGAACCTATTGAACATAGCATGATTACTCATTCAATAGAAAATGCACAACGTAGAGTTGAATCCCATTACTTTGATATGCGTAAACACGTTCTCAAATACGACGATGTTATGAACGAACAAAGAAGTCTCATTTATAAAGAACGTCGTAAAGCCCTTGAACAAGATTCTGTCCATGATGATATACTGGGCATGATAGATGATGTTCTTGATGGAATGGTTGGTCATGCTATAGACAATGTTGATCCAGACGATATTGATTATAATGCTCTAGCAGAACAGGTTAAGAAAATATTCCCAATAGAAGCCGAAGGCGGTAAAATTGTTCGAGGACAATCTAAGGGATTGCCTGGTCAGCTTTGTACTTACCAGAAAAAAGAACTTTTTGAAGAACTTCAAAAACGTGTTCTTACTAAACTTCAAAGCAAGATTCAAGAAATTGGCGAAGAAGATTATTACCAGATGGAAAAATTCTTGCTCCTTCAGATTGTAGATGCTAAATGGAAAGACCATCTCCACAATATGGATACTCTTCAGGATGGTATTCATTTAAGAAGCTGGGGACAAAGAGATCCTTTGGTAGAATATAAAATCGAAGGTTTCCAGATGTTTGAAGATATGATCGAAACCATTCGCGAAGACCTTCTTTATTATCTGTTTAGAGTTAGTTATTCTCGTTCAGAAGAACGTGAAGCTCAGGAACGTCATGAAGCAGAAATGCAATATAATCGTGATGAAGATGAAAAACCTAGTCTGCCAGCGGTTGGTGATAATACTCCTTCGAGAAACGATCCTTGTCCTTGCGGAAGTGGTAAAAAATATAAGAACTGTTGTGGAGCTAAATAAATCATAAGTCTCTAGTTTTATATTTTGCATGAATGATAAAAATATATAGCAAAAAGAATAGCCATGCGGTTTCACTCGTTGAAATTATGCCTATTATGGCTATTCTTTCTATATTAATATTACCTTTATTTATACTTGTCACTGAATTTAACAGTGGCAATTCCACATTAAAAGAAGACTATGAAGTTCTTGCTTCTGTAGAGGCCAAAATTGAAACAGTTATGGCAATGCCTTTTTCCGATTTACCAGAAGGTGAAAGCCAAAATGTTCTGATCGAGTCTAAGAATGGAATAAAATTAGATTTAAGACCTATTTCAATCGTTAATAATAAAACAGTCTATTTTAAATGCTTAGTAGAAAATTTCCCCGTTTCTTTTTCTTCTATAAAAAATAAATCTACTAATAATTATAAAAAAGTTACCATCGAAAATGGAATGAAAAAAGTTACAGTAACAGCTAATTGGGGTAAAAAAGAAAATTTAAAAACCGTAAAATTAATTTGTTATAAGTCTAATTTTGATTAATATTATTAGTAGCTATTAATAATATTATAAAATTAACTTATGGAACAAACTAAGGATAAATACAAAAATCACCTAATAATACCAATTATTTTATTTTTTGTGGTATTATATTTATGTTACTATATAATTTCTCTGTCTTTATCTTTGTCTGAAAAGAGAAGTCGCTTTGAGAGAATATATAATAACACAAAAGCTTATTATATGGCTCGTTCTGCTATGGATCAAGCTATTCTTAAGCTGGAAACAATGAATCATTATCAAGATGACTCTTTATTTGCTTCTGAAAACCTGCCAGAAAACGAAAAAAGATTATTATATCTAAGATTTATGGAAGATATTATAATCCCACCAGGGAGTACAGATAATAAAGAAAAGTACGAATATCGTATAAATGATTTAAAATTAATGTTTAATGATTCTAATGTTTCTTCTTTGACTATAGAATTAAGAGCTATTGGAAATTATGGGAGCTACGGAGGATTTAAAAGCAGTATTAAAAGGTTTATAAATATAAACCTCTGATTATAATTCAGGAGAAAGACTATGGAATACGAAGTTACAGAAAAAATTAAAGCTATCCATGAACGTCTCTCTGGTATCGGGAGCCATCTTTGACTTGCCAGAAAAGCGTGAGCAAATCAGAGAACTGGAAGCTTCTACTTTAGATCCAAATTTTTGGAATGACAGAACTAAAGCTTTGTCTATTAATCAAAAAATTGCTGAACTAAAAAAATGTTGTGATACTTTCGAATCAGTTGAAAAAGAGTTCAAAGACAACGTCGATCTTATGGAAATGTATGAAAAAGAAGATCCCGAAATGTTCAATGAACTAGTAACACAACTTGATAATATCAATAAGACTATAGATGATTTGGAATTAGGTACATTTCTTAATGAACCCTATGATCAGTCAGATGTTTATCTTTCTATAAAACCAGGTGCTGGTGGTACAGAAGCCACAGATTGGGCTTCTATGTTATATAGAATGTACATCAGATATTCTGAACAAGCTGGTTTTCAGTGTGATGTTATGGATTTGCAGGAAGAAGAAAACGGAATTAACTCCGCTACTCTTCGCATTAGAGGACTCTATGCCTATGGTTACTTCAAAGGCGAAAAAGGTGTTCATCGATTAGTAAGAATATCGCCTTTTGATGCAAATAAAAGACGTCATACTAGTTTTTGTGCTGTTGATGTGTTGCCTATACTTCCTACAGACATAAATGTTGAAATAAAAGAAGATGATTTAAAACTGGATTTCTTTAGAAGTTCAGGAGCTGGTGGTCAGCATGTTAATAAAACAAGTTCTGCCGTACGTATAACACACATTCCAACAGGTATTGTGGTTTCTTGTCAGATTGAACGTAGCCAGCATCAAAATCGTGAAGTAGCTTTGGGAATGTTAAAAGCTAAACTTTATGAACTTGAACAGGAAGCTAAAAAGAAAGAAATCAAGAATATTCAAGGAGATCAGCGTGTAATAGCATGGGGTAGTCAGATTCGTTCTTATGTTTTCTGTCCATACACTATGGTAAAGGATTTGAGAACAGGTTATTCTACTTCTGATGTTCAAAAGGTTATGGATGGAGGATTGGAACCTTTCATTAAATCTTATTTGAACTGGCATGCAAATGGAGAAAAACCACGAAATGTAGTTGATGAAGAATAATCTATCCCCTCTTCAATCTGATGCCTTTAATCTTTCTAACTAACAATGGGAGGTAATTATGAAGAATATAAATAGATTAAACCAAAAGAATGGTAGTGCTATGTTGATGCTTATTGGTATAGTATCTGTTCTTTATATTCTTGGAGTTATGCTGATTAATTACCTTACTCAAGAAAGAACTTTAACTACAAAATTAAGTGAAGACTTACAGGCACTATATCTTTCCGAAGCTGCTGTAGAAAAATGTCTTGTAAAGGCTCAAGAAGTGTTTTCTAAGAAGCTTATGGATGATGATAAAAATGTTGATGACACAATGTTATCTTTACTTGATATAGATAGAGCAGAAAGCTTTTCCATGAGAGTTAAAATTGCTGATGGAGAAGTTGTTGATGGTGGAACTGCAGATGTTATCATGCAGGTTGGTAACGTTAAAAGTACTCCTTTTAAAAGCTATATAGACGAATATGTCGATGTTCCTCAGAATTTAAATTGTTATAGAAAAGAAAATCGTGAAACTTATGCTGACAAATCTCTTGGTGGCTGGGAAGCAGACTTAAGATTCGAGTCTACAGGGAATTTCCGTAATGCTAAGAGAAGAATCGAAGTAATGAAAAATATGAAAGTTTCTGATCTTACTCCACCAGCTGAACATTACACTCTTTTCGTTACCAATAAAAAAGACGAATATTTACGAGAAGGCGAATTTAGGTTGCACAATTGGAGTATAATCCGAGAACTGAATGAACTAGTTAAAGATGTTGCCGATAAAACAATAGAAGCTTTCCAAAGCACTATGGGAAATGCTGGAGGTAGTGATTTCTTCTGGGAACCAAATATGGGAAGCAATGTCAGTTTTGAAGGTGAAATAAGAGTTCAAACTTTAAAAGTTATCAGAGACTTGAGTATGAGAGTTTCTGATATGAAGATTAAAGATTTTGTTGATTTTTCTGTAAGTAAATTGCACCCATACTTATGGGGAAAAGTAAGAACTAATGGTCGTCTACATGTTTATATGCCATTTTTTGCTGCTGACGATATTATTAACTACTTTGAAGATAACTCGACTCAATCTTATCACAGACCTGAAATAGGATATTTATTCTGTAGTAATCAGCTTCATGACCCTTATTTAAGCAAGTATACTACCTTTGAAGGTGAAATATTAAAATATTATCAAAAGCTAAAACCTTATGTATTAGGTATAACCGAAACCCCCTACCCTAGTTCTGAACCTTATACGGTTACTACCAAATTTGATTATGTTACTAATAATCATGATGTATTCCAGCCTATGCAGCTTGAACGTATAAAAAAGAATGCCAAAGATTACTGTCATGAATTTTATGAAAACGATTTAACTATTCAAGGTACTTATTCAAGACCAGCCATGGTTTGGGGTATTCTTTTCGTTGATGGAAATGTTCATATTGGCGGAAGAGTAGCTGGCAAAGGTATGGTTGTCTGCACTGGAGATATTTATATTTCCGAAAGTGTTACGCATGACGGTGGTGAAGCTTTTCTTTCTCTTGTCGCTCTTAATGGTTCTGTAAAACTAGAACCGGGAGTTAACGATGCAAAGGTTGAGGCCGCTATTTATGCTAAAAATAGTATTATTGGTGGCGAACAGTTTAAGATTTTTGGAAATCTTGTTGTTGATGAACTTAACCGCCAGGATGGAGAAGATGGCGATACTATAATGCCTAAACGTGTTATGATTGATTATGATTCTGGTTTAAAATCTGGTGCAGGTAATAATGTTTGTTTCAATGTTTCTGAATTAATTACATCGCAAAGAGATTTTTAATACATAATATAGATTTATAAATAATTCTAAAGCGGAGCTTACAAATGCTGGATAAAAAATCTGACAGAAAATTAGAGAGTGAAATTGAAGATTTAGTTACAGATTTAAGGTCTACTTTAATTACAAAACGCCTTAGAGCTGTTAGGGAACTTGGAAAGCATAAATATCAGATTGCTGTTGAACCTTTAAGTTTTGTGCTTAATGACAGATCAAGAGATATAAGATGTGCCGCTATTGAAGCTTTATTTCAAATTGCTCCTAAAAATTTGTCAGAATTAGTAATTCCTTTAACTAGAGATAAATC
>JAEEGL016274546.1_pt1 | contig 10771 bp, 9 predicted proteins | sample 9134231 | NCBI WGS metagenome assembly JAEEGL01 (sample SAMN16246548, study PRJNA631951) | gut metagenome | biome: gut microbiome; feature: rumen; material: fiber-attached | host: Bos | place: Iran: Karaj | collected 2018-10
GAAGGATATTTGATTAGATTCATATTATCACCTGTGATTTAATCTAAAAGAATGAGGAATATATTTCAGATATTTATTTACCACTTTAGTATAGCATATATCTGCAGGAATTGCAAGTGATTCCTTTGTGAATATCGTGCGGTTTTTTTCAGTCTGAGAGTCAATCAATCAGTTATTGAAATAATATTTACCTATACGAATACGCTTGAGATTTATTCAAAGCTTTCATGGATCTGCTTTTCGCATTCTTGTAATATCTGTTCTTCATTAGCACCGTCAATATCAAGTCCAAGTGCCTTGAACATAATACACTCTTTGATACCGTAGAAGTTTTCAGCCAGCGCACGTATGTAACCGAAGCCGTATTCTTCAGGGAAGAACATACCTCCGGCTGTTGTAACATAATACAGCTTTTGGGCTTTGCATAGTCCTACGGGATAGCCTTCCTCGGTATACTTGAAAGTGATACCTATTGCATTTATCTGTTCAAAATACTGCTTGAGTATTGCAGGAAAAGACAGATCCCAGAATGGCGCTGCAATAACGATTGTATCTGCCGATGCGAACTGTCGGGCAAGGTCAAACATTGGATGCTTATAATCCCCCTCAAACAGCAATAAGTCTCGTGTCTCTATATATGAATATTCGCCGTTTTGAAAAGTAATATCATACAGATCAAGCTCGGTAAACGGCTCGTTTAATTGTTGGAGTAATACGTCAGCCAGTCTGAGTGTTCTGGAACGGCTGGCTCGGACACAGGCGTTTACAAATAAAATCATTAGTATTCAGCCCCCCCCTTAAACTAATAAAGTTTATGCTTATCCTTCTATTTGAGTTATTGCGTGTTCCACAGAGCTTATAAGCATAGGTCTGCGCATCTCGCCGACCATTATATCAAACTCGTCTCAGGATGGTTCTCCATACATGAGGTTGTCTGCATCTGCGGTTTTCAGCCATTTCAGAGCTTTGTTCAGACCTTCTTTGGTATAGGTGTCAAATCCCTTTGACTCAATAAATGTCAGGTTAATGTCTCGCTGTGAATTCATAATACAGTTCGTTCCTGTGGTTGATAATATATATACATTATACCACACAGGGAATCAAATATTCAATTGTAATAATATATGAAAAAATCGGTGTATACTTGTACACTGCCGTTATTAACCCTCTACCTTGGCTATTCACATTTATATATGGGCAGTTACGTGGGCAGAAGCCGGTAAGCGTAGGCAAAAAGTCCGTGAAGAGTGGGCAGTTTTATGGTATATAAATCTGATGCGAAAAACTAATAAGATACATTCTGTACATTGACCCGACTGTAGCTTCATTACTTTATAGATGAATGAAAATAGGAAGATAATAAATCGTGTAATCGAACAAAGGTTCTCAGTTTTGCTGACGTATCTCTATGAAAATGAACTATTGTTCCAGAATGGAGGAAAATGTCGGATAACGTAAAGTCATGAATTCGGGCCTCCTGTTTATTAATTGTATCACATAAAAAAGGAACGAATATTCTATACTACAGTTTTACAAAAACTGATGCGTGTGATATAATAGGTGACACAAATGAGAAAAGCCACAGAATAGAGGTTTTATTTAATTGCAAAAAGGAGAGGTGTGCATGACACAATATATTAACAGAGGACCTTTCCTATATATACCGGACAAGGTCCACCCGGGACAGTATAAGGTTATAAGTAACCCAGATGGAACGGCATACTACCTGAGATCATATCCTTTACAGATTTCCTCAGATGGAATTATACAGCAGACTATGGCCGATTTATCCGTGAACTGCATCTATACAAGCATCTTACTATGCCATGGGGCATAACAAATAAAGCCGAAATTGAAAACGTTATTATTGAAGACGGCAAATATGACCGCATTGATCACGATTCCTTATATATGTATGTTACCTGTAATGTAGTTTTTGCAGAAGGATCATATCGCTGCTGCCAGAAATATATCGTACACGGTGTATATGTATCAGGAGGAAGATCTGACTTCCTTATTGATGCAGAGCTTTACAACGGTCAGTATATACGACTGTGCCACCCGCTGGATGAATACCTTGTACCGATACTGTCAAAGAAGGATTTTGAAATTATCGCAGATGAGATAGTCGATAAATATTATCCGTATAAGGCTAATTATCCCTGTCGTGTGAATACTGCTGCTATTGCAAAGGCTATGGGACTGGAGATAAAACATGCACGTTTATCAAAGAATGGGAACGTAAGATCAAAGCTTATCCTTGAAAAACGCGATACAACGGTATATAATGATAATGGAAGAGCTAAAAAGCTTCATGTAAAAAGACCTACCATCTTTATTGATAACATCGTTGATGATGAAGAGGAGCAGAATGCCATAATTCATGAATGTGTACATGCCTATCTTCATAACCTGTTTTATGAGCTTCAGAGCTATTACAGGCAAATAGTCGGTATGAAGATGCCTGAGTTCAACGATTACTTCTATTCACCGTCACAGAAAATCTGTCTGAAATGGATGGAAACGCAGGCGACATCGATACCGCGCTTTATACAGATGCCGAAGGAACAGACAACTGATGTCATCGTTTCTTATCTGGGAAGACATGTTGAAGAGCCGGACTGGAATGATTACAGAGGCCTTATAAATCTTGTAAAAGGAAAATTCGGAGTAACCAGAAATACAGCGAAGAAAAGAATAGCAGAGCTTGGCTGGCCGGAAGTTCGCGGTGTGTATGTGTATAACATATCAAGATATGTTGAGGATTACGACGTAGAGTACGATTTCCCTGATGACTATATGGCGGTAACAAGAAAGTTCCTTTTTCTGTTGACGATAAGGTAGACAATCCGGTATCGCTATATGCTGCAACAAAGAAAAGCAATGAGCTTTTGGCACACAGCTATTCTAAACTATACAATATTCCTTCTACGGGCTTACGTTTTTTCACAGTATATGGACCTGCTGGAAGACCGGATATGTTCTACTTTTCTGCAACAAACACATTAGCGAAAAATGGAACTATCAAGATTTTCAATTATGGTAACTGCAAGCGTGATTTTACTTATGTAGACGACATTGTTGAGGGTGTATTCCGTGTAATGCAGGGAGCTCCTGAGAAAAAGAATGGTGAGGATGGACTTCCGCTTCCACCTTATGCAGTCTATAACCTCGGCGGCGGAATACCAGAGAATCTGCTGGATTATATAAGCACATTACAGGAAGAACTTGTAAATGCAGGCGTTCTTCCGGCAGATTATGATTTTGAAGGACATCGTGAGCTTGTGGGAATGCAGCCTGGTGATGTTCCTGTAACTTATGCTGACAGTAAGGCACTTGAAGATGATTATGGGTTCAAACCGACAATTGGAATCCGTGAAGGACTTAGAAAATTCGCTGAATGGTATGCTGGATACTATATATAAGAAAGAGAATTCCCCGGGCAAATGCTCGGGGAAAGATTGTATTAATAGAGAATTGAAACCCATTATGACTTGAGAAGTTATAAGGTTTATTTATATGGAGTTCTATCTATTTGAACAATAGTTCCACGATACTGTTGATCTTCGTAAGTTTCTGGGGAAGTTAAATATGAATTTCTTACTTCATCAACTATGCCAAAGCGGCAGTAATATACAAAAACATACTCGTTTGTTGTATAATCAACGTATACAAACTGTATTGCTTTGCTCAATACTTTACGATCAGGAGTATAACTTTTCGGATTGACACTTGAGTAGATACTGTTGTAACTGTTCCGGAAATTATTAGATAACTCTATATCACCATATCCTCCTGTGACATCAAACAATGCATAAACATCATTTCCGATTTTATAAACATTTTGTTTGTCTAATGTAACATTCAAAGGATTGGTTACGGTTGAGATTCCTGAAGTTAATTGACCGCATTTTTTGCCATTTACCAGAACATATGCATTATAACGAACTTGCTTATCTTTTGTTAGATATACTTTTTGAGTAAAAACGGTTTTATCTGTTATACTGTCTATTTTATTCCAGTTGTCCTGAAAGATATCGGCTTCTTCCCATTCAACCAAAAACTCTGTTTTAATATGTTCTTCATTCAGAATACCAGCTTCAAAATCTATGTCCATATTTCGATATTCTCCGCTATTATCAATATTTATCCTCTTATTAGTTTTATTGTTACAGCATAAAGGTTCGCCTATAGACTTAGCAATATCAGTTTTTACTGTTCTTCCCTGATTATCTGCAATAACACAGTAATATTCGCCAATATCGTAAGTTTTTAATGTCTGATTAAATGCAATTGGCTCAGAAGAATTGATATTGTACCATGCATAATTGTAAATTCCACTTCCACCGGTAACAGAAACGCTAAACTCCGCACCATAATCTAAACTGCCCACTTCAAAATCATAAATCGGCATATTCATTGGCTGTTTTTCAATGGTCAACTCATTAACTAATCTTACTGTAGCTGTATCAGTCTTAACTGCGCCTTCTGGAACTTTCCATATCCGTTCGGCAGGAAGCTTGAATGAAGAACCATTGAGATTTCTGTGCGAACTAAGACTGGGAACATAATAGCTTAAATTGCCTTCCTCAATTAAAACAGCAGCACTATTGTCGTCAGCGTCGAAGTCATAATCAATCCATACATAACAGTAATATGAACCTGGAACAATTGTCTCATATGTTTTGCTGTTAGCACCTGATATTAATCCATTAGGGCCAAACCACTGGTATTTAACGGTACCGAAAGTATAATATCTTGTATTTTGAGTTTTAACTTCAAGAATAGCTTTTTTTCCAGTTGATATTTCATTTTGTGTCAGGGTAAGGTCGGTATACTTTTGACTAGCCTTAAGTGAAATATCAATTGTTCCATCGTTCGGTTCCAAAGTTCCACTTGGTATTTTTGTATAATTATCACCTGGGAATTGTTGCACTTCAGACAAATTCAATGTTGGCTTCAGTGTGATACCTTCTCTTAATGATGTATTTACTTCCGTCGAATTTGACTCAAGTGTAATTATGTTTGTCTCTGCATCTGCTGTCATACCACTTGCAACGCAAAATAGGACAGCGCTGGAAAGAATACATATTATTTTCCTGGAAAGCTTTTTCATATAAACAACCTCCTTTTTGAATAATGAATTAAATGTTTTTTAGATTCTTCTATTAAAATAGTCCGGCGCCTGAACTGTTTTAATTCGTTTGCTATGGTTATATTTTATCATGCTTTATGGAATTATATAAGATGTCATTTGTCATTTGTTGAATGAGATATGTCATCTATCATGTGAGTACTGTCACTCTCACATATTTGTATTATGATATGGCAATACTGCCCATATGAGCTTTAATAAGCAGGCATCTTCTTTATAATGTTATTACAAACATTTATATAATGCTTGCAATGTATCAGAAATTGTAGTATGCTATTCCTTGAAAATACTTCAAGGGAGAGTAATGCATTTATGAACGTTAATCAAATTAGTTCTATAGAGCCAGTATCATTAGAAATGCCAGAATACATGATAGCTGCTTTACTATGGTCTTATTTATCACATATGGAAGAAAACGTCGCCTTGAAAAAAATATCTGAGATCGTGAAACCTAAGATTATAGGAATTCGGCCTGTGGAACCGATACATACAATCATAAATTATGAAAAACTTGGAGAATTAATTGAAGAAGCTGCCGATTCTGTTGTTTCGGAGCAGGTACGTTCAGATAATCTGAGTGTATAGCCCTGATCGCAGCAGGTGCAGTGCTTGCTGCGGGAACAATATTTGGCGTTTCTAAACTGATGAAAATAGAAAGCGCAAATAATTCACAGGTCACTGAGACCACGAGCATACAGCAGTAATCATAGTAGCTGTAATGCTCGTCTCCGTCCACATCACATCTTACCATGTCGTAGCCTGCGCCGTTGCTTGCGCCCTCGCCAAAGGTGTACTCAGTCTTTGAGAAATTATATCTGCTGTAAACGTCGTTTATTTTTTCTCTGATAGTCATATAATCAAAGTAGTCGATATTCACTTTATCGTTATATTGGTAAGACGGGTCTATAGAAAGGTCAAAGTACTTCTTAGCGGCTTCGATACGCTGTACAGCGTCAGCATACTTTTCTGTGAATACCTGATCGTCAACTCTGAATACTCTTGAACGATTTAGCAGAGTATCAGATTTTGTACTCTCAGCAGCTACTGCATTTACAGCTGCCATAGAAAGTGTCATTGCGGCAGCTGCAATGAGAGATGTGATTCTTTTAAGATTTTTCATAAAGTTGTCCTCCGATTATTTTTTGTTGATAGTAAATGTTTGAGAGTTTCCTCTCAAGTGATGATTTTATTCATGAATAAATTGTAGGATAAATAATAAAATGCTGTACTGTTTTCAAAAAGTATGCATAAGATTTATCTTTACGGGACCTTGTTCAAGCTTGATAAAAACTGATCCCCATATAATATATACGAAATAAAAAACTCTTTTCAGACAAATAATAAAACAATTTTTTGTTAGTCGTAAAAAAACAGGGACTAAGTTCCATGTTTAAAGCCGTTATATCGCTGAAAACTGAATAAGCAAAAAACTGCTTGCTTTATTGCTGTCTGCAATGTATAATGTAATTATAGTAAGGACGTTACTCACGATTGGAATGGAGGAGGTAAAAATGAGAGGACTTATAAAAAGCATAGTGTCAGCCATGACAGTCACAGCGATATGCGCTGCGAATATCCCTGCAATTGCAGCGGATTCAGATATAACAGCAAATGATGTATCAGTTGCGGATGTATCTGGAAATGAAATTCTCAATTACAGTAGCACGGGAGTCAAGGACGGATATTATTACCGTTTCATCAGCTGTTCTGCAGAAGATGAGATGGAACTTATATCTCCTTCGCTGTTCAAAGCAAAATGGAACTCAACAGATGCAAAATACACTCGGGCTCCTGTATTTGAACGCGGAATAGAATCTGTTTCGGGAGATGATTCCAGTTGGATCAGTAATTCCTCGGTAGATTATGAAATGGAGGTTAATGCAGAGGGCTCCTATTTTATTGGCACCCATGCATCATTTACCGGAGAGGAAACAGAGGATTATTATAGAAATATAGATCTGTATATTATAGACGCAGCTGTTAACTGGGAAGTTCCCGAGGAAGCGGTCTACTTGAATGACGCAAGTGAAAAAGGCAATGAATATGATATATATCAAAGTGAAAAGACATTGGCAGGTACAGGAAAAGCCGTTTTAAATGATATTTATTATGTGATAAACAAAAAAGCTGATATCAATGGCAAAAACGGAAAAATATCAGCCAATCACGACCTTGCCGCTTTTATGTTCTGCATGTGGAGCCCTAATCCTATTGTCCCTGTTTATTTATGTACAGGTATAAACGGTGGAGTGTCAAAAGGCAGTGCAGAGATGATACGCAATAATATCACAGTTCCCGAAAAAGCAGGTTCCGGTAATGAATATGAGCATAAGGAGAACCTGATAGACCTTAATAATAATATACACATTGTCAGAGTATACGATAAAGAAGTTGATGATAAAAGGTATTCTGCATTCGGATATGATATGGAAATGAAAGGCTGCGTCGGAGAGCCCATAAAATGTACATGGGAATATTATGCATACGACAGCGATGACGAGCATTTATTTGATCAGTTCAGGACTTCCGATTTCAGCGTATGGCATAATTTCAGTTCATATAGAAGGGCAGATCAGCAGGGAGAGCTGTACTTCAATGATGTCGATGACCTTGCACTGGAATACAGCATTGATATCGGTGACATTGCGGAAAAAACATCTGATTCAAGGTGGTACATAGGCGCCACTGTACAATGTATGAGAAATGTACCGGATCAGCCTTCATCTTCTGATCCCCTTGGCGGTGATTCCGTATCATATATCCTTATATACGATAAAACCGAAAACTTTGACCTGCTCAGAGATTACGACAGGGATTTATATCGTACTCCCGTCGAAATGGGTACTGTAAGTTCCGACGGGGTCGAATACGAGGTATGGTTTTCTGAGACAGTCGATATATTTGCTCACCCCACTGTGTATGTTATCCGTAAAGATGAACTTGAACCTGTAACGGCTGATGATATACCTGCCGGCTATACCCGTTACGAAAACTCATTCAGCATTACGGATATTTTCACAAAGCTGAAAGATTTGGGGCTTGACCTCGGGCATACAGGCGATACTGCATTTGCACTCACTGCATATGATACATCAGGTTCGGCATATCTCAATAAAGTAGATATAAAGCGGACGATACCGGAAAGCAAGACATTTAGCGCTGAAGATTTCCAGCTCCTGAAAGACTATATTATGGGAAAAGGAAATGAAACACCTGACTGTGCTGACTACATTTATCATGATTATCTGGCAATGGATCTTAATGGATACCTCAGCAGAATGCAGAAGAATTACGATCTGAACGGCGACGGTGAATGGGACATATATGATCTCTGTGAAATGAGAAAAAGACTTTCCGACTATAACCCTATAGCCTATGTTAAGCCGGATGATATAGTTAAATTCGGATCGTACATGACTGTCAGCGTTGATGATCTGAAACTGTACAGCGGACCTGATGAAAGCTATGAGTGTATCACTTCAATTCCGAGAAATGCACGAATCAAAGAGCTTGGAGTTCAGCCTGACAATAACTATTGGTTTTTTACTGAGTATAACGGTCACTATGGCTGGACTAAGGCTGTTGATATTACTGATTTTTCTTCCTTTGGGGGGTTCGACAATTACGACTATAAGCCTGTGATTTACCTTTATCCCGAAGAAGAGACCGATGTTCACGTAGAACTTGAGCTGACAGAGTCCGAGCTGTATACAACATATCCAAAGTACAATAACGGCTGGGACGTTACCGCATATCCTGACGGTTCGCTTCTCAACAAGGCAGACGGTACACACCATAAGTACCTTTTCTGGGACAGCTGCAATTGCCGTACAAGATATGACTTCTCCAAGGGTTTCTGCGTTGCCGGCAGTGACACAGAGAGCTTCCTAAAGGAAAAGCTCACATATATGGGGCTGACTGAGGAAGAGATGAATGAGTTTATCGTATACTGGCTGCCGCTAATGGAACACAACAGGTATAATCTCATTACATTCCAGGGTGAAGCTTATACAAATTCAGCTAAACTGGATATCACACCGACACCGGATAGCTTGCTCCGTATATTCATGGTTTATGTCCCGCTTGAAGAAGCAATGGATATAGAACCACAGCAGCTTGAGACCTTTGAAAGAAAGGGCTTCACAGTTGTTGAGTGGGGCGGCAGCATTATCGAGCCATAAATATATAAGAAAAGAGTCCGCTCATATGGGCGGACTTCTTTATATTAAACAGAAAATCATATGAACGAACAAAAGTTCTTGAAATTGACGGCATATCTCTATGCAAATGAACCAGTGTATCTGAATGGTTATAAAGTTAAGGTTACGTAAAGTCATTGATTCATGCCTCTATTTTATTAATTATATCACATAAAATGAGAACAAATATTCTATAATGCGGTTTTACAAAATCTGAAACCTGTGATATAATGTGGGAAACGAAAAGACAAGTGCAACAGGACAGAGCTTTATAAGTTGCAGGAATTAGAGGACTACATGACAATATATCAACAGAGGACCTTTTCTTCACATTCAGGATAAGGTTAACAAGGGACAGTACAAAGTGATACGGAATCCGGAATGGAACGCCGAACTGCCGGAGATAGTATCTTTTACGGATTTTCTCAGGTGGAACTATACGGCAGAGTACGGACGTTTTATCCGTGAACTTCATGTTTGCGGACAGCTTCCGCTTCCGTACGGGGTATCATACAAAGCGGCGATAGAAAATGTTGTCATAGAGGACGGCAGATATGACCGTATTGATCACGAATCGTTTTCTATGTATGTTATCTGTAATGTAGTCTTTGTAGAAGGAGCATATCGTTGCTGCCAGAAATATATCGTGCACGGTGTATATGTATCAGGAGGCAGATCGGACTTTTTACTTGATGCAGAGCTATATAACGAACAATATATACGGCTGTGTCATCCGCTGGATGAATATCTTGTTCCTATACTGTCAAAGAAGGATTTTGAAATAATTGCTGATGAGATAGTAGATAAGTTCTATCCTTATAAGGCGAATTATCCCTGTCGTGTAAATACTACAGCTATTGCAAAAGCTATGGGGCTGGAAATAAAGTATGTCCGTTTGTCAAAGAATAGCAGTGTCAGATCCAAGCTTATACTTGAAAAAAGAGATACAACGGTGTATAATGAACAGAGGAGAGCGAAAAAGTTCCATGTCGCAGGACCAACCATCTTCATTGACAATATTGTAGATGATGAAGAGGCACATAACGCTATTATTCACGAGTGCGTTCATTTCTATCTCCATAACCTGTTCTATGAGCTTCAGAGCTATTATAGAAAAATGGTCGGACGGAAGATGCCTGAGTTCAATGATTACTTCTATTCTCAGTCGCAGAAAATATGTCTGAAATGGATGGAAACGCAGGCGACATCGATACCACGCTTTATTCAGATGCCGGAGGAACAGACAACCGATGTAATTTTTTCTTATCTGGGCAGATATAAAGGAGAGCCGGACTGGAATGATTACAGAGGCCTTATAAATCTTGTAAAAGGTAAATTCGGAGTAACCAGAAATACAGCGAAGAAAAGAATAGCAGAGCTTGGCTGGCCGGAAGTTCGCGGCGTGTATGTGTATAAC
>JAEEGL016651470.1_pt1 | contig 10771 bp, 11 predicted proteins | sample 9134231 | NCBI WGS metagenome assembly JAEEGL01 (sample SAMN16246548, study PRJNA631951) | gut metagenome | biome: gut microbiome; feature: rumen; material: fiber-attached | host: Bos | place: Iran: Karaj | collected 2018-10
GTATTCCGCGATGTACGCTCCCTGCGTGTAACACCAAGTCGCAATCGCGAAACCGCTTGTGCAGAGGAAGAGATCCCAGAACGCATACTGCCGATCCTTCTTGAGCATCGGCACGACGCCTGTCACAGTCTCCTGAGTAATGTAATCGTTTTTCACTTGATCACCCCCGTTTGGCAAAGGATTATCAAAACGGCGCACACTGCAATGGAAGCCGCTATCACCCACCAGTTCCAAGCCCCCGCCTTGGGCGGGAACTCGTAATCCGCCTTCGCCATCTCCGCGAGACGGGACTCCGTCTCGTCGTAGATGAGCTTGCCGATGTCAGTCTCATCTTTCATTTCCACCTCCGTGGTTAACCGTAGTAGCCTTTTTCAAGTAGCATCTGGCCATGGAATGCCAGAGTTCCAGATATTCGCCCACATCGTTTCCATTTGATTTCTGGTAAACGGCCCAGATGAACCAATAGTAGGCCGCCAGCGCAATGTAGGCATAGTCATGAAAACGGTCACCCTCCGATCCGCCATGATACTTGGCGAGAAATCGGTCCGTCTCCTCGGGCGTATAATCGGAACAACATACGAACGTGCCGATGTCCACGCCATAATCCGCCGCGCCGGAGTATTCCCAGTCAATGAGCGACATGCGTCCTCTGGGGTCGATCAGAAAGTTTGGCGAGTAGCAATCGCAGTGGCTCAGGTAGCGCGCGGGACCTGTCTGGCGGTTGACTTGGTAGTAGAGCGCTTCTATTGACGCGAACAGCGTTTCGGCATCTCGGAACTTGCGAACGGCCTGCCCTGCCATGCGGATAAACTCACAGGTCTTGCCCCAGATGTCGAATCGGTAGCGCGTCCTGACCTTGGCGTCATGGAGACACCGCATCAGGTCAATGGCCTTGGCGACTTCAGACGCATTGTGGTAATCCAGCGTATGGGCATTGACGACATATTCCGATATCTTCCATCCGTGCTTGGCGCTGAATGCAATGATCGTGGTGTCAAGACCCAGTCTCTTTGCCACCTTCAGTGAATACGCCTCGCTCTTGCGCGAGATGTAGTTCTCCGTGCCTTTCCCCGGATGGCGATAGACATACGCTTTCTTGCCGACGACAAACTTGAACGAATGATTGGTCAATCCCTGCTTGATAACTTCAATGTCGCGGATATCCTCTTCCCGGCACTTGAGCACGCGCCTGATCGTGCGGAATATAGCCGAACCGGAGTGATTAACGTACCGACGGTCGAATGCGCGAAGTTCATCCAAAGAATCAAACTCCCTAACCACGCCGTCGGGATACTTGCGAATATCCATGTCAAGGACATCGAGATTCTCCTCAAGGATGTATTCCCAAAGACGTGTCAGCACCAGCGGGTTAGCTCGGTTCTTTTTCAGTATCTTTTTAAAGGCCCTGGAAAACTTCTCGTCGAAGAACACATGGCCCATCATGCACCACATGTCCTGCGGCGCATGGTCGATCCCGGTAATGCGTCCCGTCGCGTCGGTGAGGAGCCCCCATTCGTTTGACTTGCCGCGCAGGAAAGATGCAGCATAGTACGCCTTCTCGACCGCAGGTTCAAAGACATTTTCGGTAAAATAGTTGTCGCATGAGCAGATGTACGTGTTCCGGAGCTTGTCCACCACCCTCAAAAGGCTCGACGGGTTGTTGTAGCGATAATAGTCGTCGTTTTCAACGATGCCCACCCCGAACTCGTCCCTCAGATACTTGAAGTCTTCCTTCCTGTACCCCGTGACAACGGTGATGTCCGTTATCCCCGCTTCGTGCAGCTGCCGGATCTGGCGCTCGATGAGAATCTCTCCCTTGACGGGAAGTAATCCTTTGTGCACCTCATACGACAACGGGACGAATCGGCTCGACATCCCTGCTGCCATGATTATTGCATTGTCTACTTTGTACATGGTGTAGTCCGCTTATTCGTTTCTGGTTCTCTGCCCTAAACCTTCAGGGCGGGCTATTGTCACCCTTCTATCAGCGTGATAATCTTCTTGAAGGGCATGAGGCGAGAATCGACTTCTTGCGCACGATGGTAACGGAGCAAATCCTGCGCGACTGACTGCATGGCGGGGAACGCGGCACGCGTGAGCTGGTTTGCGTAAATGACGATGTTGACGCCGTGTGCGACAAGTTCGGATTCTGTAACTGTGTTGAATGACGTCGGGACAACCACGAGTGGCGTCGTGGCATTGGTGGATCGGAACTTGTCGCAGAACTCCAGAATCTCGTCAGGGACTTTCTTACGGGAATGGATCATGATGCCGTCCGCGCCTGCCTTGACGTAAGCGTGGCAGCGGGTCAGGGCGTCGTCCATGCCGCGTTCGAGAATCAAGGACTCACAGCGAGCGATGATCATGAAGTCCTTGGTACGGAGCGCGTCCTTGCCAGCGGCGATCTTCGCGCAGAAGTTCTCAATCGTGTCCTGCGTCTGCGCGACCTCGGTGCCAAAGAGCGAGTTCTTCTTGAGTCCGCATTTGTCTTCAATGATGACGGCCGAGACGCCGATGCGCTCCAGAGTACGAACGTTGTAGATGAAATGTTCCGTGAGGCCGCCCGTGTCGCCGTCGAGGATGATGGGCTTGGTCGTCACCTCCATGATGTCGTCGATCGTGCGGAGGCGCGAGGACATATCGACAAGTTCGATATCTGGTTTGCCCTTCGCGGTGGAATCACACAACGATGACACCCACATCGCATCGAACTGGTCGAGGCGCCCATCCGCCTGGCGCACAATCGTCTTCTCCGCGATCAATCCCGTTAGGCCGGAATGGACTTCAATCGTCTTGACTATGGGACATAGTTTGATGAGCTGACGGAGGACCCGACGACGGAACTCCGGCATCGCCAATCTTTCCTTGTCAAGGTCATCAATTCGCGTTACCTCAGGGTCAACTGTGTAGGGGATATCGACAATCTGCCCACCATACTTCTTGAGACATGCCTCGACGTTCTGTCGGATGAAGTACTCAGGAGCTTCTGGATTGCACCAGTTGTCACCATGGATGACATAGTCGGGACGGAGTTCGGCGATTACTTCATCGTACATCATGTCCTTTTGGACAATGACATTGGAAACACCTTCAATGCCCTTGGTTGCAGCGATGCGTTCTTCGAACGTGCAGGTCGGGAACCGGCTATAGCGGATCATCGCCTCATCGGAAAGCACCCCGACCGTCACCTCGCCGAGTTTCCGCGCCTCGTTAATGATGTTCAGGTGGCCCTTGTGTATGATGGCCGTGCAGAAACAGGTATAGACTTTCTTAACCATGGTACCTCTAAATGCCTTTCTTTAAACGGTCCCTGTAATAGGGATGCAATTCTCCGTTGAACAATGCCTGTTCCGTGACAATGTCGTATGGCACGGACTCAAAACATACGGCTGAAGAGGTTAAGTCAACCACAGCATACTGCGCAAGTGGATTACAGTTCCGTGGTTGACCGACAGAACCCGGATTCACAAATACCGTCCTTCTCCCCGTCTTCTTATCAAAGACATAATGCAAATGCGGCACATGCGTATGTCCGCTAAAGACAAAATCAAAGGCTTCGTAGCAGGGATCGTTCATTTCCCCCGCCGGCATCTTTCCCCAATAGAGATCATGCATGTCGCCGTGTACACACAAAAGACGGCATCCATCCAGCGTCAACTCTTTTTCGCCTATCTCCATATCGGTGATAAAGCGTTTCCCGTCACCGTCGAGATGCCTTTGCGTGAACTGGTTTGCCGCCAATCCCCGTGGGGACGCGAACCGATCGGTCTCCACGCCGAAATATGCCATCTCGTGGTTACCCCTGATGTTGGCGACAAAGCGATCCGACACTTGCGCAAGTTCGTTGATGGTTTCGTTCGGACGCATGCAGTAGTCAATCACGTCGCCAAGGTGGATGAGGGGCATGGCGACGCCATACTTGTTCGCGGCATGCGCCAAGACCGACCGCAACGCCGTGAGATTCGCGTGTATGTCTGACAGGAGCAGAACCTTCATTTGCCTAGGGAAGCCAAATATGGCTTGATGATTCTGTCGATGATGTATTCGGCGACCTTAGGAATGTCGTCGTAACCGACTTCTCGCGGGATCTCCACGCCGAATGACTTCTTGACCTTATCTGCCAGTTCGGACGTCCAGAAAAGCGATCCATCGCGGACATCTTCAATTCCGTCAAGATATATGGACCGCCTGTTGACCGCATTCATTTCGGCGAAATTGAAATAACGTTCATCGTATGCAATGTTCACCTGCTTCGTCGTCGCTTTCAAGTAGACCGGGTATCCACCAAGATTGCCTCCAACGCCAGGTGAATGCAGCACGCTGTCCCTTCTCTCGGTTATCGCCTCCGTTATCTTTGAAATAATCTCGAAGTTACTACTCGCATTCATCATATTGCGCTTGGCATCGACGGGCATAGAGATGGCACACGCCTTGTAGACGGCTCCGACATCTGCAATGTCAAGGACCTCGCCATGATGGGCAACCCTAAGCAGGGGATCGATCCCCTCGGTCTGCCCCTCCTTGCTAATAACGACGTCGTGGAAATGACTCGTCACCAATTCAACCTCAAGTTCATTTGCGTCGAGCCCGTCATGGGAAGACGCGACTGCCATCTTGATTCTCGGTATGAGGTGATTCAGGTTGCCGCTGCCGAAGTCGGGATACGCCATGCCCGCGCTCTTAAGCCACGGGATCACCGCGTCCGAATACGATGTGTTGATGACGAGTGCATCCGCCCCCACTTCACGATGCGCAGCCATGATGTTGCGGATATACTTCATGGCAAGCGGCGCCCAAAGGCCATACGCGCGAATGGTGTGCCAGGATATGCTGCCGTACTTGAGTCCGCTGTAGGCCCGGCTAGAATTGACAACAAAGTCAGGCCTAACCTTGCTGAAGAAGTTCTTGATGGATTCAATGTCATCCAGATCAACGGACGTTATCTGGATGTTCTTCGGCGACTTCCCGCGTATCAGCCGGGCAACGCGCACGATGTTGACATCGGACATTGCCTTCTGCACATTCCTGCATCCGACATGGACTTCAACGTTCTGGAAATCCCAGTTGTTCAGATACTCCAGCAGGTAGTTTCCCACGCTGCCAAGTCCCAAAATGGCAATACGGATATTCTCTCCCGCTCTCACCTTTTCGGCAAGAGTTGAGAGACGATGATTAGTTGCGAGCATCTTTTACCTCTTTCACGTACTTTTTCATTGCCCAGTAGTCGGCAATGGTATTGCAATTGAACCAAGCGTTAAATTGACACACTCTTACGGTTCGTGCGTCAACGCCTTCGTAATATTTCAAGATCGGAACGAGATTTGTCCCCTTCCAATCATCCTTGGACAACCCATGAACCGACGCCTTCAATTTTGCGACATCCGCGAATTGCCAAACTTGTCCCGAATTGCCCAAGCGAGTAAACGGTTCATCTACTTTCAACGACTCATGCCGGGTGTCATAGACGTAACGGAGACGCCCTTCCACCGTAGTAAAGAACGCGACTGAGGTTTTCGCATCGACGATTGACCGTGTAGCGGTAATCGCATCGTCGTTTAACGAGGCCAGCTCATCAAATGTCTGTGAATCAAATAAGAGATCACCCTCAAGAAACACGACAGATACTGCGTCCTCATCCACCGCCTCCACGCCCAGGCAAAGACTATAGCAGCTACCCAAATCTGCAAAATGGTCGTTGAGCACCAACTTCACGGGCAGATCGGCATAGTTATTCTGGACCTGTCTCTCCAATTCCTCATACTTATAACCGCCGACAAGCACGATTTGTTCGAAGCCATGTCGCCGAGCAAGGTCAAGTTGCCAGTCCAACAGGCAATCGTCATTAGGCGTCTCACGGTAAAACGACTTGTGGCATTCACTACCCACGCTCCGCGAGAACCGGCTGGACGTACCTGCGAGCGTGATGATGACCGATTTCTTCACGCGTTTACCCACGATTAAGACGATTCTTTATGCAGTCCAAGAGGCCTGAGCGCAAATCTACTTGTGGTACCCACCCCACCGCCGTCCGTATCTTTTCAACGGACAGAAGGCGACGACGAGGATCAGCGCTTCGTGAACCTTTGAAATCAATCTTTGGCTCGGGAATATCCATGAGCTCCGCTATCAACTTGACCAAATCGACAATGTAGAACTCATCTGTTGTGCCGACATTGTATACGCCGCCGTCGAGAGCCTTTTCATTCAGCAGCAATTCTACGACGGCCCGACAACTATCCTCGTTATTCAGGAATGTTCTGCGGGTCTCCTTAGCATTCTCCAAAAGCGTAACGCCCCCGTCGCGTTTCAGGGAACTTATGATGTGCGGAATGATGTGGTCATCATAAATCTCCTCGGCGCTGTAGACATTTGCGAAGCGCATGGAACAGCCATGGATGCGTCCGCGCTCCACGGCATCTTTCATGAAGAACTCGGTCATTAGCTTACCGGTGGCATAGCTGGTGCGAAGAGACTGCTCCGCAGTAGCAATGAGAACGGGTGAATCCTCACGCACCCCGCCCTCTTCCCAAGACTTCATGGAATAGACTTCAGACGTTGAGCAATTAATGTAACGTGTATACCCGCCTGCTATGCATCTTTCCAATGAGTCTCGCATCGCGACCACATTTGTGGCGAATGTATCATCAGGATGATAGAAATACTTTGTATGAACAACAGCCGCACAGTTCACATACCACTTCTCAGAATCCGAATATTCGTCCGAAACGTATGTAAACAAGTCATCCATCTGTGACTTTTCGTTGATGTCGTATTCAAAGAAATGAAACAGCTGTGACTGTTCCAGCTCGGCAACAACCTTGCGAGATCCGCAAAAGAAGTTGTCGAACCCAACAACGGGAACTCCCTTATCCAGCATGGTCTTCGCGACCATTGAACCGGTCATTCCTGCCACGCCACTTATTAAAACTACGTTTTTCATTTCAACTGCTCTTTAGTTGGTTGTGTCCAGAGTCTTCATAAAAAGATTCTTGTTCACCTGCGGCGGCTCCTTCGGGCGACCGAGGTCTTTGCGCGCGCCCTTTGCCACCTTGATCTCCATGAACTGCAAAACGTTGCCGTGTCCACCGCTCCAGCTTAAAGACTTCAGCATCGACTCCAGACACCTTTTCTCCGAAGCCATGACTGGCAAGCCCAGATCTGGATACACGACATCATATCCAAGCGACTTTGCAAGTTCAAATAATTTAATGTCGTTTCCGACGGTCGGCTGGCCACCCACCGAGTCGTGGGCGGCGTTGTTGAGGACAATGTGCGTGAGATTCCCACAATGGGACTGCGCGGCAATGGCCATGTTGCCCATCTGCATGATCGAAGCACCGTCTCCGTCGAGGCATACAACCTGGCGATCGGACTGCGCCTTTGCGATTCCGAGCGCAATCATCAACGCATGGCCCATCGAACCGACTGTCAAGAAGTCATGGGAATGGTCTTGTCCAAGACGTTCACGCGTTTCATACACCTCTCTGGAAATCATGCCTGTCGTGGAAACCACAACCACATCATTAGGCAACGCCTTAAGAATCATCTCGATCGCCACTTCACGCTTCAAGTCAGAGATGTCCGGCTTCTTGTTCTGGAGTTTGTACTCCTTGAAGAGCCCCTTGCGAACGACCAGCGCGACCGGACGCGATTCCACCTTCGCACGCTCGACCATCTTCCGCGTGATCTCCAAGGCGTCAGTTTCATCGTCTGGCAGCACTTCGGTCGGAATGCCCAGCGTCTCGAAAAGCGATACCGTCACCTTCCCCTGCTTCACATGTTGCGGCTCGTCCTTGACGCCAGGCTCGCCACGCCATCCGACAAGTAGCACCATCGGGATGGAATATACATCAGGATCGGCAAGCGAACACAGCGGATTCACCGCATTGCCCTGTCCCGAGTTCTGCATGTACACGAGCGCAGGCTTGCCCGTCGCCAGATAGTGCCCTGCCGCCAACCCAACCGCCCCACCCTCGTTCGCGGCAATTACATGGTTCTCCCCGCATGTATCAGTCACATACGCACAAAAGCTCTTCAGCAGCGAATCCGGCACGCCTACGAAGAACCCAACTCCGACTTCGCGCAAGCATCTAACCAAAGACTTAACAGATACCATGACAACTCTCCTTAAAACGATACACTAACAACTAACCACTAACAACTAGTCACTAAACGATACGCTCCGCGCCCGTGGGGTATGCAGCCGAATACCTCATTCCGTCTCCGCATGTGCTTTTCTCTGCTCACCTTGAAATATTAACGATTGGCATTTTGGTATGCACCCTTGATGCCTTCCCACCAGAGCTTCCCGCCTATACAGATGTAACACTTGTTCATATCGACAGAACCGATAAAAGGTCCTTTCTTCCCGCAAATCGTGCCGATTTGAATGTCACTGTCGCAAAGCACGCGCTTATTGGATTTCTCTTTCTTAACGAGAGACCACAGGTTCCAGTCCCAGTCCCACAAAAACCACGCATATGTCTCGCCATCGTATGTACACCTAACTCTGTACGCCTTATTAAATTTCAGTTCCCCGCCACAAAGCGGCTTACACGCGATGTCCCAATATCTGCCATTTGACGAAAGGCATCCGTATAGACGATTATTCAAAATGTAAAATGGAGAAAATCCCTTCTCCAGTCCAATGCATCCCATCACCCCCGCCTCTATCATTCTACCAGCCACCGTAAACTCCATCACGACTTCGAATGTTTCCCCTCCAGGCTTAAAAGGGACTAACATCTTGACATATGACGCATTGCCAAACCCACGTATTACTCCCTTGTGTGCCCAAACCGATTCTCCCACAAGCGCCGCTCCGACAAATTGTGCATTGCCAACCTTTAAGATTTCCTCGCCTTCAAGCGGCAACCTCCAATACAACTCGCGCTCAGTATCGGCTTCAAATTCCGCAATTCGGCTTTCAGCCTCTTCTTTCTGAGTCCCCATGACATAAGGATTTTCCAAAGCTTTTTTGTAGAATGTAACGGCATGAGCCTTAAGTATTCTAGGCAGAAAATCTGGTTTGCTATTTGAAGCGGGCCACCAAGCATCAGCAATCTTTATAGGGGGCAAGCACCCCTGCTCAGCACGTGCTGCAACAAAACATGCATAGTTACTCCCACGAAGAAAAGCTTTGTTGGCTGTTGACCAGTTCCCGAGTGCAGCAGAATAAGCGGCAATCTGCAATTGGAGAATAGCATTGTTCGGATCGGCCCGTGCTTTATCAATGGCAATCCGTAGCCTAGCAGCATATTTACGCCTCTCATGCAATGTCACGTTATCTTTGTCAACCGCAGAATTAGTGCTAGAGAGTGCCTTACCCCCGACCTCATCAAGCGTCGCGGTAACAACAAACATGTTCAAAGAACACAACCCTAAAATCAATATCCTGAGCGTTTTCATGTGGAATCTTTGACGTATCACTTCCGTCTCCATTGAAGCCTATGCAGTCCCATTGACTGTAATCCCGCGTAGAAGTCCGACGCGTGTTTCAACACATCGTGGAAAACAGATCTGACCTTTTTCTATGACTTCTTGCCGTATGGCTTGGCGGTCGATGCGTCGCCGCCGCCAAAGCCGATCCGCTTGCGGGGCGGATCCGGTGGAACCGACAGCTGCTTGACGAGGTAATTCATCCCGCCCTTGATCTGCTTGATGTCGCCTTTCACCGCGTCCATCCGTCGGCCGACCTCCCATCTGGGAGGTTTTATGCAAAATTTGCATAAAACCCTCCTTGGGCAATTCCCCTTCCTTGAAGACATTCGCTATGTGCCTAGCAATTACTGGTTGTGTTCTTCCAAACAACTGGCACATCTGTTCCTGCGTCAACCAAACAGTGTCGCCATCGGTCTTCACCTCAATCCGATGATCCTTGTCCGCCTCATATACAATAATCTGCTTGTCCATGCCACAGTCCCTTCAAAGGAATTTTGTGCAAATTTTGCACAAAACTCCTGTACGCAAAGGCTCTAACCTTCAAACTCTAAACTAACGCAAAAACGCTCCGCGCCCGTGGGGTATGCAGCCGAATACCTCATTCTGACGGCTCTCCGTCTCCGCATGTGCATTTCTCCGCTCATGTCTGTGCCCCATATTATACCATTTTTTGACTCATTCCGGAGACCTTCATGGGGTGTAGAGTAGAACAGAACGCCCTTCGTCAGGCACGCCCGCTTGGCCTTGGTAAACCTTCCTGCATACACCCGCGCAAAAACAGGTCTTTTCGCATGATCTGGACTGTCACCTCATGAGGTCGCTTGCGAGATGGCCCGACCTTTTGCGGTAAGGCGGTATCTCTGCGTCGGCGAACGCGGTGCATCGGGTTGCGTCATCTCCAGATAACCGTCTGCCATAGCTGCCTGAATCACGTTTTCTCGAAAATGTCCTCTGCTTGCTACCCCTACAGCATCCATCAATTCAGCGATTGTCAATTCTTTGTCGAATAAAGCATTGACAACTTCCATTACTTGACCCCTTACTTGACCCCTTACTTGACCCTTTACTTGTTCTCCAGTAGTTGAAGGGGCTCCAAGAGAAGGTAACACCAACCTTACTATTGTCCGTTCGGGGTTGTATGGAACGATCAAAGCGTTCAGCGCGTGGAACATTGATTTGCACCACTTTCTTACCATCAACATCTTCAATTGACACGTTTCTGTCGGATAATATGTTCAAACTCACCTTACTGCGGTCATTGACCGTATTCCAGAAATCCCTCACTAAGCCATGTGGGTCATCAACACCGACTACCTCAAGCTTCTCACCA
>JAEEGL017030718.1_pt1 | contig 10771 bp, 4 predicted proteins | sample 9134231 | NCBI WGS metagenome assembly JAEEGL01 (sample SAMN16246548, study PRJNA631951) | gut metagenome | biome: gut microbiome; feature: rumen; material: fiber-attached | host: Bos | place: Iran: Karaj | collected 2018-10
CTCATCTCTCAATTCTCAATATCAATACGCTATCGCTAAAAATGATTAGACTCTAGTTAAGTCACCCTTCAGTCAGCTAAAGCTGACAGCTCCCCTCAAGTGGAGCCTTTAGATACCTACCACCTACCACCAACCACCAAATTCTCAATTCTCTATATGTTCCCTATTTCTGAAGCTTAGTTCGGGTCTTCATTCGTTCCGTGCGAGTTTTGGGCACCCAGACTTTGTTTCCGTCAAAATCTGTTTCGGTATAATACATCGCACTTCCCATACTTCCTGGTGTAGGCGTAAATTCCTGAATCTGCTCATGAACAAGATGAAGTTCCTTAACCTTTTTTATCAAAATCTTGTCTCCTTCAAGACTGCCAGGGAAAGCTGTCATCAAATATGGCACAAGAAATAGTTTTTTGTTGTGTCTGCTGCAGGAATCATAAAACTTTTTGGCAAATGCTCCAAAATCAGCATTTTCGCCTTTTCGCATCAGATGTAAAACCTTTTTATCAAAATGTTCGGGGGCAACCTTTAGCTGGCCTGAAACATGGTTAAACACTATATATTCAAAGATATTCCATTCGTCTTCTCTAATTATATCGTAGCGAAGCCCAGACCCTAAGAAAACCTTCTTAACACCTTTTATTTTAGCAGCAGCCTTTAATACATCTGCCAAAGGCTTCAGCGAATGTTTAAGGTTCTTACAGATAGTCGGATAAAGGCAGGTTCTTCTATTACAGCCACCAATAGCACATTCCCAACCATACATATTAACAGCAGGTCCGCCAACGTCAGGCACTATTCCCTTAAAATCAGGATGTTTTGTAAATTCTTTTATTTCGTTCAAAATGCTTTCTTTTGAGCGAGAACGAATAATTCTTCCCTGATGCAGAGAGAGTGCGCAAAAACTGCAAGCGCTTAAACAGCCTCTATGAGACTGAACAGAAAACTGAACTGGTTCCAAAGCAGGAATAGGTTTTTCATAAATCGGATGAGACCTTCGATTATATTTAAGCCTATCCATCATTGCAATTTCTTCAGCAAAAACTTCTGCTGTTGGTGGAAAACAAATAATATCGCCTTTGGGATGCTGCTGAATTAAGATATCAGCACCTGGCCTCATACTGACATCTAATATTTTTGCCAATTCCATATAAACAGACTTATCTGTTTTGCAGGATTCAACGGAAGGCAGAAGGCAATATTTATCTTTTAGCCAATCTCTCCAGCTATCATGCTTTACTTTTATTACTGTTTGTGGAATCTGAGGGAATTCAGTTTTACGACCATTCTTTAACCAATCGACAATTTTAGGATAAATTGCTTCCCCCATACCGTACATAAGCAAATCGGCTGGAGCATCCATTAAAATAGGGTCTTTAACTTTGTTTTCCCAGTAGTCATAATGAGAAAAGCGGCGCATTGAAGCTTCAACACCGCCAACAATAATCATAGACTTTTTAAAAAGCTGATGAATTTTCTGAACATAAACCTGTAAAGCTCTTTTGGGTCTAAGACCTGTTTTGCCATCCGGAGAAAGCCTATCTTTGCTTCTTGGCATACTAGCGGAAGTATAGTTAGAAACCATACTATCCATAGCCCCTGAATTTATAGAGAAAAACAGATTTGGTTCGCCCCAGACTTTAAAATCTTCATCAGAATTCCAATCTGGTTGGACAATAATCGCAACAGATAATCCCAAATGCTTTAACAATCTATATATTACTGCTGTAGGGAAAGAGGGATGATCAACGTAAGCATCGCCAGAAACAAGTATTACATCAAAAGTTTTTTTACTTTTATCGCTGTCAGCTATATATTTTTTCCCGCGAAAAGCTAATGTCGGATACTCTAACATATAGATTCTTACCAGATTAGAGTTGGCTTCAATATCTGAATACAGGAGAAACGAGCTCTATCTACCATATAAAGTGGCGCTACCAGATATTTGCCTTTTAAAACAATACAGGAAGAGGACCCTCCATCAAGGAAAATAGCATCTTCAATACCTTTGAAAACATCATTTTTAACAAATTCACGAGCAACTTGATGAAGAGTAAAACCAGCCTCAAAAACAATAAAATATAAATTTCTATCACTATCCTGTGCTACAACAGTCTTTCGGCTTGTCTGGTCTTCTCTCCTGAATCTGAAGAACTGCCTTTCAACAGCTTCCCAATGAACATCCTTGCGGTCTCTGAGAATCCAGCCGCCGCCGCCAAGTAAATTATCACATCTTATACTGCTGTCTGCCGCTCCATTAAACCAAACCATTTCTTTATTATGAGGCATCATTAGTTCCATACTAGATAATGATGTTTCTCCCAAATACCAGAATTGGGCGTTCTTTGCTCCGCGATATGCACAGACAAAGCAACGGGAAAGGCGACCTGGGATTTGTTTTAATCTTGGAAGCTGTCCATCTTGTATAACCTGTCCTAAAACACCTCGTTCTGAGTAAAAACTTCCATTTATTGCCGCAACAATAGAATCTCCATCTTCCAAGCATCTATTATAATTTTCCAATAATCCAGTATTATCAAGCCAAGTATATGTTCTGAATTCTAAAAGTCCCTGGGTTATTTTTATTCCTCGAAAACCGTTACCTTCAACTATAGATAAACCTTCAGGAAGGTCGCCAAAGTCCTTAGCAGGAAGATTTTTATTCATATTCTCAAATAATCTTCTTACCCCGCCTTTTAATTCAACTTTTAAATTCTTAAAATCAGATTCTGTTATTTTAGACTCTTTAGTTGACGTATCTTTTTTTTCTGTTGTTTCAACGGCTTTTAAAGCAGACTTAGCCTTATCTTCTTTTTTCTTTTGTTCTTCTGCCATTAAAGCATTAGAACAAAAGATTATTATAAAAATATAATAAAAAACAGATAAAAAAGAGTTATTCTTCATTTTTATTCCTAATTATTTATTATTTCACTAATATCGTCTGTATAAAAACTACAGTAAGTTCCGTGACCTTCTTGCCCATTTCTTACAGCATAACCTGCCTTAATAGATATAGGCAGACGTTTGAATAACAACAGACTGCTGGCAAATTCTACTCCTCTATCATAATCAAAATCAAATTTGCCTTCATTCCTTGTATCGCCCATTTCCCAGAAAACACCTAATGTTGAAAATTCTGTTTTCAACCAGCCAATTTGCCTTGGTAATTCAATATTTATCGGTCTAGCCAAAGTTAAACTGCTGTATCTTAGTTTATCGCCTGACTTATAAGAAGAATCAAATGCTCTAAGATATTCATCACTGCCCAAACTTAAATCGTCTGGTCTTCTGATACCGTTATGTTTATCATCTTCAGCAAAATAGCCGCTGTAAGTTAAAACGAAATAATCATCCAGTGGGAAATACTCGTTCCATTTCAGAGCAACACTATCATATAGCATATCACCGCCAAATAGATTATCAATCCCTTGCTTATATACAAAATAAACTTTTCTTCCTTTTCGAGGGAAAATATTGTTATAAGGTTCTTCTCTAATAGATTCTTGAGATAGTTCCACAAAGTAATAATGATCTTTCCCTGCTGTTGGTACACGATTTGTCTGTGTTTTCTTAATCTTGGCAATACCTCTTTGGACTAAGTCAAATCCAAAAGACAGATTCATATCAAGTTTTAATGGGTAATCAAATTGAAGACGTTTAGAGTGGATTCTTTCATAATAATCAGTATCCATATAACCTTTTAAAAGGGTGTAATCATTAAAAGAAACAGAAGCCTTCAAAAGATCAAAACGCTTCATAAATGTTGATGTATAACCCCAATCATTACTCTTAAGACCATAAGTTGGCGCAATTGTAATTGCACTTCTATCAAGTCTGTCAGACCTATAGTTATAAATACCCAGGACATTACCTTTTGAGTCTTTACCTAAAACAGGTTTCCATAAACTATCATGATACTCAGTTTTATATTTTTCTGATTCGAATTTAACCTTATTATCTTCTACTGCAGTAATACCAGGCACAACACGTATAACCTCAGAAGGGTTATTTTCAAGAGGAAGAGAAGCAATCGCAAAACCACCTTTATAAAGAGTTGTCACTTCAACCTTTTTCTTTTCTGGATCTGAAAAAGAGATATCCCAAACTCCACCCGGAATATTTGAATATCTTTTTAACCTGTTTTCTTTTTCATCATAACAAAAAATCTGTGTTGTTGAATTATCTTGATCAAATGCTCCCCAAAGCCTGTTATCTATAAATTTCAACCCTCTTAAATCACCGCTGTAACTAAGAAGAATCTTAACATCATTTTCATTATCTTTAGAATTTACTGGAATTACAGCTAGATGTGTTTCAAAATCAATTGTTTGAAAAGTAAAGTAAAGCCTGTTTTTTTCCAAATCCAAGGCTAAGTCCAAGGGTCTTAGACTAGAGCCTAAATCACATTCTGTCCTCTTTATTCCAGTATCTGTTTCAACAGACATCAATCTCATGAGACCATTTTTAGCATTAATATAATAAATTTTGTTGTTCTTCTTTCCTAAAGGCTTAAAACTACCTTTTTCAGAAGTAAGACATCTTGCTTTTCCTTTCAAATCTACAGAATAAAGATTTAATACCTTTTCTCTATGACCATTTACACAATATCTGCCAATTATAACTTCTTTTTTATCTGAATCATAAATCAAAGTAGGATGGACATTCTTGAGCAGAATACAAGGTTTTTCTATGCCGTTTCTATAATAAAGATCATAATTTTCTGTTTTATATCTTTTGGAAGAAACCCATAATCTTTCTTTTTCACTAATCCTTAAATAGGAACGAAATATTTTAGCGTCATTTTTTATATAATCTACATCTAGAAAATCTGGATCAGAATAACTTTGAAAATCAGGAGTCTGACTATAAACATAATCTTTATAAGCTTTAAATGCTTCATTTAAAGTCACACCATAGTATTTCTTAAAAGCATTATCGAATCCACTAAAATTTCTAATTAAAGAAGAAACAATCTCAACATCTGCACCTTTTTTATAGGTATTTTCCCAATAAGCAAGCATTGAGTGAGCTTGAAACAGCATTTCTTCCTTTATCAAAGTTGGCTGACTAGTAATTGTATTCAAATCATTTAACGAATATAGTCTGTTGTATCTTGCCATATCAAGAATGCGACTATAATGGATAGAATCCATGGTAAAAGCATAGTTTAGAGCCATACCTTCTATAAACCAGTGAGGAATTGCCAATAAAGCCAAAGAACGTCGCCAGGCAAAACTAACATTTGAAGTTGCTCTTTTAACCAAAGTTTTAGACAAAGATAGAGCAAACCTTTTTTCAAGACTATAAGAACGTGCAGAAAGCACATCCATTTCATCGAAAATACAAAGATTAATCAAGTCTAACTTTGAATCAGCCGAACTGCCCATCAGATTATCATGTTCATCTAATATAACAGTTGCAACATAATCTTTATCTTTTGGAAAATTAGCTATAACTTTTTCTCTAACCTTCGAAAAACTATTTATAATTCTTGGAATGGCGTCTTTAATACTATCGGGATAGTATATTCTCAAACCAGTAGTTGTAGCGGTATTATAAGACCCCCAATGTTTATAAACATCACCAATTTCAGTCGCAAAAACAGATGAATTAATAACATTCATCAAAATAAAAGCAATAAAAATAAATCTGAGTAATTTCATACTCAAACAACTTACTACATCAGCAGTTCTACGTCAAGAGTCTACTTTGCAACAGCAAGTCTTCTTTTATAACCACTTCTCTGAGTATAAGAGTCAAGGTTAGGGAAATCTATTTTCAAAGTATTATGACCGCAAATTCTTTCCCATTCTTTTATCAAAACAGGGTTAAGAGATACTCTGAACTTAGACGGAGGCTTAAGCATTACTTTTTTATCATCTTTGGTTGTAACACTGATAGTAAAAGGTATCTGACCAGGATTTCTTCTTAAAACTTCCAATAGTTCTTCATAATACTTTTTGCTTGAGTATTCTTTTGGAATCTTGAAAGCAAGCTTTGTAAAACTTTCCTGATCCATATCTTCCAAAGCAAATACTTTTTCTGCATTGGCTTTTAGAACACCGTCCATAACCTGAGTTCTGATTATCATAAACAGAGGCTCGTCTATTTGAAGCTTAGAACCAGATTCTTCATAAGTCTTCGGGAAAATAGTAACTTCTAATTGAGCATTATTGGCTTCAAGAGTAATGAATGCCATAGTGTCGCCCTTCTTAGTTATTACTTTTTTCATAGAAGTCATAATACCACTAACTCTGAAACTAGAGCCATCAAAGCCAGTTAAATCAGCATCTTCACCGGCTTCGTTTTCTTCGCCTTCATTATCTGCAGCTTTTTTTGCATATTTTGCCAGATTAGTTAAAGGCGTTGTTGAAAAGACTTTTCCTATAGGAGCAACAGGTTCATAAGGATTTCCAACAAAATAATAGCCAAATACTTCTTTTTCTCCCTGAAGAAGTTCTTTATCTGAAAATTCTGGAACATTGGGAACTTTTATATCGATATTTCCCATGCCTTCAGCCTCATCACCCAACAAATCGAAGAACGTCGACTGACCGCTGTTTTTGGCTTTTCTTTGAACCTGTGTCTGTTTTAACCCTTCTTCACACATCTGTAAAAGCTGACTTTTTTTCAAACCAAAGCAATCAAAAGCACCTGATTTTACTAATGCGTCTAAAACTCTTACATTAATCTGATCAGAATCTATTCTCTGCAGGAAATCGCCTAAATCCTTGAAAAGACCACCTTTCTTGCGAGCTTCAACAATAGCTTCAACAGGGCCACTCCCCACACCTTTCAAACCACTGAGACCATATCTGATTTTTTTATCTTCAACTTTAAAATCACCAAAAGAGTGATTTACATCAGGAGGCAGAACTTCAATACCTAAAGCACGGCATTCATCGACATACTCAGCAATTTTATCGGTATCATCTGTTTCAGAAGTTAAACAAGAGGCCATGAATTCAGCCGGATAATGGGCTTTCATGTATGCAGTTCTGTAAGTAACAACAGCATAAGCAGCTGAGTGAGATTTATTAAAGCCGTATTCCGCAAAACCAGCCATCTTATCAAAGATATCCTGAGCAAGTTTTGGGTCAACGCCGCGTTCAATAGAACCTTTGACAAATTTCTCACCCATTTCAACCATTTTTTCTTTGATCTTTTTACCCATTGCTTTACGCAAGCTATCTGCCTGACCTTTGGTAAAGCCAGCAAGAACACGGGAAGTGAGCATAACTTGTTCCTGATAGAGATAAACTCCGTAAGTATCTTTTAAAACAGGTTCTAATAACGGGTGTGGATAAGCTAATTCTGCCCTACCATGTTTTCTTTCAACAAAATCGTCAACCATGCCAGACTTTAATGGCCCGGGGCGGTACATAGCCAAAAGAGCTATTATATCAGTAAATTCTGATGGAAGTAGACGTTTAAGGAGCCCACGCATACCAGCAGATTCAAGCTGGAATACACCTAAGGTTAAACCTTTCTGCAAAAGCTCGAAAACAGCTTTATCATCGTATTTTAGCAATGGCTGAGCTTTTCTATTTATTTCTTCTACTAATTTCGGGTCAGGAGGATTATTTTTATCTACTTTTTCTCTTAAATCCAAGAAACGACGTAAAACTAATAATTCTTCTTTTTCCTCTGCAGAACAATTAGCGTGAGTTTCTTCAACATTCTGAAAAGCCTTTTGCAAAACAGTCAGGGTTTTTAACCCCAAGAAGTCCATTTTCAATAAACCAATGTCTTCAACAGCATGCTTTTCATATTGTGAAACAACCAGACTTAATTCGCCTTCTTTGGCATTAGGGTCTTTAGTAACAGGCGAAACTTCATCAAGTTCCATAGAAGAAATGATAATACCGCAGGCATGTACACCAGTATGACTTGCAAGACCATCAACAGCAGTAGCAAGTCTTAAAAGTTTCTTTTCTTCTTCTGTACCATTTTCGTTTAATGCTTTAAGTTCTGGAACTTCTTCCAGACATTTCTTTAAGTGTGTACCAGGTTTATCAGGAACTAATTTCGCTATTTTCCCAACTTCACCAACAGGCATGCCCATTATGCGGCCAACGCCTCTAATAGCATTCTTGGCCAACATGTAGTTAAAGGTTATGATCTGTGAAACCTTAGGCTCGCCATAAAGGTCTTGAACATGTTTAATAACAGCCGGTCTGCCGTCATCACTGAAGTCAACGTCAATATCGGGCATACTTATACGTTCAGGATTAAGGAATCTTTCAAAAAGCAAATCATACTTAATTGGGTCAATATCGGTTATGTGCATACAGTATGCAACTATTGCGCCTGCAGCAGAACCACGGCCAGGCCCTACAGGAATACCATTTTCTCTAGCCCAATTTATAAATTCCCAAACAATAAGGAAATACCCGAAATAACCCATCTTTTTAATGGTTTCCAATTCAAATTCTAGTCTTTCCATTGCTCCGTCTGGAGGATTATCGCCATAGTTTTCTTTAAAACCTTTATAACAGATTTCTCTAACGTAGCTTTCTTCGGTCTTTCCTTCAGGAACAGGGCAAACAGGTATAAGAGATTCGCCGAATTTTATAGTTACATTACAACGGTCAGCTATTCTGACAGTGTTTTCTAACGCTTCCGGCCATTCACCAAAAAGCGCTTCCATTTCGCTTGGAGATTTATAATAAAACTCTTTTGAACCAAATCTGAAACGGTCAGGATTATCAAGGGTAGTCTGAGTAGACATACAAAGCAAAGCATCCTGGGTTTCCCAATCTTCTGGATTAACATAATGGCTATCGTTTGTAGCAACTAACGGAGCTTCACACTCTTTTGCAATTTCTATCAAAGGACGCAGAACCTTAAGTTGTTCTGGAAGCCCATGGTTCTGTATTTCGACATAAAAATTTTCTTTGCCGAAAACAGACTGATAATACTTTAAAATAGACTTAGCCTGTTCTCTGTCGTCTTTTAAAAGTGCAGCAGGTATTTCACCTGCCAAACAGGCGCTTAAACCAATTAAGCCTTCACTGTGTTTTTCTAAGACTTCATGATCTATTCTTGGTTTATAGTAAAACCCTTCAATATGCCCAATAGAAGCTAATTTTAAAAGATTTTTATAGCCGGTCTCATTCTTAGCAAGTAAAACAAGATGATGAGTAGGATATTTATGAAAACTTTCTTTTGTCTTTTCAAGTCTAGAACCGGCAGTTATATAAGCCTCAAAACCCATAATAGGTTTAAGACCTTTTTTCATGGCTTCATGATACAATTCAATGGCTGCAAACATATTACCATGGTCTGTAATGCAGACAGCAGGCATCTTAAAACGTTTTGCAGCATCAACTATTGCTTTGACCGGTGCAGCACCGTCAAGCAGGCTGTAATGACTATGTACATGAAGATGTACAAAATTAGCATAATTCTTGTTATAAAGCATAATGTACACAATTATAACAAATTTATATACTTTAGCCAAAACAATTCTAACTTTTGTGTTTTTTTGGCTAAATAAAGGACAAAAGAACTAAACTAGCAAATCTTCCAACCCTTCAAACTCCATGTTATACTATCCAAATAGGGAGCTAAAAATGCCTAAAAAATATCTATCAATAATCTTTATCTTATTCTTCATTTCCCCAGTATTCAGCGGAAATCAGCGAATTTACTACTCTGAAGGCTTCAACGGAGCTGTAAGCTGTGGTCATCCTCTTGCCGCTAAAGCTGCTATTAAAATATTAAAAGATGGAGGAAATGCTGTTGATGCAGCGATAACAGCTGCATTTGTCTTAGGAGTTGTAGACTTTACAAATTCAGGTATCGGCGGAGAAGGCTATGCGCTTATATTCAATAAAGATGGAAGGATGATTGCTATAGATGGTTCTACAAGAAGGCCATCCAACAAGATTATAAACGAATATAAGTGTACAATCTCACTCCCCGCAATTCCGGAAATGCTTTTAAAAATGAGAAGGCTTTATGGTTCTCAACCTCTTTCTAATCTTTTAAAACCTGCCATAGATTTATGCCATAATGGTTTTGAAGTCAGCCCATATCTGGCTTCAATTATTAAAGAAAGACTACCAAAAATAAAAGACCTAAAAGCAATTAGCCTGATTTCTCATGACAATAAGCCATTGAAAGCCGGTCAAATTCTTATTCAGCCGAAATTGGAGCAGACTTTGAGAAGACTAGCATATGACCAGGGACTTTCATTCTATTATGGTGAAGAAGCAGATAAAACGCTGGCAGATATGAAATCTAAAGGCTCTTTCTATACAAAATATGATTTTATGAATTACAAAAGCAGACTTTGCAAGCCAATAAAAGTAACTTATAAAAACTTTGAAATATATGGGAATCCTCTTCCATCCTGTTCAATAGTCAGCATTAAGCTGGCTCTAAAACTTATTTCCGCTAAGCAGCCTCTCCTTTATCAAACCCCAGACGAATTACTACAACAAGCTGGAATAATAAGGAAAATACTTAATGAAAAATATTATAACCTGGCAAATTATTATTACTCTCCCTTGGAATTCATATACAATGCTTCTAATTTAACATCTACCCAATCAAAGGACGCAAACGACAGCCATACTACCCATCTTTGTGTCTGGGATAAAAACAATATGGTAGTCTCTATGACTTTAACTTTAGGGAATCACTTTGGAACCGGCCAACTAGCACCTGGAGGCTTTTTCTACGCTAACAGTCTTAGAACCTACTCTAATTCAATCGTCAGATACTCTGATAATTACCCGTCGAATGCAGGTTCTATAACATCTAAATCTCC
>JAEEGL010595075.1_pt1 | contig 10770 bp, 13 predicted proteins | sample 9134231 | NCBI WGS metagenome assembly JAEEGL01 (sample SAMN16246548, study PRJNA631951) | gut metagenome | biome: gut microbiome; feature: rumen; material: fiber-attached | host: Bos | place: Iran: Karaj | collected 2018-10
CGCCCTAGTTAGGGACCAAAAATTACCTCTTTTTCTGGGTACAAAGGTACTGCTTTTTTCTGACCCTCGCAATAGGTTTTGAAGAGTTTTTTGATTAGTTAAAATTAGTTAATAGAATATAGCAAAAACCATGCATACCATGCATACCATGCATACCATTTGGTTTTTGCAATATGCCGTAATTTTTACCATACCAAATTTTTATATTATATATATTATATATTTAAATATATAATATATATAATATAAAGATAATGATACTCCTTTTTTTCTTAAAACTTGAAATATCATTTGGTATGCATGGTATGTATGGTATGCATGCTCCTAAAGGAAAGAAATGAAACGGTGACAAATTGTCACCAGTTGAAACTTCAGGCTGCTGATGGTAAGATGCGACTCAATGCTTTCCAAAGGGTGGGGACAAATTATCACCCCCCTTTTCGTTCAGCCCCATGGTGGACGGCAAAAATAAATCAAGTCGCGAGTTTTTTTGTGAAAATTTCAAAATAATTTGGTGTATATAGAACTTTTTTACTAACTTTGTGGGCGAATAATCTGAACAATAGATGTCTAATAGATGCCTATACATAGCGACATTTAAGGAGTTCCTTGAACAGGAACGTCTGAGTGTTTTAGGTGCTCTTCATAACAACTATCATGGTGAGGCATTGACAACCACTGATGAGGCTTGGATGGGGGAAATAGACATCTTGCAACAGGTGCTGACACCTTGGAAAGAGGAGAATTCACAAGTAATTTTTGAGTACGAGATTCCCCGTTTGGGAAAGCGTATTGATGTAGTTTTGTTGCTTCGTGGTATCATCTTTTGTCTTGAATTCAAAGTTGGTCAAAAAGATGCATTACAAGCTGATGTTGAGCAGGTGATGGACTATGCACTCGACTTGAAGAATTTCCATCGTTTCAGTCATGACAAAGTGATTGTTCCCATTTTGATTCCTACGAACCGAAATACTTCAACAACGGATTTCAAGCCCTCTGTTTATGATGATCAGATATACAATCCGCTGATATCTGGTGCAGAGCATCTTCAGGATTTGATAAAGAATGTTCTGATTCATGCAAAGGCAACGAATACGGGAACGATAGATAATTGGACGATAAGTCCTTATACTCCCACACCTACAATAATTGAAGCTGCTCGAGCTCTCTATGAGAACCATTCCGTAGAGGAAATAATTCGCCATGAAGCTGATGAGGTCTTTACTGACCGAACTATCAACTACATTCTTCAGGTTATCGAGCAAAGCAAGGCTCAGAAAAAGAAGAGTATATGTTTTGTGACGGGTGTGCCTGGGGCAGGTAAGACGTTGGTGGGTCTTGATGTGGCTATAAAGCAGACATACAAAGATGGTGAGTTGGACAAGGAGAATGGTGCAGTATATTTGTCAGGAAATGGCCCATTGGTGGCTGTACTTACTGAGGCTCTTGCTCGTGATAACCAGAAGAAATGTGTGGCAAAAGGTGAACGAAAGAACCTGTCTGATTCGAGACGAGAGGTGAGTGAATTTATTCAGATTATCCACCGCTATCGCGACAATATGCTCGCAAAGATTAAGAACCCTGTAGAGAATGGTATCTTGGAGATTGACCCCGAGAAAGCTATCCATTTGGAACATACGGGCTATGGTGAGGTGGAACATGTGGCCATCTTTGATGAGGCTCAACGCAGTTGGACACACAAACGTATTGCAGATTACCTAAAACGAGGTGGAACTTATGGTAATAAACTAAAAGTCCCCAACTTCCCTATGTCGGAAGCTGAGTTCCTGATTTGGTCGCTCGACCAGCGTGAGGACTGGGCGGTCATCGTTTGTCTCGTAGGAGGTGGACAAGAAATCAATACAGGTGAGGCTGGCATAACGGAATGGATCAAGGCCTTGAATACGATGTTCAAGCATTGGGATGTCTATATCTCCGATAAACTGACAGATGCTGAATATGCTGAAGGTCGAGTAAATGAGCTACTTCATGACAACGATAGAGTGACTTTTGCAGAAGATTTGCATCTTGCAGTCAGCTTGCGTTCCTTCCGTGCTGAGACGCTTTCTGCATTTGTGCAATCATTGCTTGCGTTCCGTTCAGATGCAGCCGACCTATACAAAGATGTGGCAAGCAGGAACTATCCAGTAGTACTGACTCGTGATATGGACAAAGCAAGAGCTTGGCTAAGGAAACAGGCTCGTGGCACTCAGCAGACAGGAATTCTTGTTACTAAGGTGGCAGCACGCTTCAAACCGCTAGCTGTACACATCCTTGCACAAGACGAAGATAATGCGGTGCATTGGTTCCTTGAGGATAAAACTGATATCCGTTCTTCAAACTATTTGGAGGATGCAGCTACAGAAATACAAGTGCAAGGATTAGAACTTGACTATGCTTGTGTGCTTTGGGATGCTGATATGCGATGCGAAGATGGTGCATGGAATTTCTATAAGTTTAATGGCAAGAATAAGTGGAATCCAGAGAATAACAAGGAGAATCAAAAATACATGCTTAATGCCTATCGCGTTCTTCTCACACGTGCTCGTCAAGGAATCATTATTTGTATTCCCCAAGGTAATAATCGTCTGACACCCGAAGGTTTCCCCGAAGATCCAACACGTTTGCCTGAATTCTATGATGGGACATATGAGTATTTGAAGTTGCTTGGAATCAAAGAAATATAAAATAGATAGAATACGCATATAAAATGAATAGTCGAAATTGTATATACATTACTATCCTTATATGTGGTATCATGTTGGTAATGTCTGGTTTATTAATTAGTTGTGGAACGGATGAATTTGATGAACCTATAAAGATAGAATCGGACAAAACAAATAAAGAGCCTTATTCTACTTCAAATGAAGAAGTCAATAATACCAATGAAGATAATTCCGATGAAAATAATACTGGTGACCAAAATACTAGTGAAAACAACCTTGGTGAGAACAAAGAGGAAGGACAGAATATTCTAAAAAACGGGGGACTGGAAGAGTGGCTATCATATACAACAAATGGAATACCCAAAAACTGGCTCTTTCATAATAACTATAATGTTGAGAAGAATTGGAAAGTTGTATTCGAAGGGAAATATTCGGCCAAAATGCAATCAAAGGAAACTGGTTCTACGGCAACTATAGGTCAGAGTGTTCCTGTAGAACCGGGTAGTACGATTCGAATAAGATTTCATTTCTATGTGGAACAATGGAAGTCAAATGGTGCACGGACATATTGCTATTTTAGAACACGAGCTGCTGAGGTCTCTACAATTTCCGCAGATGAACTAAAAGCTTTTTACGATAAAAGTACCTATTATATTATTCGTGGTGGAGGTTATGGGTTAACGTATTTACCCCATGAGCTAAACGTGTGGCAATTGTTCGATGAAAAAATAAAAGTACCTCCTACTGCCACATATTTCGTTTTTGGAATAAATAGTTATTATGGAACAACTATTTATGTTGATGATTGTTGTGTAACAGAATTATGAAGAATATTGAAGTTGTTGCAGCTATAATCCGCAAGGATAATAAGATATTCGCCACTCAAAGGGGCTATGGAGATTTCAAGGATTGGTGGGAGTTCCCAGGTGGAAAGATGGAACCCGGTGAGACTCCAGAAGAAGCTTTGAAACGTGAGATACTAGAAGAGCTGTCAACAGATATTAGCGTGGAAAAATTTCTCTGTACAGTGGAGTATGACTACCCTCAGTTTCATCTTACGATGCATTGTTATTTCTGTTCCTTGCTGACAGAAGCCTTACACCTTAATGAACATGAAGCTGCTAAGTGGTTGTCTAAAGGCGAGTTGGAAAGCGTTAAATGGCTGCCGGCCGATATGGAAGTGATTGAGAAAATAAAAGAGATAAGATTATAGAGTAAATGTGCATTATGATACTACCATCAATGACACCTAAGGAAATATATGACAATATGGATAAAGATAAATTCAAGGTAAAACTGAGAATAGATAAGATTTGTCCTAAAGTTGTCAAGGAATTTAAAAAAATGAAGTCATTTCCTGTTATGTACATTGATGAGTATAAAATTCCTGCAACGAATAATCAATATGTCATATTTTACTATGCAAGAAATGTTAGTGAGATAGAAAAGCCCTTTTTAACTTACTTTTGTATATTATTTAGAGAAAGCCAACGTTTCGTATTGTATGCAACGGAGAGAGAATATCAACATACCCCCAAATGCGAAACCATCAGAATGCCTCAAATTCATATTTTTACTAGTCATTTTATTCAGCGATACAATGAACGTTACCTACATAAAAAGAACCTTACCTCAAATCAAGTTGCAGGCTTGTATCTTTTAAGAAATTGGAATTTTGTTCCAATATCGTTAAACGAGGATATTAATAGGAATTTTAAGGAGCATGGTGATGACAACAAACATGGCGTACGAATTCCTGATGGATTTTGTTTTACCAAGGCACTCCTGGAATATCAACCAAGTGAAGATGGAATCCGTGAACACGATGAGCTCTATGCCATGATGTTTCTATACACTACTTATGTAAGTGAAAATGAATTGAGGGAAAGTCAAAAACAAGCTATAGACAAAGAACATATTGAAGCTTTGGGGGCTTGGATATAATAGAGCCGGTCTTAATGTCAGAGATTAAATATCAATATGCGCATATAGAGGGGGATAGGGATAAGATTATTTCTATCAATGATATAACTAATGATAATCGCAAGCAATACAAATTTCGTTGTATTGGATGTGGACAAGAGTTATTACCTCGTGCTGTTGATAGCATATACAGAAAACCACACTTCTATCATAAAGAGCTCATAAATTGTTCAGGTGAAACCTACCTACATAAGTTAGCAAAACGTGTAATAAAAAATAAGTTTGATACAGAACCAACATTCTTTATAAAATATGATGTTGTAAGGGACTGTAATAACAACGAATGCATATATCGAAACTTTCTTTGTCGAAATGAATTTGCTACACATCGTATTGACTTAAAGAAGTATTATGACACCTGTACAGAAGAGGCTTCCATAAATGGTTTTGTAGCAGATTTATTGTTAACGGATAGTAAAAATCCTCAAAGAGAACCAATACTAATAGAAGTTTGTGTGACACATCCTTGTGATGAGTATAAAATTCAATCAGGACTGCGTATAATAGAAATAAAAATTAGAGAGGAACAAGATATTCGTGATTTGCTGATTAGGAAAGATATTTATGAATGTAATCCTTGGTCAAAGAAAGAGAATTATGTAAAGTTTATAAATTTTAAAATAGAGTTTTCTTCCCAACGTCATACAAAGATACAAAGGTATGTTTATATCCCTGAAAACAGCCCTAACGGATATTTAACTGAGGTTGACTGCCAAAATGCAAAATACAAACTTCGTGCTGATTCTGTTATAGAACTGAATGTGGTTAACAAACAGGGAAATAGACGATGTGATATACGGGATATGCTTCTTTGGATGTCAAAGCATAAAGGGATGCGAAGATGTAATCTGTGTAAATTTTATTATTTAACTCAGTATGAACAATCTCCGATATGCAGATTGAGCAAAAAATATGGGAAGCCTGCTCACCCATCAATGGATGAGGCTGAAAGATGTAGAAGTTATCAAGAGAGTTATTCTGGTTTCTTTAATCCAGATAGGTTTTTTATTGAAGAAGTTGTTTTGCCTCCCTTGTCAAATAAACCTGAATATAAGGTAATTCTTGCAGCAAGTCGTTCTTTTAACGACTATGACTTATTTAGGGAAAAGACCCTAAATTACTTATCAGAAAAAATAAAAAATAATTCTCTGGTAGTCATTGGCGCATCAAGTAAATCAAACATGTTGATTGCAAGATTATCTGAAGATATGATGTTTGTAAAAGAACCTTTTGAGACGGAATGGGATAAGTATGGACAAGATAAAAGAAAAGCGTTAGATGAAGCAAATGATAAAATGACTTCATTGGCAGATGCTTTAATAGCCTTTTGGGATGGGAAAAGTGCTGGAATAAAGAATCTGATAGATCACGCGAAACAAAAAGGCATTAAAATTGCGGTAGTAGAATATAATAAAACCAAATAAAAATCTCACACCTTTTTGTTATATCAAAATTATTTCATACCTTTGTCGCCAAATAAAATAACTAAAAACTGATATAATTATGAAAAGAATTTTGTTGCTTGTACTTTTATTTATATTAAGTATGACGACCTTTGCGGATGATAGTAACTATAAAGTTTATATGTCTCCAGATGATAATGTAACATATAGACTTTTTAAAACTTCTAATATCCATATATTCATTAAATTGAATACAAAGGATGGTACGATGAAGATGGTGCAATTTAGTACGGATAGTTTATCTGATCAATTAGAGGTGGATTTGAGTAGTAAGAAATTGGCTGAAGGAGTCAATGAAAAGAATGGTAGATTCTTTTTATATCCCACAAGCAATATGTATACCTTTCTATTGCTTGACCAGATAGATGGAAGGGTATGGCAGGTGCAATGGTCAACAGAAGCATCAGAACGTGGACTTTGGCAAATAAAGTAAAGTCTATCTGAAAATGGAAAAGAAGGAAAAACCAACAATTGACCTAAACAAGGTGGATGTTCAGGTGGAACGTCTGTACGCAACAATATACAAGGACGAAACGACTTGTTGATGACCGTCTAGCTGAAAAAGTAAAAGAAATAAAAGAAGGTCAGTATTTTAAAACTATATACCGCAAGACTGGAGCTCTTATGCCTTAATGCATACCATGCGTACCATGCATACCATGCGTACCATGCATACCATGCATACCATTTGCATTTTTGATTTTTAAATAATAGAGCGGAGACTGCATTTTTGCGGCCTCCGCTTTTATCAGGATCTTGCATGTAAATCACACTTTCTGATGCCACCAATGCAGTTGATGTCTTTCCACACCATTTGGGACCTGTTATAAGTACAGCCCCCGAATGCCTCAATTTTCTTGTAAGTAGGGCATCACTTATTCTTGGAAGATTTTCATACTTTATCAGTTCTGTTTCGAGTGCAAAGATACAAAATCTTTTGGTGAATCAAAAAAAAATGCTTATCTTTGCAGCATCATAAATGTAAGATATGCGAGACGGAACAGAACTTTTTCCTGCTGAAGGAAACGACTCGAAAGCGGTTATACCTGTTTCTGGAGCTAAGATCACAAAAGGATAGAGAAATATGGAAAGAAAGAATCTGATGATTCGTAATAGTACGGCTGAATTCCTGATATTCCAAGCACAAAGTCAGGCTAATGGGGTAGAAGTGTTCTATCAGGATGAAATGTTGTGGCTAACGCAAAAGGCTATGGCCACCTTGTTTGATGTAGGTATTCCTGCCATCAGTAAGCATCTGAAAAACATCTTTGATGAAGGAGAGCTAGCGGAAGACTCAGTTATTTCCAAAATGGAAACAACTGCCTCGGATGGCAAAAACTATATGACGAGGTATTATAATCTTGATGCCGTTATCTCTGTCGGATATAGAGTTAATTCCACACGCGCTACACAGTTCCGGCAATGGGCAACGGCTGTGCTAAGGCAGTTCGCCATTCGTGGTTATGTTTTGGATAAGAAGCGGATGGAAAACGGGGCTTTCTTAACGGAAGACTACTTTGAGCATTTGCTGGCTGAAATCCGAGAAATTCGGTTGAGTGAGCGACGGATGTATCAGAAAGTGACAGACCTCTATGCGACAGCCATTGACTATAATAAGGATGCACCCACAACCCGTCAGTTCTTTGCCAAGGTGCAGAACAAAATGCACTATGCCATTCATGGACATACGGCAGCAGAACTGATAGTGGAACGAGCCAGCGCAGAGAAAGAGCATATGGGGCTGACAACCTGGGAAAATGCGCCCGACGGGAAAATCGTGAAGACGGATGTAGCGATTGCAAAGAATTATCTGAAAGGAAATGAATTGGAAAGCCTTGGCCGTATAGTAAACGCATTTCTTGACCTTGCAGAGGACAGAGCCAAGCGGCATATACCAATGACGATGGAAGACTGGGCGAAATATATTGACCGTTTCCTGACAATGGATGATCGTGAACTGTTGCAAGACAACGGGAAAGTCTCAGCAGAGCAGGCCAAGGAGTTCGCAGAATCGGAATTTGAGAAATACCGTATTGTGCAGGACCGGCTGTTTATGTCGGACTTTGACAGAGAGATAGAAGATTTGTTAGAGAAAAAAGATTAAATGGACAAACTTACTCCACAACAGAGGCACGCTAATATGGCGGCGATTCGCAGCAAGGATACGAAGCCAGAAATGATTGTACGACGAGGGTTGTGGAGTAGGGGATTCCGCTATCGGCTGAATCATAAGAGGCTGCCTGGGCATCCTGATTTGGTATTGAGGAAATACAGGACATGCATATTTGTGAATGGATGCTTCTGGCATGGGCATAACGTGGCAGAGCCACGGATGTCTGATGTAAGATGTAAGATGGAAGATGTGATTCAGGGGTCGGAATGTTGTAAGATTCCTGCGACGAACAGGAAGTTCTGGGTTAATAAGATTCTCAGGAACAAAGAGCGAGACAGAGAGGAACAGAAACAGTTGGCGGCTATGGGGTGGCATTGCATTACCGTTTGGGAGTGCGAGCTGAAGCCCAAGGTGAGGGAGCAGACGCTGGAGTCGTTGGCATTTACGCTGAATCATATTTGGCTGCAAGACAGGAGGAAGATGTCTGATGTTGGATGTCTGATGGCTGATGGTAACCCTTCGACTGGCTCAGGAACCACTAAGACGGTTTATTCGCCTCCGGAGGATGCACCTATGATGGCAGCGGAAGAAGAAAAGATGTAAGATGTCTGATGGAAGATGTTTGATGGCTGATGGATGATGTATGATGGCTGATGGAAGAGGGATGATGTAAGATGGATGATGGCTGATGTCTGATGTAAGATGTATGAGGGAAGAAGGAAGATGTTAGATGGAAGAAGGAAGATGTAAGATGGATGATGTTTGATGAATTTTCTTGCATTTTATCGGAGTTTAGGCAATGATTTAGTATCTTTGCATAATGATAAATAATTGCCAATAGTGGCAGATTTTTAATGTAAGACTTGCATGGCAGCATAAAAAACCATTACCTTTGCAGTCAGAATAAATAACTAAAAACTGATAATTATGAAAAAGATTTTATTGCTTGCATTCATGTTGATTTCTGTATGCGCAGGAGCGCAGAATATTAAGAATGATGGAGAACCATATGAGGTGTATTGCGCTTTTCATGGAGAGCAACAGGTGAGTGGGAAATTTAAACCCAAGAAATTCTTATGGGGCGATGAAAAGGACGAAATAAAACTTACGGACGAGAAAGGGAATAAGCTAGAATTTAATAATTTGGTTGATGTCGCAAACTATCTCGCTAAGAGAGGGTGGAAAATTCGTGTATGTGAACCCTTCATGACACATATCTTTATTGTGTTTGCAAAGACAATCAGAAACGATAGCGAAGCAAAAGAAGGACTTTACTTCGATACGGATTTTAAATAAAATAATCATAACAGTTAATTAAAAACTTACAATTATGGGAATGGAACCATTTGGAATTTTCGGAGTGTTTTTCGGTTTAATATCTATTTTTTTAGGTCTTGCTTGGTTTGTATGTTGTATTATCCTCTTCTTTAAGGTTTGGGGGATGTGTAACAATGTCAGTAAGATTTTGGAGATTCTTGAGAGAAAAGAAGTCTTGTGATCGAAAGAGGAGTGAGAGAGGAGAAAAGGGGAGAACTGAAATAAGCGAGTATGGACTAGTTGAACTAGTTAGACTAGTTTGAATAGTTAGATAAGCTGGGACTAGTAATACTATATAGACTAGAGAAACTAGGAAAACAAGAAAAAAGCAATAAACAAGAAAGTCGAATGGAAAAAGACAAGGATAGGATGACCATCTTCGGGAGGGTGGCAAACTACAAAGAGTTGCATGTATATCAGAAGGCAGAAGTATTGGTCCTTCTAACTGATATTTTCTGCAAGCGTTTCCTGCCTCCTTATGGCGACCGCCGTGTGGACCAGATGAACATGGCAGCTCGTTGTGGCAAGCAGAACATCGTAGAAGGCTGCGAGGACGGACTGACGAGCAGTCAGATGGAAGTGAACCTTGTGAACGTGGGCAGATCTAGTTTTCAGGAACTGCGTGAAGACTATGAGGACTATCTGAAAAGAAACAACCTTCCCATTTGGGACCAGAACCATCCTCGCTTCGACAACATTGTGGACTATTGCCGCAAGAACAACGATTGGGATGCCTACAAAGACCTCGCCCAGAAACTCTCAGCAGAAGAGTTCTGTAACATGGCTCTTAGCCTTTGCCATATCACCGACAAGATGTTCGACGGCTACCTGAAACATTTGGAGAAACGCTTTATAGAAGAAGGCGGCATCAAAGAGCGTATGCATGCTGCTCGTACAGGTTATCGTGAGGGCATCGATCGTCGTCTTCGTGAACTGGAAGCTGAGAATCAACGGCTAAAAGCCGAAAACGAGGAACTGAAAAAAAGACTAGTTGGGGGCTAGTTGAACTAGTAGGACTAGTAATACTAGTGGAACTAGTTTCCCTAGTTGAGCATTTTTTTACTCTAATTTTCAGGCTTTGCGAATATATGCAAAAGAGGCATAGTGGCGGCGATGGCGCTCGTAGTCTTTGTCGCTTTCATGGGCATAGGCCTCTCGCTCGAAGGATATATTGAAATAGGCCTTTGTGGCATTACGATACTGTAATAGTCGCACCAACCACTCAAGA
>JAEEGL010822790.1_pt1 | contig 10770 bp, 12 predicted proteins | sample 9134231 | NCBI WGS metagenome assembly JAEEGL01 (sample SAMN16246548, study PRJNA631951) | gut metagenome | biome: gut microbiome; feature: rumen; material: fiber-attached | host: Bos | place: Iran: Karaj | collected 2018-10
AGATATTCATCTGTTCCTTCAATCATATATTTAATATGATAAAAGGCACTTTTTTCTTCTCCATAGATAACTTCTTCATTGGAAAGGGCAGTCTGTGCTGCTGGATCCCAGTTAATTATTCTTTCTCCACGATATATTAAACCTTCGTTATAGAAATCTACGAATACTTTTTTTACAGCTTCAGATAAGCCTTCATCTAAGGTAAATCTTTCTTTAGTATAATCTAGGCTAACTCCTAAAGTTGCCCATTGTTCTCTGATTATATCTCCGTGTTCATGAGTCCAATCCCAGCATGCTTCGACGAATTTTTCTCTTCCATATTTGTATTTATCGATACCTTTATCTTTTAATCTTTTAACAACTTTGGCTTCAGTAGCTATAGCTGCGTGGTCCATTCCTGGTAACCATAGGGTATCATAACCTTCCATCTTTTTATAGCGGATAATAATATCTTGTAATGTAACATCCCACGCATGTCCTAGATGTAATACACCTGTAACATTAGGAGGCGGTAGTACAATACAGTATGGTTTCTTTTTACTATTTGGATCACATTTAAAATAGTCTTTTTCTAACCATTTTTTATATTTATCTTTTTCTACTTTTTTATGATCATATTTTTTTTCTAACATATTAATCAACTCTTTTCTTCATATATTCTTTTATATATTCAAAATATTCTGTATATTTTTCTTTGTTTTTTAAGCTATTATATATTTTTTCAATATATTGTTTTTCTTTTATTGCCTTTAGGGTAATATTATAATTAATATCATAAATATATGCTAAATACGTAGGTATGCGGTCACTATGAGTTTTTATATTACTATATTTTAGTATTTTATTTTTGTAAAAATCTCTTTTTATTTGTTCACTTATTTCACTATCATCTTCATGAACAAAATCTCTTATTTGTGGTTCTCCAAATACATATATAATATCTAATTTATCAGCATCTCTAATCATTTTTGAAAATAATAGTTCTCTTTGGGTTAATCCTTTTTCTATACTATATTTGTTATGATTTTTAATTGCTGTATAAACTATATTATAATCTTCTTTATTTATATTAAAGTGTTCTAAAATATTATTTTGTTTTATGACTTCTACACCATAATCACCATGATCGATTTGTATATCTTTAAAAGTATGATATTTACTGAATTGTTCAAATCTTCCTATATCGTGTAATATACCTATACATTTGGCTAATTCTATATCTTTTTCTTTAAGTTCTAATCCTTTAGCAATTAATTCCATGTTGTCCATCACCCGATAACTATGATGATATTTATAATTTATTTCTTCAACATTCATATCATATTTTTTTAAGTATTCATCAAAATAGTTCATGGTATCCCTCTTTTCTTCCTTAAAAAAAGTCTATAATGAAAGGGCGTAATATATACGTGGTACCACCTTTCTTATAGACTTATCTATCACTTATAATTTTAACGGATTTATCCGACACATCTTACTAAAATTCAGATATATAACTCGCAAGCTACCTTCGAATAGCTTAAGTATTAACTTTCACCAAACGTTAATTCTCTGTAAAATAAGGTATTCTACTCCTCTTGGTCTTCGTTTTTGATATGTGTATTATAGCATATTTTTATTAAATTGCAAGATTAAACTGTTTTTTTATTAATATAGTTTTTTAGAACTGATTCAATTTGTTTAAAGAACTTTTCTATTTTTCTATCTTCAAATACTAATGAATCTATTATTTTTTCAATGTATTCTTTTTCTTTTATAATTGAATAGCTTATTTTATAATTTAGGCTAAATAATTTAGACATTGCTATTAGTATATTATCGGCATTATTATCACCCATTTTAAAATTTACTTCTTTAAATGATTTAAATTGGTTATAAACATCTGTTGTTGGATATGATTTAATACGATTATCTATGTATGGATAATTAATGACCATTCTTATTTCTTCGATTCTATAGATATCTTTCATAATATTACAGATACATATAGTTTTTTTATCAATATTTTTAGGTAATCCTTCTTTATTGTGGCAGAATATTCCTAATTTTATAATATTATCATATTGGGTATCCTTAGTTATTTTTCTAATTAAGCCATCATCAAATAATATTTCTATTGATTTCATAGTGCTATCTTCTTCAGCATTATCTAAGTAATTATGATTCTTTGCTTCAAAATTACCAATATCATGAAATAGAGCTATTAGTTCCATAACGACAATTTCTTCTTCAGTAAATATACCCATATCTGTAGCTATTATTCTTGCTAAATCCATTGATTTTAATGAATGGAAATACTTACCTTTAGCCCAGGTATTATTCATATCTATTTTTTTAATATATTCTTCAAAATATTTTAATAATCTACTACTTCTCATAATTTCCTCTTTCTTGTTTGCTAAATCATTATGTATTTATTTAAGTATATAATAAAATTATATATTTTTCAATGCTTTTTGTGGCTAAATTATGTTTTTTTAAATAGTATACTAAGTGTTATATTTGTTGAATTATTATTCTTATTTTAATATAATTCTTTTAATGGAGGGTATTATGGATTTGGGTTATAAGTTTAAGAATATTAGATTCATTAATAATATTAGTCAGGAAAGAATGGCTAAGTTATTGGAAATTAATAGGAATTATTTATCAAGAATAGAAAATAATAAGGCTTTTCCTGATACGAAAGTATTGGTTAAGTTAGCTAATGTATTTCATGTTAGTATAGATTCTTTATTAGATATTACTTCTAGTGATGATAGTATTATATTAAGGAAGAAAAAGATTAAAGAAATTAAGGAATATTGTTCTTATTTGAATACTTCTGAATTAGATTTTATTATTAATTTACTTTGCGTTATGAAAAATAATTAACTAGTTATACTAGTTTTTTTATTTGCTAATATGATATAATATGTATGGAGGTAGAAAATGATATATGTAAGGGATATTGTTAAGATATGTAATGGTATATTATATTTTGGTAATGATGATATAAAATGTATAAATTTTGTTAAAGATAGTAGATTAGTAGAGACTAATGATATATATGTTGGTATCAAAGGGGAAAAGTTTAATGGTAATAATTTTTATAAGGAAGCTTTTAATAAGGGTGCTAGTGTATGTTTGTTGGATAAGGATACTAATATTGATGATAGTTATAAAAATAAGACGATAGTTTTAGTAGATGATACTGTAAAGGCTATTCAAGAATTAGCTAAATATAAGAGAAGTTTATATAATATACCAGTTATTGCAATAACTGGTAGTGTTGGTAAGACTTCAGTTAAAGATATGGTTTATAGGGTCGTTAATAGTAAATATAAGACTTTATGTACTAGTGGTAATATGAATAATCATATAGGAGTACCTTTAACGATATTATCTCTTCGTGATCATGAGGCTTTAATAGTAGAGATGGGTATGAATCACTTAGGAGAGATAGATGTGTTATCGAGAATTACTAAACCTACGATTGGTATTATTACTAATGTAGGGACTGCTCATATTGGTAATCTTGGTAGTAGAGAAAATATTTTAAAGGCAAAGATGGAAATTGTTAATGGTATGGATGATGGAATTCTTATTATTAATAATGATAATGATTTACTTCATACAGTTAAATATGATAATTTAATTACTATTGGTATAGATAATGATAGTGATTATATGGCTAGTAATATTCAAGATAATGTATTCTCTTCAAATTTTTATATTAATGGCGATTATATATCTATACCAATTGGTAGTAAGGCATTTGTATATAATTCTTTATTTGCTTATGCTGTGGGTAAAAAGTTGGAAATAAAGGATAGCAAAATAATTAATGCATTAAATACTTTTAAATTGAATCCTCATAGATTAGAACTTATTAAAGGAAAAGAATATACAATTATTGATGATACTTATAACGCTAGTTTAGATTCTGTTAATAATGCACTTGGTATGCTTAGCAGAGTTAAGGGAAGAAAAGTATTTATATTTGGTGATATATTGGAACTTTCTGAATATGCTAAAGATATTCATGAAGAGATTGGTAAAAGTGTTATTAATAATAATGTTAATGTGTTGGTCTGTGTTGGAAAAGAGACTAAAGTAACATATGATAAGGTACGTAGTAATATAACCGCTTATCATTTTGATAGTAATGAAGATATGAAAAGGGCATTAGGTAATATTATACACTCTGGGGATACAATATTAGTTAAGGGATCTCACGGAATGAATTTAATTGAAATTGTAGAATATTTAAGCAATTTATAGTAGAAAGAAGTAGTATTATGTATTTGAGTTATAAATTAAAAGATGGCAGACATGCAAAAATTTTTGATAATGGAACTTTATTAGTGGCTGCAACTCAGGGGCAGCGTGTCGTATATAACGATATTGTTGATTGCCATATTACTGATGATAATGGTAATGATATTGGTGATAAAAAGATTATAAAGATCAAAAGAGATGAGACTGGGTTTTATTTCACATATAATGGTCAAAAAATAAATATTTTAGATTATGAGTATTTAGCAAAAGATGAGTTTTTCAAAAGGATATATAATAAGGAATATATTCCTTGTGATTTGCTAGTTACATCACTAATTAAGAATTTTGATGAGGTAGCATTTGTTGAACAGAGACGAGAGAAAAATACTGGATATCCTAATTATTCGTCTGATGGTAATTGTAAAGATGTTGTATGTGTTCCAATAGAAAGATATTATAAGAAAGAGCATATGTCACATGTGATAGAGACTATTCCTATAGATGAATCAGATAGAATTACTTATGGTTATAGTAAATACTATACATCTGATTTTTATAATAGGGTATGTAATAGGAATATAGTTATTATACATATAGATGACATAAAAAACTATGGTAATTTTAAAGAATTAAAGAGAATTAAAAACAACTTCTAGTGAAGTTGATTTTTTTATCTTTGTTTAGTATTCATTTTTTGTTCTAGAATCATTCTTGAAAATTCTGAAAGGGATAATCCATCAGGATCTTTTTTCCATTCTTTTTCCCAAAAATGTTCCCATGCTTTTAGGCGTAATTCATATTCAAGTAAATCTGCTGGAGTATAATCACTTTCTAATAATTCACCTTCATTTTTTAAGAACCATTTGCGGTATTTTTCAATTTGACTTTTTACTTGTTGAATATTTGCCATTGAAATTGGGCCTAATCTAGTATTTTGCCTTAGAAATTCTAATTCTTCATAATTTAATTTTGGTGTATCATAAATATTATCCATAGTAACCTCCAAATGTATTTTATAATAATTGAATTATTTTTACAAGTTTTTTGGTAAAAAAAAACTGGGACGGATTGTGGGAATCGAACCCACGCATGTTGGAACCACAATCCAATGTGTTAACCACTTCACCAAATCCGCCAGTACGCTTGTAATTCTATCATGATTAGGGCTTTTTGTCAATGTTTTTACTTGATAAATAAGATAATGGCTATAGTTATTAAAATAATTCCTCCGATTATTTTAGCATATTTACCTATATTTTTTCCAATAATATTTCCTAATATTAATCCTAAATAGGTAAATGTTAGGCTTAAAATAGAAAATATTATAGAACTTAATATGTAGTTAGTTGTTATTGCTTTTAGGCCTATTCCAACTGTTAAACTATCTATACTTACCGACAATCCAAATATTATGAATCCTAATATATTTACTATTAGGTTTTCTTCTTCTTTAAAATTAGATATTATTAGATCTACTCCTATATATATTAGGATAATAGATGATATTATGTGTAAATTAATAAAACTTATATTATCTATAAGCAAGCCAAAATTAAGCCCAATTAAAGGCATTATAAAGTGATATATGCCTACGATTATGGAAAGGGTTATTTTTTGTTTTTTATTTAATCCTATTATGCCATATACTAATGCTAAGGAAAAAGCATCCATACTTAGGCTTATACCTATTAATATGATAGTAAAAAAGGAAGACATAATACCACCTAGTTAATATTACTCTTTTTATTATTATTTAGAATGTTTTTTAATTATTTCTTTAATGTAAACCTTATGTTCTTGCTTTTTATTTTTGTCTATTAAACAGAAATTGGGAAACAATACGCACCACCAGTTGTCTCCTTTTGCTTCTCCAATTGAGATAACTAGTGATTCATAATATCCTTCTTTATATTTTATTCCTTTATACACTTTTTGGGGGAAGTAATTATTACCATAATTGATATTATATGTATTTTGATAATTATTATTTTTAAAAATAGTATTAATATTTGTTTCTATATTAGGTATATTTTCTTTGATTATTATTCTTGCATTTTTTATGTTTTTGGTATCTTTTAATTTTGTATAAATATATTTTTCTAGATAGTCTTTTACTTTTTCTTTTATATTTATATCCTTTGGATCATTACTATTTGGTATTACTCTTAGTCTTATAGATGTATCTGGAATAATATATTGATTATTTACTTTGTATACTGATAATATTATTAATACTAATAGCATTAAAAATACTTTTTTCATTGTATCACCTAGTAATATATTGTTATATTATTTTATTATTTAAACAAAAAAGGACTTTAGTCCTTTATATTTGTTATAAAAATAAATCTATCTTTATTACTATAGTCTTTCATTGTTGATATGGTTACGTCTTTTAAATAGGTATTGGCCATATTTGTTATTTCTTTGGACTGGGTATTGCCTATTTCAAGGCATACTAAGTATTTATCTTTTGTTATATATGGAATGTTTTCAATTATTTTTTTGTAGAAGTAAAGGCCATTATCATTAGCGTACAAGGCTATATGTGGTTCATTATTTTTTACGATGTCCATGATTTCTTCATCATGGCTAATATATGGGGGATTAGAGATAATGACATCATATTTTTTTTCTTTATAAGTGACCATGTCTTTATTAATAAAATTAATATCTACATTATTGTCATTAGCGTTTTGTTTTGCTAATGTTAAGGCTTTTTTTGATATATCTAGGGCATCTATATTACTATTTATTTCTTTTTTTAGTGATATGGCTATACATCCTGAACCTGTTCCTAGATCTAAGATATCTATTTTTTTATTTTGAAAATACTTTTTTATTTTTTTTATTGAAAAATCCACTAATAATTCTGTTTCAAATCTTGGTATTAAGACGTCTTTATTCACTTTTATTATATTTCCATAGAAATTGACATTGCCTATAATATACTGAATAGGTTTTCCTTTTTCTAATTCTTTTAGGCATTTATTATAATAGTTATCATCTAAGTTATTTTCTTTTATATACTTTTTTAGATATTCTATATCACTTTTATTATATTTCATGATTTTCTAACTCTAATCTTTGGTTTTCAGCAATTAAGGCCTCGATTATTATTCCTAAATCGCCTGTCATTATTCTATCTAGATTCATAGATGTAAAACCAATACGATGGTCTGTTACTCTATTTTGTGGATAGTTATATGTTCTTATTTTTTCTGATCTATCTCCTGTACCTATTTTATTTCTTCTTTCATTAGCTTTAGCTTCTTCTTGCTCTCTTAATTTTAAGTCATATAGTCTTGTTTTTAATATTCTGAATGCTTTTTCTTTATTTTTTATTTGACTGCGTTCTGTTTGTGAATAAACGATTATACCTGTTGGTATATGGGTTAGTCTAACAGCTGAATCTGTGGTATTTACTCCTTGTCCTCCATTACCGCTAGCTCTTGTTATATCTATTCTTACTTCTGATTCATCTAATTCATAATCAAATTCTTCAGCTTCAGGCATTACTAATACGGTTGCTGTTGAAGTGTGTACTCTTCCTTGGGATTCTGTTTCTGGTACTCTTTGTACTCTGTGAGCTCCTGATTCATATTTCAATTTAGAATATGCGCCTTCACCTTTTATCATAAATTCTAATTGTGAATATCCACCAGCTGTTCCTGGCTCTTCGTTTAATATTTCTATTTTCCAACCAAAATTATTAATATAATGAATATACATATCAAATAAATCACCAGCAAAGATATTAGCTTCATCTCCTCCAGCTGCTCCGCGTATTTCTACGATGACATTTTTTTCATCATTAGGATCATGTGGCAATAATAGTATTTCTAATTCTTTATCCATTTGTTCTATTTGTTTTGTTAAATTGGTTATTTCTTCTTTGGCAAATAATTCCATGTCTGGATCTTTTGTCATTTCTTTAGCTGTTTCTAAATCTGATAAAGCTGTTTGATATTTTTTATTTATTTCTACGATAGGAGTTAATCTTCTTTGTTCTTTTGATAATTCTGTCATTTTTTTAATATCATTTAATACTTCTGGTTTTGATAATTCATTAGTAATTTCATCATATCTTTTTTGTATTGCATCTAATCTATTTATCATATTATCAGTCCTTTTCCTTTCCAAGTATAACATATTTACATTTTTTTAGCAAAGAAATGTAAATATTTCTAAATTATTGACTTAATTTTTAATTGATTATATACTTATCTTGAGGTGATATAGTGGATAACGATCATATTAAAGAGGATCCTAAGAAAGATGGCTTTGAAGAAGAACAGGTGGATGACCTAGATTTATTTGTTAATATTACTGAAGATGCTAGAGAAGCTGCTAAAGAAGATCAAGAAGTACATAAAATGATTGATGCATATCATAGGGCACGTCAAAAAAGTACTGTTCGTACAAATGTTGAACGAAGGGCTGAGAGAAGGAAATTGCGTTATAAATATATTGGTTTAGCCCTTGTTTCTATCGGGTTTGTAGCGGCTTTAGTTATTATGCTTAATTCAAAACGTTTCCATCCTGAACCAAAAATGGATCATGACGTGGCAATTTCAATTATTACTGATGATAAAATTGAGGATATTGAAGAGGTTATTACTGCATATTACAATCTTATGAATAGCAGTGGTCCTGCTGAGTATAGGATTGAAACTCCAGGAGAATATAACGCCAAAAATCATGACCAAGATGTTAGCTATAATCATGAAAATCGTGAAAATTTATATGAAATTGTCGTAGAGGCTGCTAAGGAATCTGAATTAAAAGGACGCGCAGCTATTCTTGCGGCATATAAAGTTATTAATGAACCATATATAGAAAGTGAATTTGATCATTTATTCAGTAAAATTGCTAGTGATCAAAAATTAGTTTCTGAATTACCTGCATTTATGGGTGCTGGTAGTTTTGAGGGATTTGTAAAATCTTTAGGTTATAAGGACGTTAGAGAATATAATAATAATGAAAGGGCGGCACTTAAAGATCTTTATGATGAATTAGCTATACGTGCTGTTATTAGTGGGAGAAAATAATGGAAGAAAAAGAATATAATGTGGTTGTATTAGAAGACGGAATAGAATATGTTGAAGTCAATAAAATTAAACTTAATGGAAAAACTTATATGTTTTTGGTTAATTTGAAAGATGATGATGATTTTTGTGTTAGAAAATTAATCAAAGAAAATGGCAAAGAGATATTCGTTGGTCTTGATAGTGATGCAGAATTTGATGAAGTACTTAAAGAATTTTATAAAAATAATTTTAACTAAACAAATGTTTAGTTTTTTCTTTATAATTATTTATTTTTATTATATAATTAAAGTGGGTGGTGGATATGAAAAAAAGAATTATTTTACATATTGATTGTAATAATGCTTTTTTATCATGGACTGCTGTTCATATGCTTCATAATGGAAGTAAGATTGATATTAGAAAGAAATATGCTGTTATTGGTGGTGATGAGGCTACTCGTCATGGTATTGTTTTAGCTAAAAGTGATCCATGTAAAAAAATGGGTGTAAAAACTGCTGAGACTATTTATATGGCAAGGAAAAAATGTCCTTATTTAGAGGTATATCCGCCTAATTATATGATGTATAAAAAGTATTCTGATGTTATGTATACTTATTTATGTAGTTATACCGATAAGATAGAACGTTATTCAATAGATGAGTGTTTTATGGATTATACTGATAGTTTTTCTAAATATGGTGACCCTGTTAAGTTTGCTTATAAGATTAAAAATGACATTAGAGATAATTTCGGTTTTACGGTTAATGTTGGTGTTGGGGATAATAAACTACTTGCTAAGATGGCAAGTGATTTTTCTAAACCAGATAAAGTACATACTTTATTTGCTTATGAGATTAAAGACAAAATGTGGAAACTAGATGTTAATGATTTATTTATGATTGGTAAATCTAGTAGTAAAAAATTACATGATTTAGGTATTAATACGATTGGTGAACTTGCTAACACCGATATTGATTATCTTGTTAGGCATTTTAAAAGTATGGGTAAGATGATGTGGGAATATGCTAATGGAATTGATAATTCTTTGGTTGAAACTGATAGAGGTAATCCAAAAAGCATATCTAACTCAATGGTTCTTCCTTATGACTATTCCGACATTGATGAGATTCATAAGATTTTAAAGAGACTTTCTAGTGATACTGGTAAAAGATTAAGAGAAAAGAAAATGTATGCTGCTAATGTTGGTATTTGGGTTAGATTTCATGACTTTTCAAAGATTAGTAAGCAAACTTCTTTGGATAATGTAATTAATAGTGACAACGATATATATGAAAATGCAGTTAAGTTATTTAGTAAATTATGGAATACTGATAGTGATAAGAAAATTAGGGCTTTATGTGTGGGTGTTAGTAATTTAACTGATGTTTATAAGGTGCAATTATCTATTTTTGAAGAAAATAAGGAAGAAGAAAAGGATGTTTTAAAAGATACAATTCTGAATATAAGAAAAAAATATGGA
>JAEEGL010986405.1_pt1 | contig 10770 bp, 8 predicted proteins | sample 9134231 | NCBI WGS metagenome assembly JAEEGL01 (sample SAMN16246548, study PRJNA631951) | gut metagenome | biome: gut microbiome; feature: rumen; material: fiber-attached | host: Bos | place: Iran: Karaj | collected 2018-10
ATACCTTAAATATAACAAAATCAATTATTTAACTATATCAAACCTCTTCATCCTCTGTTTACCATCCTTACCAATCCAGCAAAGATGAAGCCAGGTCACTCCCCCTGATGACTCATAAAGTATTTCATCAAATGCCATATCATAATCTATAAACCACTGATAAACAAAGTCAGCGAACTTCCTCAACTTGTCACCCTTCACCTGTAAATCGGCACAGAAACCATACTGATGACCTGATGTCTTTGCACCACCCACAGCCTTGTTGAGTTGAGGGCATCTGTAACCTGAACTCACTGTTATCGCCTCACCCCAGTCTTTTCTTATGGGGTCCAGAACAGTCTCTATGAACAGAGTAAGATTGTTCTTTATCTGTTCTGATGGGGTATTGTCTATACCCAGTTTCTTCGCAGTCGCAGATCGCGACATTTCCCCTATTGTAAAATAAATCATATTTACCCTTTTCTTTAAAATATAAAAAAAGAAGGGAATGATTATTCATCACCCTCTTTCTTGTTTATTCTTTAACTCTCTATATTTTCGTTTTTTATAATCTCTTATATGTTCTTTATGTTCCTCCCTCCACTTTTTTATATATTCTATCCTTTCAAATTTATGTAATCTGTTATAATCTTTTATATATTCTTTGTGTTCCTCATACCACAATTTACATCTTATTTTTTGCGGTAATCCTATGTATTTATAATGATTGTTTAAAAAACCTGTCATTGCTGATCTTTCTTTTCTTGTACCATAATTTGAATTGTATTTATGATCACACCACTCCAGATTATCAACTTTATTATTTGTTTTATCTTCATCCTTATGATTCACCTCTGGTAAATTATCAGGATTTGGAATAAATGCTTGAGCAACTAATCTATGAATAGAAACTGTTTTCACATTTTTATTTAAATATAAATTACACCTTAAATAACCTGTTGGTTCTTTTTTTGGTCTTAATATAATACTATTTTTCAAACTCTTTACTCTACCATATGAACTAATCTCATACAGTCCTTCATAACCTTCTATTGGTCTCCAAATTTCTTCCATAATATAATAATTTAACACTATAAATATAACAAGAACAGGAGTAATTTTTACTCCTGTTCATCACCATTTATGGTTACTTCTGTATCTTTGTGTTTAAATGTGGCTGAAGTTCCCTTATCAAGGGATTTTATAATTACTCCTATCGCCAAAGTACCATTCAATTCACCAACACCAATAAGTACACTGTTGTCAATTTGACCTATTGGAGGTAAAAGAAATCCTGCGATCATCATAACCACACCTATAATACTGAAAAACCAAAAGAATCCGTTACATTCAAGATAATTATGCCAGAACTTTTTCATATGGCACTCCTTTTTTTTTATGGTTCTGTTATTTCAACATCCTGGCTGAACTTCAAATAAAGATATCTAGGTATGTTGCATATAACATTGTTATCATCTGTAAGAGCTGTTGAGTGCTCTGTCCAGGTTGTACCGTCAACACTGTATGATACCACACAATTCACTGCTATTGGTGTTGGAGGAATATCCACTACCACTGTTGACTTGATGGTCTGACCAACTGTCATAGCCAGGTCTTCATAAGCATTATCACCCTGAGCAGGCATATCATTTGCTGTATAAAGGGTGATGGTTCCAAATGCTGAACTGTCAGGTATTGTACCAGTCCAAGTCTGTTTTCCTTCAACCACTGAACCCTTTGTAAAATCCATATCTGATACAGTCATATAATGTCCATCTGACAAAAATCCTATTGCCCTGTTCTGTGAGTCATAGATATAATAACTGTCAAAAGTATATGAACCATAGTTGGCATTATAAGCGGTTGCTGGTACTGTGTTATTCTTTTGAATAAACGGTCCTTCAACCCACATCTTTGATGTAATATCCTTAGGACCTGAACCATCCTCCAGTGACCTCATATAAGCATTTTCTGTTATTGATGTTGTACCCAGTCTCAAATACTGTGGAGGATTTTCAGGGTCATAGTTGAATGCCTGCATAACATTCAGGTCTCTTGTATAAACACCTGATACAATCTCGCCGGTCCAGTAATAATAATAACCATTCTGGGTTACTACTGCCTGGGCATAACCATAGTCCCAAACGGGTGTACTCTCTGTAACGGCTGATGAAACCTCATCAACATACTCATTTGTATCCAGTGTAAACATCCAAGAACCCTGATATATTTCACCTGATGCAGGATTTTCAGTTGTACCCAGTCTCACATACTGTGGAGGATTTTCAGGATCATAACCTGAAGCCTGACATACATAAAGATGGTTAGTATCAACATCAACCTCTTCACCTGTATATGTATAAGTAAGCCCTGTATTTTGTGATACTACAGCAGTTGTTGTTATTGTATAACCAATCACCATCTCTACCAAGGGACCTTTTTCTACATCCATATACTGATAGTTGTAATCAACAATGATATCTGATGTATAATGTTCACCTGGAATTTCACCCGGATGTACCAAAACTCCTATGTTTTCAGAATTAACCTGAACACCATTATCTTTTTCTACTAATCTTGTCATATCTGTAAATATTTTTTATTTTCTTATCATATTAAATTGGTGACTGATCAAGTTCCCAGCTATATGTTACCTGACCATCAGCAACTGTTGCCTTCAAAGTATATGTACCGTCTACCAAAGGTACTTCTGGTTTTTCATATCTTATACCATAAGTATAACCAAAATCAGCAGAATTACTTGAGGTCTGATTTATGGTATAATACTTACCATTAAAATCAAGAATTGGAGGAATATCACCCCACTGTGCCTGAGCCCTGTAAATATTTGTTGATATATTGAAATCCCTATTTAAAAAATCAATCTTTTCTATTGCATAACCCTGATAATAATAAGCAAAATTTCCTACAGGTGCTATATAATTATCATCCGGTTGTACATTAATCATACCAAGGGTTGTTAATATCTGATTCTGCTCATCCCACTGATACATATAGTTATTTGTACTTTCATAAATAAAATACTGATAATCTGCATAATAACTGTAAGGGTTAGTCAATCCTGTACTGTTTGTCTGTACCCAACTCCAATCATTGCCGTCAAAAGTAAGCTTATAATCCTCAACACCATTACTTATTCTCAAAGTCTGACCGTCACCTGTCCATATATGATCACTGTTATAATCTACTGGTATATCTATGATGTAATCAAAATCTGTTGTTGAATCATTCCATTTATATACCTTACCATCTTTTGCTACCCATATTTCTGAACCGGCATTCATATAAACCCTGTTACCTGAAGATACAATATTTGTAACAGAATTAATCTGATCCCATTCTCTATTTGTTGAATCATATTCATAACAAACATTCCTGTAATCATTTATGTGCAGCAATCTTCCTGAAGATGTTGTATAAAACATCTTCCAGTTGTCTGAAATATTGCTATATTGAAGTTGTGATTCAAATTCAAACTGACTACCCGGTGTATCAACTATCCTATTGATAAAACAATCATTCCTTGTTGCTACAACCTTATCATTCCAGATAAAATCATTTGAAGATGTTGAAACATTCAAACCATTAGATGCATCTATATTACCTTCAGTTAACATAATATTGTTGGATACAATACCATTGTTTGATCTGATGAAAACTGCCTCTATTTCACCTGTAAAATTCTTGTTACCACCGATGGTCTGGTTACTCTGGAGATCTACAGCAAGATTCTTAACATCTGTCCAAACCATATCCTTTGTTGTTTCTGAACCCAGATAAACAATATACATTTTTGTATGATCTATAGATGGTGAGATCAGAAAATCACCAGAAACAAAAAATCTTCCTTCTTCCAGTTTTGCATTATTAAGAGTATGGGTATCCCATTCCTGTGTGGTCTCGTTATAAACATAAAGAACTGTATCTTCATAAGCATCGGGGTCTGCATCCAAATAATGCAGAATTCCATCCTTTACAAAGTAGTTGAAATCATTTATACCTCTGCCTGAAGACAAGGTTATTGAAGTGAAGTATGTACCATCAACATTTGATGTTGTGAGTACTTCATCATCACCTTCTGTTATTTCATAGATTTGTGAACTATTTGAAAACAGATAATGATCTTTGTATTTAAACCAAGGCTGCAGTTTGTTTGCTGCTTTTATGACACCGGATACATTCTGACCTGTTTTAAAAGTCTGAGTTTCCTCATCAAATTTATATGATTTTGTTGGTGAACTTCCCCAAGGCTGACTATAATTCAGGTCATATATTCCCTTATCACCTATGAAGATGTTTGTTCTGTTATAATCACTCCAAGCATATCTTAAGTCATATCCTGTTGTTTGCTGAATATAAGTAGAACCTGTGTTTTCAATATCAAGCTGATAATCATAACCTGAATATATTCTACCTGAATTATCTTTCCAGATAGGTTTAAGATCAAAGCCAAAATAACCACCTACCTGAACAAAGTCCTGAAGATCACTGTCATACTTCCAAAGACTATCCTGATAAGTATAATATACATCCCCACCTATCACCTCAAGAAAATTGTATGAATCACTGATGTTTGGAGCTGACATCTGCTTTTCTGTTACTGAATATGCTCCATTTACCTTTGTATAAAGGACACCTTCTGATGAATTCACCAAAATATCCAAAGCTGCCTGCTCTTCAGGTGTGATGGATCCACCACCACCTCCACCATTACCTGGTGCAAAATCTATTACTGCTAAATTTATATTCATAATGATTTAACCTTTATTAAAAAATATATATTTTTGTTTTTTTGTTTTATTGTTACTGGGCTACAATATCTGATGCATAGTCACTCCATCCTGTTGCTGTCTGATATGCTGTCAGACTTCCTGCGGGTACATAAATCTTTCTTCCTGGTGCATTATTTATAAATATATCTGATTCAATAGTTGGTGGTGTTGTGGCATTTACCGTCACACTTATCAGATTTGTGCAAGACCTAAAAGCAGCTTGGTCAATATTTTTTACTGTGTCAGGTATTGTTACTGATGTCAAACTCCTACATCCATAAAATGCACAGAATCCTATTTCTTGAACAATTGGAGGTATATTAACAGATATCAATGAATTACAATCTTCAAATGTTGAATAACCAATATATCCTATTGAACCAGGTAATATTACTGATTCTAATGTATCCTGGTTATAAAAAGCCCATTCTATTTTTGTAACCGGTCCATCAAATGTTATTGTACCCATATCCTGTTGAGTATCATAAACATTTGAAACAATATTGGCTCCAAAATCAGTCATATAATAAAAAGATGTAATGGCCTGGCTGTTTGTTGTTATATAATAAATGACTCCTGGGACATCTGCTATAATATATGGATTATAGTTCTGCCACCTGGTGGCTGTCTTATATGTATTTAAACTTGAAGCAGGTACTGCAATTATCCTTCCGGGTGCCTCACCATAAAATGCACTGGTTCCAAGAGTTGGTGGGGTTGATCTCTTTACATATATCCTATCCAAATCTGAAGCATTATAAAAAGCGTTATTACCTATGGATGTCACTGAAGATGGTATGGTTATTTTCTCCATAACTGATACATTCTGGAATGCTCCTACTGTTATTGATGTCACTGAAGATGGTATATTTATACCATTTTTTTTCATCTTTCTTCCATAAAAAGCATTGTTACCTATTGTTGTCACTGTATTAGGTATCACTGTATTCTTACATCCTAATCTGAGGTTATTGGTTGTAACCCTTATGATGGCATTACATCCATTTCTGCTGTCAAAATAGGTATTATTTGGATCCACAGTGATACTTTCAATATTTGAACATCCATTATATGATGTAACATCTATTGATGTCACTGCTGAAGGAATATTTATATTCTTTAAATATATACAACCTTGAAATGCTGATGCACCTATTGATGTAACACCTTCAGGTATATCTATTTCTGAAATTATTATATCCTTGAATGCATTGTTACCTATTGTTGTAACGGTTCCGTCAAAAGTCATAACACCTATTCCTGTTGCATAACTATTACTAACCAAATTGGCTCCAAAAGATGCTCCACTGGTAGGATTAACAGCAATATTACTTGTTGTCTTATAGAATATAGTATCAAGACCATAACCTACAATATCATTCTCATATGCACTAAATGTTGTTTTATATGCCTGAAGTCCTGATGATGGTACATAAATTAATCTTCCCTGGGCATTGTTGTTAAATATACCTGAACCTGCTGTGGTTGGAGGTGTTGATTTCTTAAAAATTACAGTCAATAAACTACTACAACCAGCAAAAGCATACCCTCCTATATAATTTACATATTGAGGTATTGTCACTGATGTCAGATTTGTACAACTATCAAATGAGCGTTCACTCAATTGAGTAACACTGTATGGTATATTTACAGATGTGATACCTGTTTTTGCAAATGCATAACTATATATTTGCTCCACTGTATCAGGTATGATTATTGATGTTAAACTTGTTATACCATAAAATGCATAACTCATTATTGATGTTGTACCCGGATATATGACCGTATTTCTGCAACCGCTATATAACCAATTTGATGATTTTGTATAGATTGCATTTGAATTGTTATCCGTATATGTCGCATTATTTGAATCAACTGTGATTCTGGTAAGATTATTACATCCTCTAAACGGTTGAGGTGAGTAATTCATACTTGTCAAAGATGCTGGTATATGTATAGATGTTAAACCTGAATCTCCGAAAGCCCCACTTTGTAAATCTGTAATTGAATTGGGTAATGTTATTGATGTCAAAGAACTACAATTTCTAAACGCATCACTTTTTATTACATTTAAATTCTGAGATAATGTTATTGATGATAAAGATGTACACCCTTTAAATGAACTGGATCCTATTTCTGTTATTGAATCCAATAATGTTATAGTTGACAATGTTGTACTGTTAAGCATAAAATTTGCCGGTATTTTTGTTGGGGGTCCATCAAAAACAATCTTTCCAACACCACCACTGTATGTATTGGAAACAACATTTGCTCCATAATCATAACCATAATTTATCCAGATACTCTGTCCATCTGTACTTGTATAATAAATAACATTTGAAGATGGTCTTTCCCATACCAATTCATTTCCCTGGTATGCCCTGATAAAATTATCGCTGTTTCTGTAATATATCTTGTCTGCTGTCCACATATTAACCATTAATCAAATATATTGTATCCGGGTCCTTCACTGACAAATTGTCATATGCTGATTGACTCATACTTACTGTTGTTGTTGTGGGTACTGCCACTGTTATCTCCGCATTTGTCCATTCACCAGTAAAAGTATGACTTCCATTGGTTGATATATTCTGAACCAATGACTGTGATGGATGTACATTTGTTGTAATCTCTGCATTTGTCCACTCACCTGACAAACTTGTCACACCATTGGTTGATATGGTCTGTACAAGACTCATACTTGGATGAACATCCACTGTAATAACTGCATTTGTCCATTCTCCACTGAAACTGTGACTTCCATTTGTTGAAATACTTTGTACCAAACTCTGTGATGGATGAACATCAACACTGAGGGCCACACTGTTATAAACACTTCCCTGAACAGGGGTATAGTTGTATGAACCATTTGATAATATTGTCTCTGAGAGACTTCCTTCTGTCTTTATGGGAACACTTACCTCAACTACACCACCATTGAACTCACCCTGTATATTATATGTACCATTAGATGCAAAAACACCTGAATAACTGGTTGATGGATGTACATCCACTGTCACTGTACCTCCAGAGTATTCACCTTGTATATTATAAACACTGTTGCTGGTAAAAACTTCCGATAAACTGGTTGATGGGTGAACATCCACACTGATGTCTGCACTGGCAAAAACATACCCTGGGGTTGGGGAATAGTGATAACTACCATTACTTGATATAGTCTGAACCAGTCCTTCTTCAGGTTTTATATCAGATGGTACTGCCACTGTCACCACACCACCATTGAACTCACCCTGGATACTGTAAGATCCATTCGCTGCATAACTAAGATTAACACTCTGACTTGGGTGAACATCAACACTTATAGTTGCATCTGTCCACTCACCTGTATATGTATGACTTCCATTTGTTGTTATTGTTTCAACCAGACTCTGTGATGGATGTACATCAATATTTATTGTACCACCATTGAACTCACCTGTGATGGTCTTTGACCCATTGGTTGTATATCTTCTTGATAATGACTCTGATGGGTGAACATCCACTGTAATGTCTGCACTGGCAAAAACATACCCTGGGGTTGGGGAATAGTGATAACTACCATTACTTGTGATGGTTTCTGTAAGACCTTCTTCAGGTTTTGTTTCTGACACTGCCACTGTTACCATACCACCATTGAACTCACCAGGTATAGTATAACTACCATTGGTTGTATATGTCTGAACAAAACTCTGTGATGGATGTACATCCACTGTCACTTCTGCCCAATCAGCAAAGATACTTGAAGATGTAAACACACCATTGGATGTAAATGTGGGGTTATAAACATTCATATCAAGATCTATGGATGCATTGGTCCACTCACCCTCTATATGAAGACCATCACCATTAGATATAGTTCTTCTCAACATCTGACTTGGATGGATGTCTGTATTGATTATGGCTCTGCTGAACACACTTCCTGGGGTTGGGTTAAATGTATGCCTTCCGTTGGTTGATATGGTCTCATTCAATACCTCTTCAGGTTTTGCTCCCTGTACATCCACAGTGATGTCAAACTCATCAATAGGTCTTCCCTGGGGTATGTAATGATAATGACCGTTCCTGTCAAAGGTCACCTCATATTTGTCATACAAATCTGTCTGCTCACTGTCAACACAGTCACTCACTGGTACCTGGATCGCCAAAACCACATAAACACCTGCACAACTGGCTGTAAACCTCTGGTCAAAGGTGGTAAACCTGTCTATGATGTTGACTTCCACATCCGGGAACCAGGTCTGCCTGATGGATGCCACAATATTGTTGATGATGTTGATTCCTGTTGAAAATATATCATCCCTGTTGGCCTCATCATTTGTAAGCCTATCCACATAACCAAGATGAAATGTATAAGTATTCCAGTCCTGCTCTGATATCCTGTCCCTTTGTCCATCCCTATCCTGTAAAACCACTGCACTGTAAACAGTATCTTCCCTGTTGAGATCCAGGAAATTTCTTACAAATATATTGACATTGGGCTGAGCCAGAGCGGTCTCTTTTATTATATTGATTACTTGTAAAAAAGTCATATGTTAAAAAATGTTATTTTCTATAATATCTTCCACAACCTCTGTGACATCTTGTATCACCATAACCCTTACCTCTGATACCACCAAGCCAGAGTCCTGTTGTTGCCGCACTGAAAAGATTTGCCTTGATCCTGAAGCAGTCACAGTCCTTCAATTCCGGATAATCATCCCTGTTATTAAGTACAAAGTTCTGTATCTGATAACAAAGATAATCCGCCTTCTTCTGATAAAAACTCTGTAACCTAAAACTGTCATCCATATCAAGAGGTTCCATCTTTTCATCTGACACCTGCTGTAATCCTGCATTATCTATTTTCACTGCGGTAAGCATACATATATTCGCTATCGCAGTATATGCCAGGAAATACTGACACTTGTTGAGCAGAGTCTTATAGTTCTCAAAACCTTCTCTTTCTATGTCACCTGAATCAACCAGTCCTATCAGCATATCAACCAGGTTATCACCTAAAATACCTCTCAATCCCTCATTTTGTGCCTCCCAGATAGCAGGTTCAATCAGCTTACCTGATATATTGTCACTGATGTTGCTGATGTTCTTTATAAAATTTGCTGATGTTAACAATATCTTCTTCATATTACTCCTCTACGTTATCTTCTTTTTTCTCCTCCAATGTAAAAGGAATTATCTTCACTGTATTACCTGTAATAGCTTTTATTGCCCTTACAATAATCTTCTGTATGGGTTTAACCACTGTCCTGTTATACAGTTTAAATGCCTCCATATACTCCTCATTTGAAAAACCTGTTGCTGTGGGTAAACCAAACAGGTTGGGGGTTGCCCTGAATGCGGTAAAAAGTTCATTCTTTGTCCTTTCTACCAATGATTTGTATTTTTCACCTGCATCCTCTGTCTCCAGTTTACTGAGTTCCGCACTGTGTTCCTTATCATTGGCAAAATTTATTACGATCCTTCCACCGTTACCACTACCACTGAACTTTTCTATGATGTTTTCTTCAATCTCATCTGCCTGTTCCTGTGTTGGTATGCCATTATTCATACTGATAAGATAACTGGCACTGAATCCGTTAAGGATACTGTTGAGGTGATACTCATTCACCTGTCTTTCTATCTCTGCTGATTTCACTGATGCAGCCCATTTTGGTGATGGATAACAGTCTGTACTGTTGTTACTGTAAACAAAGATACTGTTGGCATCCTTTGATGTCTTGTCAAACTTGGGGTAAACAGTATATTTAACCCTTCCTATACTCTTTTCCCAGTCCTTTGCATAGTAAAACTCACTGTGATCTTCTGCAAATCTGAGTCTTTCAAGGGGTATAAAATACATACCACCTATACCTCCTTCCTTATTTCTGACCACATTGATGGCAAAACCACCATATTTGAGGTAATCCCTGGCCAAATCCCTGCAAAGATCCTCTATGGTCTCACCTTTGTCGTTAACCTGGACATCAAACACCATATCATCTATGCTGACACCATCACC
>JAEEGL012167243.1_pt1 | contig 10770 bp, 10 predicted proteins | sample 9134231 | NCBI WGS metagenome assembly JAEEGL01 (sample SAMN16246548, study PRJNA631951) | gut metagenome | biome: gut microbiome; feature: rumen; material: fiber-attached | host: Bos | place: Iran: Karaj | collected 2018-10
CCCAGTGGGCCTCATCTGCTGTCAGCAGGCTCTCGTCCAGATAAAAAAGATCGTAGGGAGCAAGCTTTTCCAGAAGGCGCTCAGCCTGCTTTTCCTGCTTCACTCCCGCAAGGTCCAGATTCAGAAGGCCTGAGGCCGGGTCATCCTCCTTGGAGGAAAAATAGTCCATGCACACCGCATCCAGCCCGAGAATGGTGGGCTGGCTCAGATACAGAAAGGCTTCCGGAAGGATACTGCCCCCCGGCGTTCCGGTTGTTCCTAAGCCGGATGCAGTGCCGCCATAGCCTTTGCTGCACCACAAAACGGCTGCACGCAGCCTGTAGCTGTCATCCGCAGCCGGATCGGTGTATTCAGTTTTGCTCCCCTGCCCAAGGCTGCAGCCAGAAAGCAGCAGGCAGAGCATAAGGAGCAGACTGATAAAGCGCTTCATTATCCCTACAGCTTTTCGTTTATGAAGTAGGCCTTCACCTGGCTCTCCGTTATGAGCACCGACTCCTGGTTGAAGAAGGCGCAGAGGTCCCGGGAGATGGCCTCCACCACGGTGGGGTCCGCGTCTATGAGGGAGAGCACCAGGGAGTTTTCCTGTGTAAACTCTCCGTCCTCGTGTATATAGCCTCCCTGGACCAGTGCGAAGGAAAAGGAAACATGATAGCTGCGGCATACGGTCTTGAGTATGCTGGCATACTTTTCCGTCTCGAATTCCTGCCTGCGGGTCTCGGAGTCGTTGAGGCCCACATATATCTTAGTTTCTGTCATTATTGATGATCTCCAGCATGGAGGACACGACCTCATCTATGGAAAGCTCGGAGGAATCCACTACCACTGCGTCAGGGGCGATGGTCAGGGGATTGTGCTCCCTGTTCATGTCCCTTTCGTCCCTTGTGCGGATCTCCTCCTGTATCTTCGGAAGGTTTTCAGTGAGCCAGACGGACTTTCTGGCCTCCAGGGCTTCGGCAGAGCTTTCGCCGCCCTCGGCAGCTTCCTTTTCCATCTTCTCCAGGTACTCCAGGGCTCTTCTGCGGGCCCTTTCCTCCACGGAGGCGGTAAGATAGAACTTGTGCTCCGCAAAGGGCAGCACGTTGGTGGTTATATCCCGGCCGTCCATCACCACGGACTTCTTAAGTCCTATGGCCCGCTGCATGGCCACCAGCTTCTCCCTTATGGCAAGCACGGTGGAGCTGGCAGAGGCCAGCTCTGATATCTCAGGGGTGCGGATAAAGCCCTCCACATCCTCTCCGTCCAGCAGCACATGGCCGCCGGCAAAATCTATGTCGGTGCTCTCCAGCATGGCTGAAAGGGCTTCCGGGTCGTTATAGTCGGTGCCTGTGCAGGCCAGCTTAAGGGCGATGGCCCTGTACATGGCTCCCGTATCTATCCTGTCGATGCCAAGGCGCGCCGCAAGCAGCTTGGAGATGGTGGTCTTGCCGGCTCCTGCGGGGCCGTCTATCGCTATTCTTATGAGTCTTTCTTCCATTATTCATCCTCCACGGCTTCAGCCTTTGCCCTGGCAGGCTTTTTGCCCTTCTTGGCGGGCTTGTGGTCGTTGCCCAGAAGCTTTTCTATCTCCGCCACGAAGGTATTAACGTCCTTGAACTGCCTGTAGACCGAGGCAAAGCGCACGTAGGCGACCTCGTCCAGATCCTTCAGGTGATCCATGACCACCTCTCCGATGAAGCTGGAGCTGACCTCCTTCTCCATCATGTTGTTGAGGCCCCTTTCCACATCGTCGACGATGGCTTCCATCTGTTCCACGGAGACGGGACGCTTCTGGCAGGCCCGCATGATGCCGTTCAGTATCTTGTTTCGGTCGAAGCTCTCCCTGGAGCCGTCACGCTTGACCACCATGAACATCAGCTCCTCCACCTTCTCGTAGGTGGTGAAGCGCTTTCCGCACTGTATGCACTCGCGGCGGCGGCGTATGGCTTTGCCGTCCTCTGTGGGGCGTGAATCTATGACTTTGCTGTCATCAGCATTGCAATATGGACATCTCATGGCAACTCCTTCCCGGGCAAGGCCGGTCCTGTCTGACTTGTGTCTACACAAGTCCTGTTTACTGATAAATAATTATACGCTATATATTGTGTTATATACAAGTGAGTTTTTTTGTGTTAGAATATTGCGCTTTAATATTTAAGTGAGGTAAGACCCATGTAAATCGATATGTTTTTCTTTACGGCTATTACTTTGAATATATAAACACAAAAGACCATGAGTACACAATTGACACAGGACGAACTCAATAAACGCCGCATCTTCGGCATCATATCCCACCCGGACGCAGGTAAGACCACGCTGACGGAAAAGCTGTTGCTCCACGGCGGCGCCATCCATCAGGCGGGCACCGTAAAGGCGCGGAAGAACGCAAAATTCGCCACCTCCGACTGGATGGAGATAGAAAAGCAGAGAGGCATCTCCGTCACCAGCTCCGTAATGCAGTTCGATTACAGGGGCAAGGTGATATCCATCATGGACACCCCGGGCCACAACGACTTCGGCGAGGACACCTACCGCATACTGACCTCCGTTGACAGCGCGGTGATGGTCATCGACGCGGCCAAGGGTATCGAGACCCAGACAAAGAAGCTCTTTGCGGTCTGCCGCATGAGGGGCATACCCATCTTCACCTTCATGAACAAGCTGGACAGAGAGGCCAAGGATCCCCTGGAGCTGATAGGAGAGCTGGAGGACGTGCTTGGCATGCCCGCAGCTGCCGCCAGCTGGCCCATAGGCTCCGGACTCAACTTCCAGGGCATCTACAGCATACTGGACAACAAGGTCTATCTCTATAAGGAAAAGACCACGCTGAAGCTGGGCCCCGACGGAGTTTTCGGCCCCGAGCTGGAGGATATACTCACCCAGAACAACCTGAAGGCCCTGAGGGAGGGACTGGAGCTTCTTGAGGGCGCCGGCTATCCCGTGGATCCCGAGGCAATTCTTGAAGGCGAGCTCACCCCGGTGTTCTTCGGCTCCGCTCTGGCGGACTTCGGCGTCACCTGCTTCCTGGATCACTTCCTTGAGATGTCCCCAGCCCCCGGTCCCAGAAAGACCGATGACGGCAAAGAGATCGACCCCCTAAGGCCCGAATTCTCAGGCTTCATATTCAAGATCCAGGCCAACATGAACCCTGCCCACAGGGACCGTCTGGCCTTCATACGCATATGCTCCGGACGCTTTGAAAGGGGCATGACCGTGACCCTTGCCCGCACAGGAAAGCCCATAAAGCTGGCTCAGTCCACCCAGCTGATGGCCAACGAAAGGGAAAACGTTGAGGCCGCCATGGCCGGCGACGTGATCGGCATCTACGACACCGGAAACTTTATGATAGGCGACACCCTTTACCAGGGCAAGGAGGCCTTTGAATTTGAGCCCCTGCCCACCTTCCCGCCCGAGCTCTTCTCTCTGGTATCTCCTAAAGACACCATGAAGGCCAAGCAGTTCCAGAAGGGCGTGCAGCAGCTGGCTCAGGAGGGAGCCATCCAGGTGTACCACAACGAGTATAAGGAGACGGTGATCGGCGCCGTCGGACAGCTGCAGATAGAGGTTTTCCAGTACAGGCTGGAGAACGAATACAACGCCCCGGTGCGCATGAGCGCTCTGGACTACTCCCTGGCAAGATGGGTGAAGGTGGCCTCAGCTGACGGCACCGCCACGCCCGAGGAGATCGACAAGATCAAGAGCAAGATCGACAGCCGCTGCATGCTGGTGTTCGACAGGTTCGAACGCCCCCTGCTGCTGTTCGCAAATCAGTTCACCCTGAATTACTTCCGCGAAAGGCACTCCGAGCTGGAGCTCCTGGAGGCAACGGAAGTATAGAGCAGGCTGCCGCGTTAATGGCTGCGCTTAATATCAATAAAAATACCGCTTCGGTTTTGAGACCGGAGCGGTTTTCTTTTGCGGCAGAGCTGGAAATAAATTGGTAATTTATTTATAATTTTGCAATTATGGTATTGACAATTATTTGCAGTTATTATATATTATTGGCACAAAAGGGAACAGTAAACTGGATAGGAGAACAAAAAATGTCACAGGAAAACACAAGAGAAGAGATCAATTTCGAGCTTATAGAAAAGATCGGGACGCTGAGGACCAGCGCCACAGGATGGTCCAGAGAGCTCAATGTAATCAGATGGAACGGAGGCAACCCCAAGTTTGACTTAAGAGACTGGTCCGAGGACCATTCAAAGTGCAGCAAGGGTGTCACCCTTACCAACCCGGAGATGAGGCGCATCGTGGAATGGCTCACCAAAAGAGGTCTGGACAAGCTGAGCACAGGCTCAGACCGGCCTGCAAGCCAGACTGCTGAAGCCTTTGATGACGAATGCCTGGCAGCAGCGGATTTTTAGGCGCTGCATAAGATCAAGCCGGAGCATTGCAATAACACGCAGTTGATGGAAAGATCCATAAACTACTCGATTCCTTCCTGATGCATACCCGCAGCGTTCAAAAGCTGTGGGTATGTTTCTTTATGCAGAGCCTGAAATTACACAAATCTACACATTGATTTTTACACATTTTTATGTATAATATGGATGGTAATATGAACCCAAGAAAAAAGGCGGAGCGTGAGCTGAAAAACCACGGATACCGTTTTGCCAGAAGCGGCGGAAATCATGACATTTACAAGGACAGCAAAGGCCATATGATACCCCTGAAACGCCATGATTTCAACGATAATGACCTGAAGTACATCATAAAGGAGCTGGAGAAGAACTCATGAAGTACATTTATTCTGCGCAATTCAAAGCAATCGAAGACGGCTCCGGCTTTTACGCCAGAGTGCCGGATCTGCCGGGATGCATCACCACAGGAAAGGATATCTCAGATGCCATTGAACAGATAACGGATGCCGCCGGCATCTGGCTGGTGACGGCGGAGGACGAGTATCTGGAGATACCCGGTCCCACAGAGCAATCTGATCTTAAGAAGGAGGCTGACGCGATCTTTTCTCTGATTCAGATAGATACCCTGGAATACAGAGCAAAGACCGATACCCATGCGGTGCGAAAAAATGTTTCGATCCCCGCATGGATGTCCGCCCTTGCAGATAAACGCAAAATAAACTGTTCCAAGGTTCTTCAGAACGGGCTGCTTGCAGAGTTCAGAAAAACAGAGGCATAAAAAGCCAGAGCCCGCTGACCGTGAGATCAGCGGGCTTTTATTATTCTATTCTGAGCTCTCTGCCCAGGCCGAAGAGGTAGAGCACTGCCTCCTTTACGGGCAGGCCCCGCAGCTTTTCCAAAGCCTCTCTGTAGAGGGCCAGCTGGGGCAGGTAGGAAAGCCTGAGCTCCTCGAAGGCCCCCTCAAGATCGTTCTTATCGATGTAATTGCTCTTGTAGTCTATGATCACCCACTGGCCATTTTCAAGGAAATAGCAGTCTATGGTGCCCTGGACCAGTATCTCCCGGCCCTTGTACTCGCGCCTGAGGGTAAATGGCGCCTCCTTATACAGCCTGTCTGCCGCTGCCGCCCGTCTGCCTATATCAGAGGCAAAGAAGCCCTCTATGGCCGCCGGATCCACAGCCGCAGCCTCCTCCGGGCTCAGCACGTTTCGGGCCGCGAGCTCCTTTATATACTCCGCAATTCCGGCTGCATCCTTCGGACCCTTTGTGAAGTCCAGATGCTCCATAACATTGTGGTAGGCGGTGCCCCTTTCCGTGGAGGAAAGCCTCCTTACAGGGCTCACAAAGCCCGGCGGCGCAAACACGGGAGCGTACTCCCTTCCGCCCTTTTCCAGCCTGTCGATCTCGGCCAGCTGAGACACGCTGTACTTGCTCTTTTCCTTTATATCGTGGGCTGAGCTCATGTCAAAGGCAAGCCTCTCCTTAAGCTCCTCCAGGCTCACTGGCAGCTGCGCCTCGTCAAACTCAAAGCCCTCGGTAAGCTGCTTTTCCAGCTCCGCGGTATCAGCCTCCGAAGCGGACACCTCCGCAGAAAGAGCCGCCTTAGGAGTGACATTTGGCTTGACACTGCCAAGACATGGCACCAGCATCTCCAGATAATTCGACGGGGAGAAGATATCCTCCGGCATGCGTAGCCGCCCCTCAGCAAGAAGCTTTACGGCATCCCTTGAGGTGCCGCTCATCACCAGTATATCCCTGGCCCTGGTAAGAGCCACATAGAGCACCCTGAGCTTTTCCTCCCGCTCCTCCCGTTCTTTTTTGGAGCTGATGAGCCTGTAGCTGAAGGGCTTTGCGAATATGTAGCGCTCCGGGTCCGAAAGCTGCATGGATATACCCATGTCCTTGTGAAAGACCGCGGTCCCGGAGGAATTGCCTCCCGGGTTCAGGCGCTTCCCGAGCCCTGCCAGCAGCACGAAGGGGAACTCCAGACCCTTGCTCTTGTGGATGGTCATTATACGGACAGCATCCAGGTCCTCGGAGAAGAGGCTCATCTCCCCCACATCAACCTTGCCCTTTATCGCCTCTATGTAGTTTACGAAGCCGTAGAGCCCTGCGCTGCTTTCGGCCTCGTAGGCCCCGGCCTTGTCCGCCAGAGCCCTCAGGTTAGCCAGCCTCTGGCGTCCCGATGGCAGAGCAGAGGAATAGCTCAGCATGCCAGTCTCCACCATCAGCCTCCAGATGAAATCCGAAAGGGGGCTGAAATCCGCCTCCTTTTTCCAGCGGGACAGCTTTTCCAGAAGCTCCGAGCAGCGGGTCTTCAGCCCTTCATCAGGGCCGCCCTCGCTGTAGAGGCGCACAGCCTTATAATAGGGCAGACGGCGGCCTTCGCTGCTCTCCTTAAGGGAGTGGACGCGGATGGCAGCCAGGTCGTCCGCGCTGAAGCCAAAGCTGGGGAAGCTCATGACGCTCAGCAGGGGGAGGTCCTTTTCGGGGCTGTCGATGATGCGAAGAAGGTTCATCATGACCTGTATCTCCAGGGCATCGAAGTAACCCTCGCTGCGCTCCAGATACACAGGGATGCCAGCGTCGCTCAGTATCCGGTACCAGCTCTCGCCGGTGCCCCGGACCGCATACATCAGTATGGCCATGTCCCTGTATTCCAGGGGTCTCATGCACTTTGCCTTGCTGTCGTATATGGGTGTGCCCCGGTATTTTTTTATTATCCGGACCGCCTGAAGAGCCTCAAGCTCAGCGGCCTTAAGCTCCTCCAGCTCATCGTCCAGCCCGGAATCCTCGCCCTCTTCCGCAGCCTCGGGCTCCCCGGAAGCTGCAGCCTCGTCCGCTCCCTCTTCCGGAGCTTCATCCTCCCTGTCCTTCATATCCACGATATAAAGCTCCGGCTGCACCAGCCCCTCTCCGGTGTAGGGAGCTCCCTCTATGAGTCTGGCGTCATCGTCGTAGGCCAGACCGGAATTCTCCCTGGTCATCAGCCTCTCGAAAACGTAATTTACAAAATCTATGACGGAAGCCTTGCTCCTGAAATTGCTGGAAAGGTCTATCACCCTGGCAGAGGGCAGCCTTCCGCCCTTTATAAGATCGTACTTGCCGATGAAGATCTCCGGCTCCGCCAGGCGGAACTTGTAGATGCTCTGCTTAACATCACCCACCATAAACACATTGTCCGGACGGCTGATGGCGGAGATAAGGCTCTCCTGCACCAGATTGCTGTCCTGATACTCGTCCACGAAGATCCAGTCGAAGCTCTGCCTGTATTCTTCAGCCACCTTTTCGTCCTTCAGTATGCGAAGGGCGAAATGCTCTATGTCTGAAAAATCAACGCTTCCCGCCTTCTCCTTGCGCTTTGCGTAGAGCCTGTCGAATTCGAAGCAGAGGGAAGCAAGCTCCCTGACATAAGGCTCCAGGGCCTCCTGCTGGGCAGCAAAGCTCTCCCTGCTGAAGCCCTCCAGCAGCTTTTTAAGACCGTCCAGGGCCTCCTTTGCCCTGTCCCGGAAGGCCGCGACTGCAGGCTTTCTGCCCTCCCAGACGGCGGATTCGTCCTTTGAAGCCCTGAGGCTCTGACGCTTTAGAGCAGCCAGCGCCCTGCCCCCTTCATCAAGCCCGGCCTCTTCAAAGAGGGCCCTGATGGTGATAAGGTCCTGACACTCTGCCTTGAGCTTTTGGTTCAGCTTCGGAAGGTCCGCGATCTCATCCGCCGCCGCTTCCGTATATGCAAGGGCCCTGTCCATCTGAGACACCGCCCTGCGGCAGCAGTATTCCTCGAAGGGCGCAGGGTCCCCAAGACCCTTTTCCAGCAGCTCCTCCACCCATTTTTCAGGTTCAGGTAGGCTCTGCAGGAAGGTATGGAGGCTGCGTATCATGTTTTTTGCGTTATCGTCGCTCCTGGAACCCGAATAAGCGTCCATGAAGGCAAGAAAAGCCTCGTCCCCGGCTGCGAACCTGCTGTCGAACAGCTCCTCCATGGCGGCAGACGCGATAATCTCCTGCTTCGCCGGGTCGCAGATGGCAAGGCGGGGCTTAATGTCTATGATCTGATAATAATCGTGTATTATGTCCAGAGCGAATTTATGGAAAGTGGATATGTGGCTGCGCCCCATGGAATTCAGCTGGCGGCGAAGAAAGCGCCTGTGGTCCTCCTCCAGGCTGCTGTCCTTCAGCTTTTCTGAGATGCTCCTGTAGATGCGCTCCCTCATCTCCGCCGCGGCGGCATTGGTGAAGGTGACTATGAGCATGCGCTCAAGGGGCACCCTGTCCTCCAGTATCAGCTGAGTCACCCTCTCCACCAGCACGGAGGTCTTGCCTGACCCCGCGGCAGCGGAAACCAGAAGGCTTTCGCCCCTGCTTGTTATGGCGTCATATTGCTTTTCTGTCCAGGCCATGTCCTTCCTCCGGCTTCACCTGCCCTTCCTGAGCGCCTCCTGCGAACGCCCCGGGCAGCATTTTATGCAAATAGTATAACATCAGAAATCTGCTTTGTGATAAAATATAAGTTACTTCAATAACTGCAAGGCTGCGGGGGAACTGCCCCTGCAGCATGATAATATCACAGACAAGGAGCAAAAATATGCACAGGACGACGATGCTTTTGATAATGGATGGCTTCGGGCTCAGGGAAAAAACCCCTGACAATGCCATCGAAAACGCGAAAAAGCCAAATCTTGACCGGCTGTGGGCGGAGAAGCCCCACACCCGCATACAGGCCAGCGGCCGCTTTGTGGGCCTGCCGGACGGCCAGTTCGGGAACTCCGAGGTGGGTCACACCAACATGGGCGCAGGCCGGGTGGTATGGCAGGAGCTGAGCCACATCTCCAACGAGATCCGCGAGGGCGGCTTCTTCGAAAACGAAGCTCTGCTGGCAGCGGTAAGCCACGTAAAAAAGAATGACAGCAGCCTCCACGTCTTCGGCCTCATGTCCGACGGCGGCGTCCACTCCCACATCGAGCACATCAAGGGCGTGGTGCAGCTGGCAAAGAAAAACGGCATAGAAAAGCTCTGGATCCACTGCTTTATGGACGGCCGCGACACCCCTCCCGCCTCGGGAGCAGGCTATGTGAAGGAAATGGAAGACTATCTGGCTGAGGCAGGCTGCGGCCGCATCGGCACCGTTATCGGAAGATACTATGCCATGGACCGGGACAAGCGCTGGGAGCGCATCAAAGAGGCCTATGGCGCACTGACAAAGCCCGCCGAAGCCGTAAGCGCCCCCTCCGAAGATGCAGTCGCAGCCATAGAGGAATCCTACAAGGCTGAGGTCACCGACGAGTTCATCAAGCCTATAGTCCTTAAGGGCTTCGAGGGCGTAAAGGACGGAGACGCTGTGATCTTCGCCAATTTCCGCCCAGACCGTGCCAGGGAGATCACAAGGGTCTTCGTGGATCCGGACTTCGACGGCTTCGACAGGGAGCAGCTCAAGGATCTCTGCTACGTCTGCATGACCCAGTACGACGCCACCATGCCGAACGTTCACGTGGCCTACCCGCCCCAGACCCTGAAGAACACCCTGGGCGAATATGTGAGCAGCCTCGGAAAGAGCCAGCTGCGCATAGCTGAGACCGAAAAATACGCCCACGTGACCTTCTTCTTCAACGGCGGCGTGGAAGCCCCTTATGAGGGCGAGGACCGCATTCTTGTGGCATCTCCCAAGGTGGCCACCTACGATCTGCAGCCCGAGATGAGCGCCTACGAGGTGACGGACCGGGTGCTGGAGCGCATACAAGAGAACAAGACGGACCTCATAATCATGAATCTGGCCAACTGCGACATGGTGGGCCACACCGGCGTCTTCGAGGCTGCGGTGGCAGCTGTGGAGGCAGTGGATGCCTGCGTGGGCAGGATCGCCGAAGCCATAGAAAGGACAGGCGGAGACCTGATAATAACCGCAGACCACGGAAACGCGGACATCATGGTGGAGGACGGCATTCCCATGACCGCCCATACCAGCAATCCCGTGCCTGTGATCCTGGTATCCCCCCAGCCCTACGAGCTCACTCAGGAAGTGCTTCCGGATTCCGACGGCTGCTGCGGCGCCCTCTGCGATCTGGCCCCCTCCCTTCTCCAGCTTATGGGCATCCCCCAGCCTCCCGAAATGGAAGGCAAGAGCCTGCTGAGATAGGCAGGAAAAATTGTCCGGACGATCTGAATTCGCCTGGGATACACGATCAAGCAACACAAAAGACGGACCCTTTACGGATCCGTCTTTTTCTGTCTGTAAAACTTCGGTCCCCTGCCCTATGCAGGGCTCCGGGTCCTGTTACTGCAGGTTCTTGACCATTCTTACCGCTATGGCCAGAGCCTGCTCGCGGGTGGCCTGTGCGTAGCCTATGGCCTTTTCGGCATCGGTCACCGCACGGGGCTTGAAGGTGCCGTTGCTGCCCTCCACGATGTGATTCGCTGCCATGAAGTACACGCTGTC
>JAEEGL012535842.1_pt1 | contig 10770 bp, 5 predicted proteins | sample 9134231 | NCBI WGS metagenome assembly JAEEGL01 (sample SAMN16246548, study PRJNA631951) | gut metagenome | biome: gut microbiome; feature: rumen; material: fiber-attached | host: Bos | place: Iran: Karaj | collected 2018-10
AACTGGTTATGATGGTCTTGACGACGATACTAAAAAGGCTATAACAGTTGGCCTTTGTGTATTTGGATTTGTGCTTCTTATAGCTGGCTGTTTTTATCTTCTTGGAAAGCATGCTGGAAGAAAAGAACAGATGGAATTTGAATACGAAGAGTGGGACGCATAATAAAAATATTCGACTTAATTTTGCTTGAATATCATGGCCTGTTGTGATAACATAAACGAGTCGCAAAAATGCGCCGGTGTGTCGGAATGGCAGACGATGCAGACTCAAAATCTGTTGTCCTCACGGGCGTGTGGGTTCAAGTCCCACCACCGGCATTATAGTGTTCTTAGGGGAATAGCTTAGTTAGCTATTCCCTTTTTTCTGGAAAAAAGTTGCCTGGGGTTGTTGTTTGTTGTTAAGGAAGTTTTATGAATCTAGTACCTGTTGATGAGATCACCGATGGAATGGTTATTGCGCAAAATATATATACTCTTGATGACCAGCTTGTTCTGCCGAAGGGGACAGTGCTTGATTCAAAGTCTATTAAGCGCATTAAGAACTATTCCATTTTTAATGTATTTATTGATGAACCAGAGAATATAGTTAAGTCTATTACTCCGTCCAAAAATGAGTCTTATGCTGAAAAGCTTCTTTCAACAAACGAATTTAAGAAGTTTAAGAAAACTCTGGAAAATGATGCCAAGCGTCTTGAAAAGGCATTAAAGGATTCTTTTGAAAAAAAGGAATCATTAAAAACAGAAAAGCTTACACAGCCTGTGCTCTCCTTGTTTGAGGACAATGAAACAGGGGCAGGAGTATTTGATATGCTCCACAATATGCGCAAGTATGATGATTCTATTTACATGCATTCCGTCAATGTTGCCATTATTTCAAGTATGATTGCCAGATGGATGAGAATGTCTGATGAGGATATTCAGCTTATTACCATGGCAGGACTTATTCACGATATAGGTAAAATGATACTTCCTCCGGGAATCCTTACAAAAACAACTCCTCATACCAAGAGGGAACTCGATATATATAAGTCACATACACAGCTTGGATACCAGCTTGTTAAGGATAAAACATTAAATACTCATATTAAAAATGCCGTCCTTATGCATCATGAGAGAACAGATGGAAGTGGTTATCCTCTTGGAATTAAGAATGAACAGATTGATGAATTTGCGAAGATAATTGCTGTTGCAGATACTTATGATGATCTGACAGGAAAGCGCTCCTATAGAGAGCCGGCAAGTCCTTTTATTGTTATGGAAGCTTTGGAAAAAGAGGGCTTTACTAAGTATGATCCAGATGTGCTTATCACATTTTTAAGGCACATTGCTGCATCTTTCCTTGCGAACAGGGTAAGGCTTAGCAATGATCTTGAGGGAGAGATAATCTATATCAACCCTGATCACCTTTCAAGGCCTATTGTTAAGTGTGGGGACTCCTTCGTGGATCTTAGCTCACTTAAGAATGTATATATTAAAGAGATAATCTAAGTTCTTTGTATTTTTGCACAAATGAGGGAAACGAAATTTGTTTAATGCGTTTCTTGATATCATGGTAGTCGAATGTTACCATGTATATGATTAGAAACCGTAGGCCTGTTTCACGTTTCCTAGGATGAGGCGAAGATATGAGGAAAATACTTTATTTAAATAACGACTGGAAATATTCTGATGAATTCAAGGATGCGATGATACAGCCAGACTATCAGGACACTGATATGGCTAATGTCCGCATCCCTCATACCGTTTCGGTAACTCCTTTCAATTATTTTAATGATGAGATATATCAAAAGGTTACCTGCTATAGGAAGAAGTTCAGACCAGAGCCTTTCTGGAATGACAAGAGAGTGGCGGTTACCTTTATGGGAGCTGCGCACGAGGCTTATGTATATCTGAATGGAGAGCTTCTTGGAAAGCATTCCTCAGGTTACACTGCGTTTTCTTTTGATATTACAGACAAGATTAAATACAACGAGGAGAACGTGCTTGTTGTTAAGCTCGACAGCAGGGAATCCTTAAATGTTCCGCCATTTGGATTTGTAGTTGATTATATGACCTATGGCGGCTTGTATAGAGACGTTTTCTTTGAAATTACTGAGAAGTCATATATTAGCGATGTTGTGGTTACAACGGATGTAAAAGCTTCACTTGGTGAGATTACTTTGGAGGAGAAGCTTGCTCCTAAAGCTGTCAGCTCATTTATTCATGCTTCAATTGAACTGTCAGGCGACTTACACGGCTGCATTTTAAAGGAAAGCATAAAGCGTATATCCGGTGACATTCCTGACGGTTATGAGGATGAATATAAAGAAGAAAAAGAACTTGTAGAAAAGCCAGCTAAGCCTAATATGCAGCTTGACTATCATACACTTCCTGTTGTCCTTTGGGATGTTGATAATCCGGCAATGTACGAGCTTTCAATAAGGATATTCAGAAACGACGAGCTCGTTGATGAAAAGAAAGTAAACTTTGGCTTTAGAAATGCAGTATTTGAAGCAGATGGATTTTACTTAAATGGCAGAAAGCTGAATATAAGAGGACTTAACAGACATCAGTCATTCCCTTATGTTGGCTACGCTATGCCAAAGAGCATGCAGATAGAGGATGCAAGAATCCTTAAAGAGGAGCTTTGTGTAAACGCAGTTAGATGCTCACATTACCCTCAGTCACAGCATTTCATAGATGAGTGTGACAGGCTTGGAATCATGGTATTCATGGAGATTCCGGGATGGCAGCACATCGGAGATGAGGAATGGAAAAAACAGGCGCTTGAAAATGAGAGGGAGATGATACTTCAGTATAGAAACCATCCTTCAATCATAATCTGGGGTGTTCGCATTAACGAGTCAGCTGATGATGAGGAGTTTTACACAAGAACAAATGCCCTTGCTCATGAGCTTGATCCTTCGAGACAGACAGGTGGTGTTAAAGCTTCTGCAAAAATGCAGCTTTTGGAGGATGTCTATACATACAATGACTTCTCATTTGATGGTAAGAAGCCTGGCTGCATGAAAAAGAAGGCTGTCACACCTGATATGGAAAAGGGATATCTTGTCACTGAATACAATGGACATATGTATCCCACAAAGACCTTCGATGATGAAGAGCACAGATGTGAACATGCTATGCGCCATGTAAAGGTTCTTGATGCAATAGCAGGTGAAGAGGATGTTGCAGGCGGATTTGGCTGGTGTATGTTTGACTACAATACCCACAAGGATTTTGGCTCTGGTGACAGAATCTGCTATCACGGAGTCATGGATATGTACAGAAATCCCAAGATGGCAGCCAGCGTATATGCCGCCCAGGGCGAAGAGGATGTTGTGCTTGAGCTTTCTTCTGCTATGGATATTGGAGAGCATCCACAGTGCATTCGTGGAGACATCTGGATTTTCACAAATGCTGATTCAGTAAAGATGTATAAGAATGACATCTTCATAAAAGAGTACAAGCATGAGGATTCTCCTTTCAAAAATATGAAGAATGGCCCGATTCTGGTTGATGACTTTATTGGAAACCAGATTGCTGAAAATGAGAAATTCTCTGGAAACATGGCAGAGAAGGTTAAGGAAGCATTGAATACCGCTGCCAGATATGGAATGGAAGGTCTTAAGGCATCAGATAAGGTTACAGGCTTTAGAATGATGGCATTTCATGGAATGTCCGTTAAGGACATCGTGGATATGTACCAGCGCTATATTGGCGACTGGGGCGGAGAGGCCACAAGCTTCAGATTTGAAGCGATTAAGGATGGTAAGGTTGTAAAGACTGTTACCAAAGAGACAGTATCCAAGGTCAGGCTGGAGGCAGTTGCCAGCAGCACTAATCTTGTTGATGACGAAAGCTATGATGTAGCGGCAGTCAGAATAAGAGCAGTAGATCAGAACGGAAACGTTATCCCGTACTTTAGCGATTCCGTAAAGCTTAAGACAGAAGGAGCTATAGAACTGATCGGACCAAAGCATGTGGCGCTTAGAGGTGGAATGGCAGGCTGCTATGTGAAAACAAAGAGACGCCAGGGTTCCACAGGAAAGCTTTTGATCACCATGTTTGTGGGTACGAAGTACAAAAAAGAAATAACGTTTAATGTAGAGGAAGGAGATAGCCTTAATGTCTGATAGAGCGAAGGAGATATTTGGGAATATCATGCCCGAGAGCGTTTACTCAAAGGCTGAAAAATCAAAGAAGAAGTTTATTAGAAAGTTTGGGGATGACACAAACAAGAACTACCCTGTAAAGGTGGTTAAGAATGAATACATAGGAGACCTTCTTGGTGTTAAGAACATAGAGGTCTTAGAGGAAAATGCATCAACTGAAGGAAGCTTTCCTTTTGACAATGAAAAGGGACTTATCGTTGGTAATATCAGAATGGGCTTTGGTCACTACCGCATAAGTATGGCTATGGCTTCCTGTGCTAAGCACCTTGGCTATACACCCTACTGGATGGATTTGAATTCCTATCCTCACACAACCTGCACAAAGGTTATTAGTGCACAGAATGATCTTTATTCTCTTGGATCAAGACTTTCAAAGAATCCTATTTTCAATAAGCTTGTGTGGGAGCCTACAAACTATGAGGGCTTCAGAGCGTTGTCTTACAATGCAGCTGACCAGAAAAATGCTGAGCTTATGGCACCTGTTTACAGAAATGTGCCCAAGGATATTCCTGTTATAGCAACTCACGTATGGCCTGCTCAGGCAGCTATACACGCTGGAATGAAAAATGTAGTAAATGCCATACCTGATAACTGGCCCATGGCTCTTCACCTTTCAGAAGGCAGTATTCACACAATACAGTGTAGAAATGCATATATGGGATACAGAATCCTTAATGGTATGAATAAGAAGACAGTATGTAAGCCTATGCCAAAGGATTCACTTGTTTATACAGGTCACTACATCGACCATGAGCTTGTATCCAATATTGAGGCTGACTGCGAAGCGAGAATGAACAGAAGGAAGAATGGAAAGCCTATGAGATTCCTTCTTACAATTGGTGGAGCAGGAGCGCAGAAGGAAATCTTTGCTGCAATCATAAAGTACCTTCTTCCTTACATCGAAAAGAATAAGGCTGCCCTTTATGTTAACGTAGGTGACTACAAGCAGGTTTGGGAGGATCTTAAGAATGAGATTCCTGAAATGAAAAACCATATCCATGAGCATCTTGGAGATTTCAAGGATACCGAGGCTTTTGCAGAAAGCGCACTTGATGAAAATACAGAAGTTACAGGAATTCATGGCTTCTGGCATGGAAATATATTTGAAGCAGTATATTGCACAAACCTTCTCATGCGAAGCTGCGATGTACTTGTTACAAAGCCCAGTGAACTTGCATTTTATCCTGTTCCCAAGCTCTTTATCAAAAGAGTTGGTAAGCATGAGATGTGGGGAGCTATTCACTCAGCAGAGGTTGGAGATGGAACCCTGGAGTGCAGAGACATTCCTCACACTGAGCAGATGTTATCACAGTTCCTTGAGACAGATCTTCTTGATGAAATGTGTGGATGCATCGTAGAGAACAAAAAGGCCGGTCTCTATGACGGAGCATACAAGGTTGTTGAGCTCGCAATGGGGATGAAAAAGGGAGAGTAATATAAATGAGTGAAAATAACAAATTATCAGGAGCAGCTAAAGCGTCTTATGGTCTTGGAGCAGTAGGAAAAGACATGGTATATATGCTTTCCGCTTCTTACGTACTTTATTATTTCCAGGATATTCTTGGAGTCAGTGCAGCAGCTATGGGCGTAATCCTTATGGTTGCCCGTGTATTTGATGCTTTTAATGATCCTATCATGGGAGCAATTGTTGGTAAGACAAAAACAAAATGGGGTAAATTCAGACCCTGGCTTTTAATCGGAACTGTAACCAATGCAATCGTTCTTTATCTTATGTTTACTGCACCGCCGACACTTTCAGGAAGCGGCCTTGTAACTTATGCAGCAGTAACCTATATCCTGTGGGGTGTTACATATACAATGATGGACATTCCTTACTGGTCAATGATTCCTGCTTTCACAGAGGGTGGTAAGGAAAGAGAAGGTCTCACTACACTTGCCCGTTCCTGCGCTGGTGTTGGCTCAGCTATCATTTCTATCGTTACTGTAATGTCTGTTGCTGCACTTGGAAGAATGTTTGGTGGTCAGGGACTTACAGACAGAGAGATTGAAAGAGTTGGATTTTCATACTTTACACTTGTAGTTGCAGTTTTGTTTGTGGTTTTCACTGTAATCTGCTGTATCAATGTAAAAGAAAAATCAACAGTCGATATGAAGACTGCTTCTATCGGTGAGATGTTCAGAGCGCTTATTCAGAACGATCAGGCTATGGCAGTAGTTGTTGCTATTGTAATCGTAAACTGCTCAATCTACATCACATCAAATCTTGTAATCTACTTCTTTAAGTACGATTTTGGTGGAGTTAAGTGGAGAGATGCTTATACACTGTTCTCAACCTTTGGTGGTGGAATGCAGATCCTTGCCATGATGATTCTTTATCCATTCCTTAGAAAATTCTTTACATCAATAAAGATTTACTTCATCAGCATGGGAATGGCTATTGCAGGTTATATTTCACTTCTTATTCTTGCATCAACAGCTATGGATAATGTTTACATCCTCTTTATTCCTGGATTCTTTATCTTCGCTGCAAACGGAATGCTTTCTGTAATCACAACAGTATTCCTTGCAAACACTGTTGATTATGGTGAACTTAAGAATAACCGTAGAGATGAGTCTGTTATTTTTTCTATGCAGACCTTTGTTGTAAAGCTTGCTTCTGGTGTATCCGCATTCATAGCAGCCCTTGCACTTCAGGTACTTTCACTTAGTAACGATACTGCAGAAGCAGCAACTGAGATTGATTACTCTGTTGGGGTAGAGGCTGTTCAGAAGATGGGACTTCGCATGACAATGACAATTATTCCTATTATTGGTGTTGTATTTGCAATCTTCTGGTTTAAAAAGAAATACATCTTAACAGATGAAAAGATTGAAGAAATCACTGCTGAAATCGCCAGCAGAAAATAATTTAATGTATTATTTGTTCATTGAAAAAAGGACATGGGAGGAAGGTATTTAAATGAATAAGAAACAGATAACTAATGGGCTTTTATGGATTTTTGCCATAGGCCAGTTTGGATGGAGCCTGTTGTCAGGTGTTGTGTCAAACTGGATGGTTTACTACTATACAGGAAGCCCTGATGCAAATAATCCTAACACTGGTATTTTTGCTACAGGTATCACACAGGAGCCTATTCTGTTTAAACTGACACTTTTTGGACTAGTACTTGCAGTTGGTCGTATTTTTGATGCTATAACAGATCCGCTTATAGCTGGATGGTCTGATGGCAGTAACTTTAAAGGCGGAAGAAGAATTCCTTTCATGAGAGCAGTAGCAATTCCGTTTGCTCTTGCAACAATCGGACTCTTCACACTTCCTCAGACTGGAAATATCATTGTAAATGACCTTGTGCTTTTCATTCTCCTTATGGTGTTCTATCTGTTTATGACAATTTTCTGCACACCTTATAATGCTCTTATAGCTGAGCTTGGTGATACACAGGAGCACAGAATTAACGTATCAACATACATTTCATTTACATTTATTGTTGGTCAGAGTATTTCCTTCATGCTTCCTAACGTGGCATCTATGTTCGAGGGAGCTGTAGGCCAGGCTGGTTCAATCAGACTTGCAGTTGCTATTATGGCTGGAATTGCTTGTATCGCAATGCTGATTCCTTCATTCTACATAAATGAGAGAGCCTACATCGAGTCAAAGCCTAGTCAGACAAAGGCATTAAGCTCACTGCTTAAGACATTCTCAGTACGACAGTTCAGAAGATTTGTTTACAGCGCTGTACTTTACTTCTTTGCACTTACACTTTTCCAGACAGGTCTTGCATTCTATGAGACAAAGCTCATGGAGATTGAGGACACCTGGACCTTTGTACTTACAGCTACAATGACATTCATAAGCGTATGTCTTTATCCTGTAGTTAATAAGCTTGCACCTAAGGTTGGAAAGAAGACACTTATTGTTATCGGCTTTTTCTCATACGCTGCTGTATTCCTTATCACATCACTTTGCGGAAAGGGACTTCACTGGGGCTTCATCATTGCTGTGACAGCTGCAATACCCATGGCAATCCTTGGAATACTTCCGCAGGCCTGTGTTGCAGACGTTGCTGAGTGGAACAGACTTGAAACAGGAGAGGACAGATCAGGTATGTTCTTTGCTGCAAGAACCTTTGCATTTAAGATGGGACAGGCAATAGCTATGGTTGTATTCACATCTGTAACAGTTGCAAAGACACCTGCTTCTTACAGAGCTTCTGCTGTTATTGCAACAATTACATGTCTTATTGGCGCATGCCTCTTCTTGATGTATAATGAAAATATGATATTGAAAAAGATTGATGAGCTTAAGAAGGGCTGATTTTATATGATTTTTATGACAGAGCACAATCCGGATGAAAATCAATAACTATGTAGGTTATTATTTTTGTTCCGAATTTGTGCTCTGTTTTTTTATAAAAATATAGAAAGTATTAACAGGAAAGGTGTAAAGACTTATGAGGGGAACAGTTTTTTCCAAATTTCTTGAATGTGTTAAGGAGTATCCTGATAGTCAGGCAGTGCTTGATATTGAGGGTGGATATACCTATAAGGAGTTAAATATCCGTTCAGCATATCTTGCAGAAAAATTATTTGAATTGTCAGCTAATCAGGAGAATAAGAGAGTTGCGGTTTATATACCAAGAACAAAGGATTATTTGATTGCCTTTCTTGGTATTTTGAGAGCGGGCTTCGTTGTTATTCCCATAGAAGGTGAATATCCTGTTGAAAGAGTAAAGTCAATCATGGAGAATGCAGGTAGTAGCATTTTAATAACCTGCAGCGATAGGGCAGATGCTTTTTCTGGTGTGTCTGTACTTAAGCTTGATGAGCTTTTTGCTGACAAAATAACTGAAAAAAATGTTAAGGATTTATCCTTAGATAATTCAGATCCAGATATAGAGGGGTATATTCTTTATACCTCTGGTTCTACTGGAAAACCCAAAGGTGTATTACATAAACAATCTATGCTTAATTTCCCGTTTACGTTATTTGAGCATTTGCGCTTGGATTTAAAAGGCCCTGTTCGAACGCTTTGCATAGCAGGGGTTAATTTTGTTGCTTCCATTGTGGATCTGGTTCCTTCAATTACAAGCGGAGGTTACGTTTATATTGCAAATGAAGTAGAACGAAAGAACATGGATATGCTTTACAGCCTGATACTTAAGAGGGATATAGTTGGCATGTTCATGGCACCTTCTTTGTATGGCGTGATGTCTAAGCTTTATGATGAGCTTCCGCTTAAATATGTAATTCTAGGTGGCGAGAAGGTAGATCAGAGTATCATTAAAGGGAAAATTGAGTGCGAGGTATATGGCTCCACAGAGACAGGTTCAACACTTATTCACAGAGCATATGAAGGGAAAGCTGGATCTATAGGTAAGCCTGCTGATGATATCGATATCATGCTCGTTGATGAGGATGGAAATGAAATAAAAAAGGAAGGCGAAATAGGAGAACTATGTGTTTCAAGTGATTATGTTTCGATTGGGTATATTGGCCTTCCAGAAGAAAATGCTGCCAAATTTGTGGAAAAAAACGGCAAGATTTACTTCCATTCCGGTGATTATGTAGCCTATGACGAATCTGGGGACGTTATTTTCCATGGAAGAAAAGACCGTATGGTCAAGGTCAGAGGCTATCGTGTTGAGCTTGGCGAAATTGAAAAAGTACTAGATGGCTTTGAAGGCGTAGAAGAAATAGCCTGCGTTGATGTGATGGTAAATAATAATGCTAATATTTGCTGCTACTACACAGGTAAAGAGATGTCTCCAGAAAAGCTGAAAGAGTATTCAGGAAAGTTTTTACCTGACTATATGATTCCGGACTTCTTTATTCTGCTTGATGAAATGCCTAGAAATGAAAGAGGTAAGGTTGATTATCTGAATTTGAAAGCGAGAGAAATAAGTACAGCTACTGCCGAGTATGAACCTCCTGTTACTGAAACTGAAAAGTTTGTCTGCGAAGCTTTTGAGAATGTACTTTCACTTGAAAAAGTAAGTGTGCTTGCCGATTTCTTTGATTATGGAGGAACTTCTTTAAGTGCAGCACTGCTGATCAATATCCTGGGAGAAAAAGGATATGCTGCGGCTTTCCAGGATGTTTTAGCGAATCCTACTCCAAGAGCACTGTCTGAGTTTTTGAATTCTGATAACAAGCTGGAGCGTCCAGAGCTTAACAGGGAGTTTTATCCTCTTACAAAAACACAGCTGGGTATATACCTTGAAAGTATAACTGGTGGTAGTAAGGAAACCTATACCACATCATATCTTGCAAAGGCTAAAGAGGGTGTTACGGCTGATGAGCTTGTAGAAGCTGCTAAAAAGGTAGTAGATGCACATCCTAATATGAAATACGTTATAACAGCGGAAAATGGTGGTATGCCGCACATGGTGATCAAGCCTTCTGCTGAAATTGAAATCAAAGTATTTGATGGTACTGATGAAGACAGGCTGGATTTCATGAAGGAGTTTATGCCTGTAGTTCCTATGATGGATGAGCTGTTGTTTCACTTTGCTGTTTACAGAACCTCCACAAGGTGCTATTTTGCACTGAAATCTCACCTTATATTCTTTGATGGCACAGCTATAAGTCTGTTCATTTCAGAAATGAACAGAGCTCTGTCTGGACAGGAATTATTGGGAGAAGATTTCTCTATTCA
>JAEEGL012887613.1_pt1 | contig 10770 bp, 8 predicted proteins | sample 9134231 | NCBI WGS metagenome assembly JAEEGL01 (sample SAMN16246548, study PRJNA631951) | gut metagenome | biome: gut microbiome; feature: rumen; material: fiber-attached | host: Bos | place: Iran: Karaj | collected 2018-10
ATCTACGGTTAATATTGTAGAATTTATATCCATAATCAGGATTCTGCTGTAAAAATTCATTCCAGCCTTCACAATAACCAAATACAAGAGTTCCTTCTTTTGGGCTAAGCCAGTCACCATTTTCACATGCTTTCTTAATCTTAGAAGATGAAAGCCCTCTTGTACTCACACATCCTGTTAAGAAAAGGATTGCTGCACTCAAAATTATGAAAAAAACAAGTTTTTTCTGCATCTTTTTTACTCCTATTTTTTTATTAGCGCTCATAGAATTTTACGCCTGCATAAAGTACAAAATTTCCTACTAAATAATTTGAATCCATTGAACCATCATAGCTCTCATGCTTTTTACCATAGAAAGTAGGCATATATTTAAGTCCCAAAAATGGAGAGAATCCTAAATCTGTACAATATGAAACTTCAAGTCCTCCATCAAATCCAAAAAAAGTAGGTGAAAAATTATAATAACTAGATACAAAACTTACATAACCGGCCTGAACTTCTGCAAATGGCATAATTATAAGTTTGTTAAATTTAAATGGAAGTTGAAGCCCTAATACAACTCCCATGTCATAGAAACTTTTAGTATCAGATTCATCAGAATCATATGAATAATAATCATCTTCTCTCTCCAGTGTAAGCTTATCTTTCATCAGCACAAAACCTGCAGACAGATATTTAAATCTATACTTAAAATCAACCATAAATCCATTTGTACTTTCAGTAAGATTCCATAAGTCCCCGGCAGATACAGACATAAGGTACGGCTCTTCAAACTCAAATGATGAACTTTTTTGATTCTGCTCGTTTCCTTTGTTTGAAGATTTTATATCTTTTTTTATATCCTTTTTTAGTCCCTCAAAATCTGAAAGTCTCCAGTTTCCCTGATCTTCAATCCAGAATGACTCAAATGTTTTTTCCCCGCGAGTGAATACAACCTTTTTACCAGTTGATTCATCTGCTGTTTCTTTTACATCAATTCTTTCTGAATCTGAATGAATCTTTGACCAGACAACATATGCAACTGAACAGCGAAGTCCAAGAAGGGGATTGCTTTCAAACACATATGTAACATAGGAACGAACATCACCAGGAGACTTTGCAAGAACTTCTTTAAACGCTTTTTCTCCATAAGAAGAAACCATTGAGTTTGAAATATATGGCAGGAGGAAAGTAAAATCTTCTTTTTCTGAACAGGCTTTTATAAAAGCAACAGAACGTTCATCAAAGGATAAAGCCTTTTTCTGAAGGAATTTTGATTTCACTGTCTGCTCAACTGCAGCGGCAGGAATTGAAAAGTTTGTATTCTGACGGGAAGATGCCGACCAGGTATTTATACCACAAACTTTATAACCGGCTTTACTGGAAGAATCCTTTATAAGAAGAGGACCACCAGAGTTTCCGCCGTCAATCTGTGCAGTGTGCTGAATTACAGAAGAAATTTCAGGGTCAATAAGTTCTTTAATTTTAGCAGATGAATTAGAAACTATACCTTTTCCAAACTGCCAGCTGGGCTTTCCTGCAAGTCCTGGGAATCCGGCAGAAAATACATCATCACCATCGTTAATCTTTGCAAAAGTAAACTGCAGGCCTGGTTTCTTAAAAGATTCCGGCAATGAAATGAGTGCTATATCAACATTTTCATCCGAAAAGACAACCTTCATTTCCTTAAATTCAGAAACTGAGCCATCTTCGTTTTCAAAAGACAGATTAACTGTTTCGTAATTTCCTGCAACATGTCTGTTTGTTACTATATAAGGAGCACCGTTTGAAGCATACCAGATGAATCCGGAACCAAAAGTGCCTTCAAGAAAAGAAGCGATATATTTGGCATAATAAGTATAACCATTGCGTTCCAGAGAATCTTTTAAGTCTGTAAGAAAAACCGTATTTTCACTGGAAAGGTTACCGCGGACTACACAAACATAATCACGAATGGACTGAGCCCACACTGAACAGGAAAACATTGTAATTGCTAAAAGGCAGAAGAGCTTTCGTTTCTGATTCTGCATCTGTTTATTTCTCCTTTTTTATTTTGGGTTCAGTTCATAGAACTAGACTTCGCCCAAATGTTTTTTTCAATTCTTCTGAATAGTGTACACTACCCAAATGGATTTTTCAATTCTATTGGGTAATGTACACTACCCAAATTTTTAAAAAATGAGGCAGTTCGTTCAGTTATGATTATCCATATCATCAAATACACAGGATGTAAAAATAAATGTAAAAAGTATTGCTGTTAAACCTAAAAGAGTTTTCTTCATACAAACCTCCGTCCAAGTCCCTAATTAATAGCATTAATATGTGTTCATTTTTTTTCAAAATTTTTAATAAAAATATCAAACCAATGTATATATATAAATAAGATCAAAATTAAAAACAGGAGGTTCTCATGGAGAACACAAAATATCGCGATTCTGTATTTGTTGATTTATTTATGAAAGATGTAAATGCAAAGGAAAATTTCCTGTCGCTTTATAACGCATTACACAACACGAAATTAAAACTCAGTGAAGTTACAATCGAAAGCGAAATAATCGATCAGGCGTTGTATAACACATATTATAATGACGTCAGTATGATTATTAACGGAAAATTGATTGTCCTTGTCGAGCATCAGTCTACGATTAACGAAAATATGCCGCTGCGGTTCCTGGATTATGTCGTGCGGCTTTACGAAAAAAATGTGAAGCAGGAGAACCGCTATAAAAGGAAGCTGGTTCAAATTCCAACCCCAGAGTTTTATGTTTTTTACAATGGAACAGCCCCTTACCCAGAATTTAAAACACTCCGCCTTTCAGATGCATATATTCAGCAGCAATCAAAACCTCAGTTAGAGCTTACGGTTGATGTTTACAACATCGCTGATCCGCACCCGGAAAAACCTTTGACGCTCCTGGATAAGTGTGCTATTTTAAAACAGTACTGCGAATTTGTAGAAACTGTCAGAAGCTTTAAGGAAAATGATTCTGTCAATCCTATAACAGAAGCAATTTCTTACTGCATAAAAAATGACATTTTAAGCGAATATCTTAAACGAAAGAGCACGGAGGTAAATAATTTGTTAATAGCCAATTATGATTATGAAATAGACAAAAAAGTTTACGCCGAAGAAGCCGCTGAGAAGGCCTATGAAGAAGGCGAAAACAAGCGTGCTAGAGAAGATGCACTTAGAATGCTGAAAGATGGTATTCCTGTAGAAAAAGTTGCTGACTATTGTGCACTTTCTGTTGAACAAATAAAAGCACTGCAATGAGTAATACATTCACATTCAAATTTCTAATAAAGGGTTTTATATGGAACGCAATGCTCAAATCTTAAAGACAAGTGTTATTGGAATTGTTGTAAATGCACTTCTGGCAGGTTTCAAGGCTTTGATTGGCTTTATTTCAGGCTCGATTGCAATAGTCCTTGATGCTGTCAACAATCTTTCTGATGCAGCTTCTTCTTTAATCACAATTATCGGTACAAAACTCGCTTCTAAACGCCCGGATAAAAAGCACCCTTTTGGCTACGGAAGAATTGAATATTTGAGCGCCATGATTATTGCCATAATCATTATGTACGCAGGTATTACTTCGCTTATAGAATCAATAAAGAAAATCATTAATCCGCAGGTTCCAGAATACAATCTTATTTCCATAATTATTATTGGTACTGCAGTTTTTGCTAAATTCTTTTTGGGCCGCTATGTTAAAAAGGTCGGCAAAAAAGTTAATTCTTCATCGCTTATCAACTCGGGCCAGGACGCTCTTTTAGATTCAATTATTTCACTTTCTACATTTGTTGCTGCCATTGTTTTTATGCTCTTTAAGGTTTCGCTGGAGGCATATCTGGCACTCATTATTTCCGTAATAATTATAAAATCTTCTATAGAGATGCTTATTGAAACAGTTTCTCAAATTTTGGGTGAAAAAGCAGATCCTGAATTAGCAAAAAGCATTAAAGCAACCGTAAGATCTTTTAAGGATGTAAACGGAGCCTATGACCTGGTTTTAAACAACTATGGCCCGGACTCTTTCAACGGTTCAATTCACATAGAGATTCCTGACACCTATACTGCAACCGATTTAGATAAACTTGCCCGCCAGATTACAGAAAAAGTTTATGCAGAATACAATATATATTTAACTGCAATCGGTATTTATTCTCAGAACACAAAAAAAGACAATGCAGCACTTATCCGTGACAAAATCAGCTCAGCAATATTAAAAATAGAGCATGTAGTTCAAATGCACGGATTTTACATTGATGAAGAACTGAAAACGATCCGCTTTGATGTAGTAATAAGCTTTGATTCCAAAGACTGTAAGGCAGTTTTCGATAAAGTCTATGAAACTGTTAAAAGTCTTTATCCTGATTATGAGATTCAGCTTACAATGGATATGGAATACTAAGTTTTATTCCGTATAGCTTATATATACAGTTTTATTCTTACCTTTATATTCTACAAGCCAGCCGTTTTTTAAGATGTAGGTTTCCCCGCCCTTTACAAACTTTAAGTATCCAGTTTCAGAAGTCCTATAAATTTCTTCGTCATCTATTCCTTTTACTGTTGGAGAAATTTTATTTAAAGTGATTTCTGTAACTCCGTAGCTGATTACATAATTGTATTTAACACCAAGATTAGGAAAAATATTATCATAACAGTCTATGTAACAGTTTGAATATTTATATATGCCGTCAGATTCAGTCTGGTAAACTGTGGCATATTTATAAGCTTTTTTCTTATCGTTCATATCAGGACTAACGGTCCATGACTCTTTTGCTTTATCTACTGTTATTTCTTCCCACTGAAATTTTGATTCAATTTGAGGCATGGAAGAAATTTTTTCCATATTGCTGAAGGTGTCAAATGTTTCCTTAAAAAATGCACCACAGGATGTAAAACTTAAAGCAGAAAAAACTACTGAAACACATATTACAAATTTTTTTATATTAAATGATTTTTTCATATAAACCTCTTATATAAAACTAAAAGCTTAGTCTTCATACACAATATAGGTGTAACACATATCGTGATAATCCTCTGTGTTGGTTATTATTTTGTCTAAAATCAACCAGCCGTTTCTAAAGATTTTTTCATCATAATCATTAGCATCGGGTACAATCTTTACTAAAGAAGGGTCTTCTTCTGCCTGAAAGAATTGATAATCTTTTAATTCTTCAAAATTAAATGTTAAAGTTGTAACGGAAGACATTACTGAAACCACATAATTATTAGATTCTAATTTTACACGGCAATGTTCTGTCTTTCTGATTTTGTTTGCTGTGTACAGTTCATAAACGGTTGCCTTATTATGCTGCTTGCCTGAAGGGAAAGTACTCCATAAACTTTGAGCTTCATCTGTCGAAATTTTAGTCCAGTTATATTCGGAATCCTCAAACTTATTCGGGATTTCATCTACAGATGTAATGCAAGATGTAAAAGCTAAAACAAAAGCTAATAAAATTAAATTAAATATTTTGGTTTTCATACAAATCATTATAATACAATTGGTTTATATATACACTAGCAAAACCAAATTTGAGCCGCAATGGAAGCCCTTTAGTATCGAACGAATGTGAGATATGAGCGGACTCGCGAAGGCTGGAACTGCGGATGATGTGTATAAGTGTTTTCTTAGCAATTGTTTTAAAAGTGTAATTTAAAATTGCGAATCCAAAGGATAAAATTTTATAAAACTTATATGTGTGATATAATGCATTTTACTACGGAGGATTTATGGATTTTACTACAGTAATTAAAGAAAGATTTTCGTGCAAGAAATTTAATGGAAAGCAGATTACACAGGAGCAGCTGCAGGAAATTTTAGAAGCGGGACAGGCGGCTCCTACTGCGAAAAATTTACAGGAGTGGCATATTTACGTTGCGCAGAAAAAAGAGTCGCTGGCAATAATTGATGAACACACCCCCTGCCGGTACAACGCCCCTACTGTTCTGGTTGTGGCTTACAATAAGGAAAACGTTTTTAGCTATCCCGGGGGAAAGGCTTCTTCCGGTGCTGAGGATGCTTCTATTGTTGCGACACATCTGATGCTTGCTGCCTATAATGCAAAGGTTGACAGCTGCTGGCTGAATAATTTTGACCCGGAAAAACTTGCAGAGGCGCTGAAGCTTCCTGAAAACGAAGAAATTTTAATGCTTTTAGATTTGGGTTATGCAGGCGATGAAGGAAAACCGCTGCCGAATCACTTTTCAAGAAAAAGTTTAAGTGAGACTGTCAGTTATATTTAGTTTGAAGCGGGACAGATCCTGAAATAAATTCAGGATGACAGATTTATTTCGGGACAGGGAGGGGCTCCCGGACAAAAAAAGCGTCCCCCTGTTACCAGAGAGACGCAAAGTTAAATAATTAAATGATATCTTTAATTATAAAAGGAGCAAATTAAATTCCAGGGAATGCAACTTTATAGAGGATAGATGTGCTAGAATCGTCTGCAAGCCATACACAGTGATTAGCACGGTCGATACAAACTGATTCTGTATTTCCTTTTGTAATTTTTGAAATATCGTAAATTGTCTTAAGTTTTGTAACTTCATCATCAAATACGAAGATTTTGTGTTCATCAGAATCAATTACCCATAATGTTTTTGTTTCTTTATCGAAGCAAAGGTCAGCAACTTCTCCCAATGCATAATCTGTTAATTTGTCTAAGCGGATTCTGCTCTTTTTTGTTCCATCAAGTGTATACTTCCAGAGAGAAGCAGTATCCTGTGAACCTAAATACAAATATCCATTGTAATATTCGATTCCTTCAAGACCACCATTGTCCATGCTTGATGCATCACTAACTTTGAAGATTCTTTTGAATGTGCTTGAAGAGCTTGGATTTGTTAATTTGTATACACCGTTTGGTTCTGTTGAAATATAAATTGTACCGTCTGAACCAAGTGCAACACCTTCTGTATCTTCATCATAAGACCACATATGTTTTGGTGAACCGCTCATAGAGATTTTGAAGAAATCACCGCTGTCTCCAACACCCCACATGCATTTTTCTCCATTGTATGTGCCAAGACAAAGGCTAGAAAGTTCATTAACTCCGCTTAATGTATATTTTTTGATAAGAGCTGAACTTGAAAGAACAACTGTCTGAACTGTATCCGGATCTGGAGCTGGATTGCCACCATTATTGCCTTCATCACCTGTATTTGATCCATCAAATTTAATTGATGCAGGGCTGTCATAATATGTAGAAGTATTGCTCTTTATGAAAGATGCAGAAATCCATTTGCTTCCGATTTTCATATCACCGATTTTAACGCTTGCATCTGTTTTGTCTGCAGAATTATAGAAAGAAATTCCGAGTTCTGTGTCATCAACAGTAGCTGTACAAGAAATTGAATACCATGTGTCTCCATTTATAGACTGACCGTTAATCCATTTAACATCTTTTTTTGCACCTCTTACAGAAATACTTGTTGCATTGTAAGGCGGTTTTACAAGGAATGAAATTGAATCATTTGCTTTAATGTTTAAGCCTTTAATCTTAAACTGGAACTTCTTTGTCTGTGACCATCCACTAGTTGAGTTAGCAGCAATTTTTACATAGTGGTTTGGTTCTGAAGTTGTAGAAGCAACTGTTCTTGCTCCATCACCAGAAACTACAGCTTCATTGAAAGAAGCATCCAAGTTACTACAACCTGCCATCAATAATGATGCAAGTGCCATACCAAAAATCATTTTACAAGACTTTTTCATGATTTTTTTAATCCTCCTAAACCAATACTAAGCAGATAGCATTGGTTCTCTTTTATTAAGTTTGCCACGCAAACCTTATTTTATGGAAAAACTTAATGGAATTTAAATTTTCCCATATATACTAAGTAAAAAAAATGGAAAAGAATAAAATGAAGAACAAACACTTTTTTAATTAAATCGCAGCAACCTTAAAAAATTTTAATTCTTCAAGGACTCTTCTAAAGTTTAATACTTTTCCTAAAACGTAATAAAATGTAAGACCAAACTTTTTATGTTAACTAAAGTATAAACTCTGAATTTTTGAGTTGTCAATTTTAAATTTTTAAGGAATCGCAATTTTTTTCGAATTTTATCGGCTTTCTTAAAATATTTTAATCTGCAACACCAAGAAATTCGTAACCGGCAGCTGTTACAGCATCCTTAAGCAAATCGTCTGCTACATCTTTGCTTATTTCTACTACAGCGTTTTCGTTTTCGTGGCTCGGCTGAACGCTTACTACACCGTCAATTTTTTCCAGTGCTTCTTTAACATGTGCTTCACAGCGAGGACACATCATTCCCTTTATTTTTATAGTTTTAGTCATATTTATACCTCCACAAACTAAATTATTTTCACAAATTATATTTCCCCTATTCAAGACTTTATCTGAATTAGTGCAATTTTGTAGACAATCATTCTTCTTACTGCCCTTCACTTTATTTATGTTTACGAAATTTAACCGCAGTGCATTAGTTACTACGCAAAAACTTGAAAGACTCATGCACAAAGCACTCAGCATCGGGGACAAAGTAACCCCCGTAAGCTTTACAAAACACCCGGAAGCAAACAAAATGCCTGCAGCATTATAAATAAAGGCCCAGAATAAATTTTCCTTTATATTGGTAAGCGTTTTTCTGCTCAGAACAATGCATGAAGCAACTTTTTTTATGCTGTTCTTCATCAACACAACATCACTTGCTTCCATAGCAATATCTGATCCGTTAGAAATTGCAATTCCTGTGTCACTCTGCGTTAAGGATGGAGCGTCATTTATGCCGTCACCAGTCATAATTACTTTCTGCCCTTTTCCCCCGCCGGAGGTCTGAAGCTTTTTAATCACGCTTAGTTTTTCATCCGGTAAAACTTCTGCATACACTTCATCAATTCCAAGTTTTCTGGCAGTTTCCTTTGCTGCGAATTTATTGTCGCCGGTCAAAAGCACAACTTTCAGCTTTAATTTCTTCAGTAAATCAACAGCTTCTGAACTATCCTCTTTTAACGAATCGGAAGTTACAATAATGCCTGAAATCTTATACGAAAGGCCTTCAGTTTTTTGTGCAAAGATTAGAGGCGTTTTCCCCTGCTTTGCATAGAATTCCACGCGCTTTGAGAGTTTTTCCTTATCATCACTTGAAAGATTAAGGTTCTCGCCAATATATTTTAAGTTTCCGCCGTACAGACTTACCTTTTTTTCACCAGAAACCTTGCAGGCACTTACACCCTTTCCGCCCTTTGCTTCAAAATTCAGGACATCACCTGCAGTAAATCCTTTTTCGCTCAAATATTTTACCACCGCTTTTGCAAGAGGATGTTCACTTTTGGTCTCAAGATCCAGCGCATTCTGCAGCAACTCGTTCTCTTCTACAAACGCTTCTATTTCAGTAACTTCACACTCGCCTTTAGTAACAGTCCCGGTTTTATCTAGAACAACAACATTAGCTTTTCCTGCATTTTCAAGACTTTCTGCATTCTTGAACAAAATACCGTTTCTCGCCCCCTTCCCGCTTCCAACCATTATTGCAACAGGAGTAGCAAGTCCTAAGGAACACGGACAGCTTATAACCAGGACACTGATTGCACGCGTTAAAGAATAAGACAAATCATGGCAAATAAAATACCAGACAAAAAAAGTAACCAGTGAAATCAAAATGACTGACGGAACGAAAATGCCGCTCACTTTATCTGCAAGCTTAGCAATTGGCGCTTTAGAAGAAGAAGCATCGCTTACAAGCTGAATAATCTGGTTCAAGACTGTATCTTTTCCAACCTTAATTGCCTTGCACTTTAAGAATCCGTTTAAATTTAAAGTCCCGCTGTATACTTTTGAGTTGATTTCCTTGTCACTCGGAATGCTTTCACCAGTTAAAGACGCTTCGTTTACGGCACTGTTTCCTTCTATAACGATTCCGTCAACAGGGATATTTTCGCCGGGCATTACAGTAAAAATGTCAGCAACCTGCACTTCGTCTATGGGGATTTCAATTGTGATGCCTCCGCGAATTACAGTTGCTGTTTTTGCATTCAATTTGATTAAGGATTTAATGGCATCCGTAGTTTTTCCCTTGGCACGTGTTTCCAGAGTTTTTCCTACAGTGATAAGGGTTAAAATCATTGCGCTGGATTCAAAATACAAATTGTGATAAAGGCTTTTTACCGCTAAGAGATTTCCCTCCGCCAGATTTTTTGTCATAAGGAAAAGACAGACTGTACTCCATAAAAATGAAATGCCTGCCCCCAAAGAGACGAGAGTGTCCATGTTAGGGGAAGAATGAATAAGTCCTTTTGCGCCATTTATAAAAAATTTTCTGTTTATAATGATGATAATCAGCGAAAGTAAAAGCTGCATTAAGGCACTGCCAGTCAAATTTTCCCTAAAAAACGGGATTAAAGGCAGATGAAGCATGTGTCCCATAGAGAAATACATAAGAGCAAGCAGAAAAACTAAAGAAGTTACCAAACGCTTTATGAGTAAGGGCGTTTCTGTGTCTTTCAGGATTTCGTCTTCAGTGTTTGATTTTTCCACACTTTTTCTGTCTTCTAAAACTTCTGCACTATAGCCGGCATCTTTTACGGCAGCCATAACTTTTTCAGCACTTGCACTGCCCTTTATCTGCATTGAGGATGTTAAAAGATTTACATTACATTCTTTAACACCCGAAACTTTATTTACAGCCTTTTCAACACGCGAAACACAGGCTGCACAACTCATTCCATATACTTTGTACCTTTGCATAACAAAAGGTATTATACAATAATTTTTTAACTTTTTTCACCAGGTTTTGTACAAAAATGCAATTTTGCGGGTAG
>JAEEGL012972567.1_pt1 | contig 10770 bp, 4 predicted proteins | sample 9134231 | NCBI WGS metagenome assembly JAEEGL01 (sample SAMN16246548, study PRJNA631951) | gut metagenome | biome: gut microbiome; feature: rumen; material: fiber-attached | host: Bos | place: Iran: Karaj | collected 2018-10
CTTCAGTATCTTTGAGTGTGCGTATAGTTTCTTTTGAGGATGGAAGCTGCTGGTTCGGTACAGGACTCGAATGGGAGCCGTTGCCTGAAAAACGTTATATTTCCACCATGATAGAGGATCCGGAGCTCATAAAGCAGTTCCGTATAGAGTTCGGCAATAACAGTAATTACTCATATGAGAGATACGGAAATCTCTGGTGCTGTGTTTGCGGAGCCATTAACTCGGATCCGGATGTGATCTGTATCAAATGCGGTAAGAATGAGCGTCTTCTCAAATACATGGATATCAGGGATCTGAAGAAAAACTGTGAGAAGCGACTTGAGGAGGAGGCCATCCAGAGAGAGATAGACGAGGAGGCTGCCCGTAAATCCAGGGCTGCCGCCGAAAAGCGTGCAGCGGATGAGAGAGAAGCTGCCGCCAGAAAAGCCGAGATGGAAAAGTTCTATCTCAAAAAGAGGATCGAGGCAGAGGCGGCAAGACAGAAACGTCTTATGATAATAGGCGTGTCAGCCGGTGCGGTAGTGATAGGACTGTTCCTGTTGATCACTCAGTATTTTATCCCGCTGTCCAAGTATAATAAGGCAATGGAATACAAGCGCGATGCAAAATATGATGAGGCTATAGTAGCCTTCACAGGTCTCGGAAGATTCAAGGATGCTTCGGAGCAGGCGCTGGCATGCAGACAGATGAGGGATGACAAGCAATACAATACGGCTTATATTGAGGCGGCCACTCTGAAGGCAAACGGTGAATATGATAAAGCTATAGAGGCTTTTGAAGCTCTGAACGGTTACAAGGACTCTGCGGAGATGATAGAGGAGTGTGAGAACCTTAAGCTTAAGGCAAAATATGATGCGGCAGTGAAACTCATGGAAGACGGTGATTATGTGGGTGCCGCAAAGGCTTTCGAGAGTGTTGAATATGAGGATTCGGCAGAGAAGGCTGATCTGTGCAGGAACTACATTTCGTACGAAAAAGCTCTTCTGTATCTCAAAAACGGCAAATATGACGATGCTTTGGAGATACTCGAGAAGCTTGGAGATCTTGAGGATTCCAAGGCAAAGATCGTGGAAGCTAAGATCGGAAAAGCAAAGGAACTGATGGATGAGGATAAGTATTCTGATGCGATCGCCATATTGGAGGCGCTGGCAGACGATCATTCAGAGGCTGTGACTGTGTTGATGGATGCTAAGTTCGGCTATGTGGAATATGCCGTAAAGCATGACAGCATCGACGATAAGACCGTCGAGTACTTTGACGAATTATCTGACAAGGGATATGCAGCCGTCAACAAATACAAGGATGATGTAAAGAAAGATTCAAAAAAGAAAAAATGATCTTAATAAAGGAGAAAAGTAATGTCTGAACTCAATGAATTGAGTGAGCTTGTAGGTGGTCTCAAGGCTGAGATCGACGAGGAACTCAAGAAACTTTCAAATTCCAAAAGTCTGTATGAATACAGAAAGGTGCTGCTGGACGGAAAGACCGGAAAAGTCGGCTCTCTGATGAGGCAGATGGGCAAGATTCCTGCTGAACAGAAAGCGGAATACGGTAAAAAGGTCAATGAATTAAAGCAGTGGGTGACCGACAATTTTGAAAAGCTGGATGAGAAGCTCAAGGCAGAAGAGCTTAAGAGGCGGTATGCGGCAGAGAAGATAGATGTGACAATGCCTGCAAAGCGTATCGCGAGAGGAAATCTGCATCCGGTCACCATGGTGAAAAACCAGCTTTCCGATATTTTTACATCCATGGGCTTCAATGTATACGAGGGTACAGAGATAGAGACAGATTATTACAATTTCACCGCATTGAACACTCCGGCAGACCATCCGGCGAGAGATATGCAGGATACATTCTATCTTTCACCTGAATTTCTGCTGAGAACCCAGACCTCTGCAGGTCAGATCCATGTTATGGAGGAGTCTAAGCCCCCTATCAAGGTGGTGAGCCCGGGAAAGGTTTTCAGGTCTGATGATGACGCTACACACTCACCGATGTTCACACAGATGGAAGGCCTTGTGGTAGATAAGGGTATTACATTGTGTGACCTCAAGGGAATGCTGGATGAGTTCGTTAAGAAGATATTCGGAGACGATACAAAGACAAGGCTGAGACCTTCATATTTTCCGTTTACGGAGCCTTCGGTGGAGGTTGATGTGAGCTGCTTCCAGTGTAAAGGCTGCGGCTGCAAGCTCTGCAAGGGTACAGGCTGGATAGAGGTTTTGGGTGCCGGTGTAGTCAACAAAAAGGTTCTTGAGGGATGCGGCATTGATACGGATGTGTACTCCGGATTCGCTTTCGGAATCGGTCTGGAGCGTATCGCGATGCTCAAATATGGCATTAATAATATCAAGCTTTTGTTTGAATCGGATATGCGCGTTCTATCACAGATTGATGACTAGGGAGGATTGAGTAAATGTTAGCACCACTTAGCTGGTTAAAGGATTATGTAGATATAAACGTCACACCGGAGGAGCTGGAGGAAAAGCTTTTTTCATGTGGCTTTGAGGTAGAGGAGTTAAAAGAAGTAGGAAAAGATATTTCCGGTGTTGTGGTAGGTCTGGTAAAGGAATGCGAGCCCATACCTGACACGCATCTGAGCGTATGCAAGGTTGATGCGGGCACGGGAGAGATACTGCAGATCTGCTGCGGCGCTGACAATGTGTGCGCAGGAGGTAAATTCCCGGTGGCTTTGCCGGGAGCTAAGGTATACGCTACTGCCAGGGATCATATCACCATAGAGGGAGTCATGACCATCAAAAAGGGCAAGCTCAGAGGATATGATTCCCATGGAATGCTGTGTTCCGGCACTGAGCTTGGTCTGAATGAAGATATGTTCCCCGGAGCGGGATATAACGGTCTTTTGAAGCTTCCGGATGAGTTTGAGGTGGGAGCGGATGTTAAGCCGCTTTTGGGTTTGGATGATTATATTTTTGATATCGCCATCACGGCCAACAGACCAGACTGTCAGAGTATCGTGGGTATAGCCAGGGAGGTTGCTGCGGTACTGGGTACACAGTTTAAGGCTCCGGCTCTTGATTATACGGCAACTGACGTTACCAAGGACGGCTTTAATGTGACGGTGGAGGCGGGAGATCTCTGCCCAAGATATATAGGACATTATGTTTATGATGTTAAGATAGGTGAATCACCCGCATGGATGAAGAGACGCCTTGCGCTGGTGGGATGCTCTGCAATATCCAATATGGTGGACATTACCAATTACATCCTGTTTGAACTGGGGCAGCCCATGCATGCCTTCGATTACAATTATCTTGAGGGTGGAGTCATCAACGTGAGGAGAGCGGCAGAGGGCGAGAAGATCGTGACTCTGGATGAGAAGGAGTTCACACTCAACACTTCAAACCTTGTGATCTGCGACGGCAAAAAACCTGTAGCCTTGGCCGGTATCATGGGAGGTCTCAATTCCGAGATACTGGATACCACCACAGAGGTAGTGTTCGAGGCAGCAAAGTTCATGAGAGACAACATCCGCAAGAGCTCTCGTGCCCTCGGTCAGGCATCGGACTCATCTGCGGCATTCTCTAAGGGCGTTTATGAGTATACTACAGTGATGGCTATGGAGAGAGCGCTTCATCTGGTGGAAGAACTGGGTTGCGGCAAGGTGTCAAAGACACGTTGCGAGGTTAACACAGGAAATTCCATAGAGCCAAAGGATATGAAGGTTTCCGTTTCGAAGGTCAACGGCGTTCTGGGTATTAAAGTTCCGGATGAGGAGATCGTAAGGATCCTCAAAAACCTTGATATGGAACCCTCTATAAGCGGTGACGAGCTGACATTGAAGATCCCTGCGTACAGAGAGGATATGGAAGACTACCCGGATGTAGCTGAGGAAGTTATCAGAATGTACGGCTATGACAATGTGAAGAGTACATTCATGCCTACCGCTGCAGTGACGCTGGGAGGTCTTAATCTTCGTCAGAAGAGTGAGCTTCGCATAAAGGAGGCTTTGTGCGGTGCGGGTGCTTATGAGGGAATACATTATTCTTTCTTCTCACCGGCTGATCTTGATATTTTGAGACTGCCTGAAGATGCGCCGGAAAGACATGCCATAAAGCTGATAAATCCCATCAATATTGATCTTTCGCTCATGCGTACCACACTGGTTCCGCAGATGTTAAATGCAATTGCCAGAAATCAGAAGAGAGGTAACCTTTCAGGTCGTATATTTGAGCTTGGAAACATATTCATACCGGGTGAGCTTCCCTTGAAGGAGTATCCGGACGAGAGAGAGACTCTCTGTATCGGTGTATTCGGAGAGGACGAAGATTTCTTCTCGCTGAAGGGGCTTACCGATGTGGTGGCCAAGGCTTTGGATGTTACCTTCGATTATGCTGCAGGCGATAAGCCTTTCCTGCATCCATATCAGACGGCCGACATCACCTGTGACGGAGAGGTCTGCGGATTCATGGGTAAGGTGACATATGAGATCTCAGATGATCTTGATCTGAGGCTTCCTGCTTATGTCGCCCAGCTTGATATGAGGCTTCTCTCAAAATACTACGGAAAACCGAGAACATTTGAGCCGCTGCCGAAGTTCGATATCGAGAAGAGAGACTTTGCTTTCGTGGTAGATAAGGAGATAACCTGCGGACAGATCACAGAGCAGATCAAAAATGCCTGCAAATATGTGACAGAGGTGACGCTCTTTGATGTATATGAGGGAGCGCAGCTTCTCACGGGTAAGAAGAGCATGGCTTTCAATGTGGTATTCACACCACGTGAGGAGGCCTTTACACCGGAGATGATAGAGGGTTATGTTAATAAGATCCTGAAGACTCTCGAGAATGCATATGGTGTTTCGCTTCGCGCGTAACACCTGTTGTGGGATCATCTGCGGACAGAACATTCTTTATTACTGAATTTACAGCCGGACACAAGAGATGGATGATGTTTGTCCGGCTGTGGTTTTATAGTGAATGAATTAGAATCGTTCACTATATATCTGAGGGATAATATGGATACAAAAGATTTTTACTATGATCTCCCTGAAGAGCTCATAGCACAGACCCCGGTGGCTGACAGGAGTTCGAGCCGTCTTTTGCATTTGGACAGAGCAAGCGGGGCTGTCAGTCATCACATTTTCAAAGATGTAAAACAATTCCTAAGACCGGGTGATTGCCTGGTCTTAAATAATACAAGGGTTATTCCGGCCAGGCTGTATGGCTCGAAGATTGACACAGGAGCGACAGTTGAGGTGCTGCTGTTAAAGAGAGTTAAAGAGGATGAAGTAGCATCGCAGGAATCTGACAGGCGTAGCAGTCTTGTCTGGGAATGCCTTGTAAAACCCGGAAAAAAAATGCGCGTCGGAGCGAAGGTAACCTTTGGCGATGGACTTATGACAGGTGAAGTCATAGGCATGGGAGAAGAGGGAAACCGCCTTATACGTTTTGAGTTTGACGGTATCTTCGAGGAGATGCTTGACAGACTCGGAGAGATGCCCTTGCCGCCTTACATAAAAGAAAAGCTTCAGGACCGTGACAGATATCAGACAGTATATGCAAAGTTCGACGGATCTGCAGCGGCTCCCACCGCCGGACTTCATTTCACGCCGGAGCTTTTGAACGAAATAAGGGATATGGGGGTGGATATAGCGGAGGTCACATTACATGTCGGCCTGGGCACATTCAGACCCGTGAAGGTAGCTGATATAAGCGAGCACCATATGCATTCCGAGTATTTTGAAATATCCGGGGATGCCTGTGACCGTATAAACCATGCCAGATCAGAGGGAGGCCGTATCATATGTGTAGGTACTACTTCCGTGCGCACATTGGAGAGCGCGGCTAAACTGCTCAATATTATGCCATCCACAAATATGGGAGCTGTGACCGACAGGGAAGACGCAAAAGCAGATATTTCCGTAAACAACGAGCTTTCTCCGGTGAGTGGCTGGACAGATATTTTCATCTATCCGGGCTACAGGTTTAAGCTGGTGGATGGTCTTATCACCAATTTCCATCTGCCTGAATCTACACTCATAATGCTGGTATCAGCCTTTGCAGGCAGGGAAAACGTACTGAATGCATATAAAACGGCGGTTGAAGAGAGATACAGATTCTTTTCTTTCGGCGATGCTATGATATTAATCTGATCTGTTTTTGCAACCAACCAGGGAAAATTTATGTATTATAGTCAGAACAATGCGATCTATGCAATAGATCCGGGGCAATGGAGAATAATTTAAGGAGGATTCGGTTATGCCAAAAAAAACAGGGGACAATCATGAAGTACAGGAGCAGCAGAGCGGTTTTGAGAAGCTGAGTCCGGAAGAACAGCAACAAAAGCTGCAGTATGATTCACTTTTTGAGGATCAGACCAGGTTTGACAGGCTGAGCTATGAAGAAAAGGTTAACTTGTTCCGAAACTATCTTATACTGACTGCAAAGATGGATGAGAGCTACGACGCTGATAAGGAACAAGCCATGATGGAGGAGATAAATGCCTCAAAGGATTTCCTGGACAAGGCGTTTAAACTTCTGATCGATAATATAAAGACAGGAACGATCTTTCTCCGGGTATTGACAGAGGAGTATATTCCCGAGCTTGCATACGGAAAATCTATCAGGGGGACGGAAGTCAATAAGGAGGAATTGCTGGGTGAGTTTGAGCAATACAAGATCGCTGAACTGAAAGAGGATGATGTCATACTTCAGCGGAATGCGGCAAAGAATGCACCTCAGGGTGTGCCGGAAGAAAAGGTTGAGGAGAAGATAAATGATGAGGTAAAACAGGAGAAAGCTCCAAGACCATGGGATACTGTCGAAGATAAGAAAAATATTGTGTATTTATACGGACCGGAGAAAGCAAATGACGGTACCACCAGAGAAGAGTTTTTTGACCGCATGAAAGCGCAGGGCTGGAACAGGGATGGAGACGAGGATATCATCGCTGCTATGTATGTGCGTTGTTCTGAGTATCTGCAGAAGGTCGGTCCTGAAAATCCGAATATCCTGAAGGATCTGATGACACAGTCTGCCACTACATACATGGAGAGGAAAGCAGTTGTAGAGATGGCCTTGAAAGCCTCTCCTACGTTTGATGCCTCTGACCATCAGAAGACAATGACAAATCGATTGAAGGCGGTCGTTGATCAGGCCGGTTTTCTTACGCAAATGCGTGAGAAAAATGGCTGGAACAGGGAGGGAGACGAGAAGATCATAGCCATTATGGCTAAAGTGCCCGATAAATTTTGTGGTAAGGATGGCTCGCGTCATCTCCGCAGTATACTGCTTGAAAAAGACGGTAGTTCGCTTTACGGCAGAAGAGACGCGATCTCGACATTGCGTGAAGAATCTAAAAATAGCCTCAAGGATCAGGATATTGAGATCCTGGACCGGGAGGAAAAGAGAATTAATGATCAGATAGAGACTATTGAAAAGGCTGAAGAACTGAAAAAAAACAGTGTACTCAGGAGCTATTTCAACCGTATCATAGAGCTTGGGCTGGATCAATTTGATCCGGTATATAATGATGGTCGTGATTGGGCGGTAGAAGGACGTTTTGATAATGTTGAGCTGGATGATCCGCATATGCTGGATGATATTAACGCAAAGATCGACAAAATGCAGATTAATGAGGAACTCCTGGCTGATCATAATTATGCTAAATTAAAAGAAGAGCTGAAAGGTCCTTTTTCGGAAATTGTCAAGAGCAGGTTCGGAACCGAGGAAGAGGCATATGTATATGATCTGGATACTATGTTTTATGATGATTTTGCTGAGCGTGCAAAGACGGTTGATGAAGTGAAGAAGTTTCTTAAAGATTCACTTAATGATGCCGTTATTGATCTGAAGAAAACCCGCTTGATCGAAGAGGACAAGGAAAAGAATCCGGCGTTGTACCAGAGACAGTCAAAAATCGATGGTGCAGTGAAAAAAGTAAGCGATATTTTGCGGTCGTTGAAAGCCAGTATAAATCAGAAATTCCTTGAGGATGCCCGTGAAAAAAAAGACACCTCTTCAATTCCGGTAGAGTACTCGACACGCTTTGGTATAGTGATCAATTTCGAGAATGACAGTGAAGCGGAACAGAATGAGATGTTCAGCATTCTGGATAAGATAGCAGACCTGAAGAAGGATAAACAGTATACTGACCTGAATGATCTTAAGAATACCGGAAATCTGGATGATCCGTTCTGGGATAGCTATTCCCGTACCCTTACGGACAAAGAGATCGGTGATCTGAAAACGAAGTTCACTACGCTTTCGGAGGCCGGATTAGACTGGTTTGAGTACGTAGATACGGGTGCGTTTGAGAAATTCCTGAAGGCGAATAATATTGTGATCGGCGGTAAATTCGATCCTTATGAGATCGCAAAGAAAGCCTGTGACGGTCCCTTGGCCGAGGAAACGCTTAAGAGTACCTGCAGCGTGCCCAATTATCAGCAGACCATGAAATGTCTGGATCTTATTGGGGCTGAGTTTGAGAAAAAGAAGGAAGCCATCGCCGACATGGATGTGGAGACGGTCAGCGGATGGTTTAGCCAAAACGGATACAATATGATGGAGAACAGCATTCTGGCAGTTAATGGTTTTGAAGAGAAGGTGATCGACGGACAGGTCCGGAAGGTGATCAACCTCGGTAATGGAATTGACGTAGAGAAGCTGGATAGAGACAGACTGAATCTGGAACAGTATCAGAGACTGGTAGACAGCGCAAAGGAAGCGCAGAAACTGTATCAGGAGAATGAGAGGTCATTTCAGTATGTATTCAATACAATGAATACAAAGAAAGAAAGCTCAAATTTTGGCGGCGCTCTGATGTATGTAGGCTCAAATATACGTAATATCAATAATGATCCGGAACTTTTAAACAAACTTAACCGGTTCCGTCATCTTCTTTACAGGATCAGACAGGCAGATCAGGATGTCTGCAAGCTGGTGGATGTCAATGAGAAGACCAAGGAAAAGACAGAGATTACAGTGGAGCCGCTTCCGGAGAATGTACAGTTTGATGATCAGATGTTGTCAAGAGAAGTTGATATCCTGAAGGTCTGCTATAACATGGTTCATGAGCCGTCTACCAGGGTTAAAAGAAACTCCGGTGAATACGAAAGCGTAATGAGTTCCATATTAAATGCACAGAAGGTTTTGAAAAAGAAGTATGACAGCAACGAGGAAGCAAGAAAAGCTTATGTGAAGGCTGTCAATAAGGTTCTGAATAATATAAACCGCTACCGCATGCACAAGGCAAACGACGGAGTGAAGCAGGATGCGACTCATGACAAGTTGATCGCACTGGAGAGAGTTGATAAGCTGTTACGCACCAGGTTCCAGGCATTGGAGCAGAGAGAGTACGAGGATGCCATCGGTGCAGTGCCTGAGTTATTTAAGGTTGATGTTGAGCCGGGTAAGCTGGGAGATCAGTATCTGTTGGATAAGGCGCTCGGTAAGATCAGGAATATGCACAAGCAGATAGAAGATTATCGCAAGGAGATAGATGAAGAGCAAAAAACTATCAAGCGCAGCAATTCCATCGGAGGTATTCTGCATCACAACATCCTTGACGAAGAGCCTGCGGAAAAGAAGCAGAATGCAGAGAAACCGGTAAAAGAGGAGAAAAAACAGGAAGCCCGGAAGAGTCCTGAGGAAAAGATTGGTTTTGAAAAAATTGATCAAAAGGATGTCGCCGGAAAAGGGGCCAAAACGGTTGAAGATCTTTTGGACTCCGGTAGTATAAAGAAAATGCTGGACGGAAATATTCAGAAATCTTTATATGAGAATCCTTTGATGATTGCGGCAGCAGGCCGGGAGACAGAATATCGTAAGACCCTGGATCTGAATGACGAAAACGATAAGACAAGGCTGTTCAGTTCTGCGGAGAAGTCTCTGTATATGGAGGTTTTACTTAAAGGATGTGTCGAGAAGGGCGAGACCGCCGGTCCGAAAGAGGCTGTTGATACCTTTGAGAAGGGAATGAAGGCGTTAAATAAGAGCTCTATCAAGGCAAGGGCTTTCATGGCTGAGCATCTGTCGGACAAGGATTTTAACAAAGAGTTCCGTGACAGAGTGCTGGCAGGGGCTTCAGCTCAGAAGATTTCTCATAATGATATCAAACAGTATCGTGATGAGGCACTGAAAGCCTGCTACACGAAATATAAGGGCAAGGACGTGAAGGCAATGGACAATCTGTCCAAACTGCTGGGTTCAAAAGTAAACTCAAAGAGTTTACAGAAGAAGCAGGCACCGAAGGCAATGGTGAAAAAATAACACATTGCCGATAATACTCCGGAAAGGAAAACAGGAATTCCGATGTTATTTGAAAAGATAGGTTTTTACGGGCTGGGGCTCATAGGAGGCTCCATTGCAAAGACTATAAAGAGAGTTGATCCGGATATCCGGTTATACGCTGCCAGCGGGCGGAGGAGCACGGTGGAGGAAGCGTATAAACTGGGTCTCATAGAAAACAGTGAACCGCTTGAGGCAGAAAAGTTTTCAGAGATGGATCTCGTGATACTGTGTGCACCGGTTACGGAGAACCTTAAGTTTATGAGAAAACTGAAAGAGGTTCTGAAAGGCAATACCCTGGTGAGTGACGTTGGCAGCGTGAAGGGAGATATTCACGCTGCGGCTTGTGAGCTGGGGATGGAGGATGTTTTCGTAGGAGGACATCCTATGGCCGGTTCTGAAAAAACAGGATATGAAAATGCTAATGACAGACTTTTGGAAAATGCTTACTATGCTATTACTCCTACTGATAAAGTTCCACAGAGTAGAGTTGATGAATACACAGAAATTGTTAGTACTA
>JAEEGL014113244.1_pt1 | contig 10770 bp, 9 predicted proteins | sample 9134231 | NCBI WGS metagenome assembly JAEEGL01 (sample SAMN16246548, study PRJNA631951) | gut metagenome | biome: gut microbiome; feature: rumen; material: fiber-attached | host: Bos | place: Iran: Karaj | collected 2018-10
GAACTTGACTCCATCTCTCAGTGTGAATGTGTAAACTGTGCTGTCATCTGAAATTGTGTACTCGCTGGCTACAGCAGGGTTAAGATTACCGTTCTCGTCGGGCTTAACAAGTCCTTCGAAAATATTAAATTGTACCTCTCTAGTTCCTGCCCCTGTTGATGTGTGGGGGTCAAGACCGTCAATGTCCTGAGGTATTCCTACGATAAGCTTAGAAAGATCCTCGGCGGTATCAGTGCTTGCAGGTGCATCTGTGCTTACAGGTGCCTCTGTAACTACTGTATCAGTAGTGTTCTCCTCTACCTTAGCGGAATCTCCTGCCTTGTCGCTTGAGCAGCCGCTCAATGCAATAGTCAGTGTAGTGAGCACAACCGTCAGAAGTGAGCAGCCAACCTTTCTGCCAAAACTTCTTTTGATCATGTTCAAATCTTCCTCCTCTTTCTATTCATGGCCTTTGGCAAGACCATTTACATGGTTCAATATACGGCTTTGTCAAAGAATTGTCAAGGCGAAAAAAATGCCGCATTTCGGGCATTTTTTGAATAACCCAAAGCTGCGGCATTATTTCGTCAATTTAGTTTTCCTTTTTAAGTAAAGGAGTATTCTTATCAGTTGAATCGGTTATAGTACCGTCAGCCTCCTTACGAAGCACGGACTTGAGCTCGTCCATGAAGGTGTTTACATCCTTGAACTCACGATAAACCGAAGCGAAACGGACATATGCTACAGGATCCAGATTCTTCATCTTGTCCATAACGATCTCACCAATGGCGCGGCTGGGGATCTCCTTCTGCTCCATGTTGAAGACCTCTGTCTCCACAGAGTCTACAAGCTTGGTGATCTGTTCTGCACTTACAGGGCGCTTGTGGCAGGCTCTGAATACACCGGCCTCGATCTTGGCTCTGTCATAGGGTTCACGAACATCACCCTTCTTTATAACAATAAGAGGAATAGTTTCGACCTTCTCGTAGGTAGTGAATCTTTTGCCACAAGAATCACAAACTCGTCTCCTTCTGATTGATGTATTTTCATCTGCAGGTCTTGAATCGATAACTCTTGTGTCGTCCTTACCGCAAAATGGGCACTTCATGCTATTCCCTCCATATCCTCATAAAATATATACACTTTATATAGTACGAAAACAGGTTTGTTCCACAAATTATTGTATCATGTTTTGTCGGGCTTTTCTACACAAAATATCGAATAGGTTCAAAAAAAGGCAGAAAAAAAGCCCCTCGCCAAATGCGAAGGGCTCAAAATCCGCTTAATTACTTCCTCTGAAGGAAATCAGGAATCTTAAGTGACTTGGGTTCTACAGTGCTTCTGATCTCAGAAGGTCTGTTCAAAGTCATTCCTGCTGCAGGTCTTGCTGCCTGCTCTGTTGGTGCTCCGATAGGAGAAACAGTAGGCTGAACAGGTGTTATAGGTGTAACAACCTGCTGATTAAACTGCATTGTAGGTGTTACAACCGGCTGTACTACAGGCTGAGGTGCTGCGGGCTTGGCAGCTGCAGGCTGAGGAGCTGCATTGGCCTTGTCCTCGATACCTGTTGCGATAACAGTGATAGTACATGTATCAGTCTTGTTCTCATCATATGTGGAACCAAAGATAACGTTAACATCATCTCCGGCAAGTTCTCTTACGTAATCAGAAGCCTCCTGAGCATCTGTCAGGGAGATATCTCCTGAAATGTTGATCAGTACGTGGGTAGCACCATTGATCTTGGTCTCAAGAAGAGGACTCTCAACAGCCATCTTAACAGCTTCCTGAGCCTTGTCATCACCCTTGCCGCTACCGATTCCGATATGAGCAATACCCTTGTCCTTCATAACAGTCTGAACATCAGCGAAGTCCAGATTGATGATAGCGGGAACATTGATAAGATCAGTGATTCCCTGTACTGCCTGCTGAAGAACCTCATCAGCCTTCTTAAGGGCATCAGGCATTGTTGTACGTCTGTCAACTATCTGAAGAAGCTTATCATTAGGGATAACGATAAGTGTATCAACATTGTTCTTAATATTCTGGATACCCATCAAAGCGTTCTGCATACGAACACGAGCCTCAAAATTGAAAGGCTTGGTTACAACGCCAACTGTAAGAATACCCATATCCTTGGCAAGCTTAGCTACAACGGGAGCAGCACCTGTACCTGTTCCGCCGCCCATACCGCAGGTAACGAATACCATGTCCGCACCCTTGATAGCAGCAGAAATCTCTTCTGCGCTCTCCTCAGCAGCCTTCTGGCCAACCTCGGGCTTAGCTCCTGCGCCAAGACCCTTGGTAAGTTTCTCACCGATCTGCAAAAGCTTGGGTGCCTTGCAGAGCTGAAGTGCCTGCTTATCTGTATTAATACCGATAAATTCTACACCGGTAATGTTCTCATCAACCATTCTATTAACAGCGTTATTGCCTGCGCCGCCTACCCCAACGACGATGATCTTACAAGCGAATTCCGCCTCATTTGACTTAATCTCCAGCAAAGCTACTCCTCCTTCATAAACCTCATAGACTCCTAATAGCTATGATACGATTTTTTTTTTTAATAATCAACCCATTTTTTTTTACGAAATTTTTAGTTTTTGACCGACAATTTATCTAGTTTTCTCTTCAAAAGTGATATTCGTGGTATCTTCGTCATAATCTTTCATCTCAAGAATTCCATTTTTCCCTTCGAGGCTGGGCAATATATATTGAAGTTGTATAATTTTCTCATCAATATAGTCCCTGGTGCCCAGACTGACTTCGACGCCCCCAAAATAGAGATAAACATCATAGTCGCTGTCAAAAAATATTTTTTCCGCATGGAGATCATATTTGGACAAAAGTTTGGTGATATCCAAAATTTCAGCAAATACGTTCTCGTTCTCAACGGGCAGCTTCTCGTGAATGATAACATGATCAAAGGAAAGTCCCAAAACCAGCGGAACATCATCGGAGCTCTCCAGTGAGCTCTCCACCACTATTCCGTCCCTGTCAAAATACATATACCTTCCAAGATACTGAATGTATCCTGCGATGGCCTTCTCATAAACATTGATCCTGATGGTGTCGGGAGAAAGGATCTCCACACTCATCTTCTGGATAAAAGGGATGTTCTCAATGCTCTTATCCCTGTATTTCAGGGAGAGATACACGCTGTTGTGGCCAAAGTGGCCATCCATCACCATTTCCATTATCTCCTCGTTGGAATAATGGGTATTGCCGGTGACATAAACATTGGTGACTGTATAATTATCCGATATATATTTAAGGGCTATACCCCCGGCAATCAGAAGTACAAAGATCACAACGGTGATTATCATCAGGCTCTTTCTGCGAAGGAAATACTCTCCCACATCCAGGAAAAAGCCCTTTATATCAATTCTTCTTAACTTCTTTTTTCTACGTCTCTTAGCCATTTCAGTCCGTTCTTCCTATATTTCTGGCCACATTAAGAGCAATTCCCATCTCCGCCAGCTGCATGATAACCGCAGAACCGCCATAGCTGATGAAAGGAAGCGTAATTCCTGTGTTGGGCAGGGTGTTGGTCACAACCGCGATGTTAAGGATGACCTGGATTGAAATATGGGCCATAACACCGATTACCAAAAGGGCGCCAAACATATCCGGAGCATTGTTGGCGATCACCATAAGTCTCCAGATAAGGATAAGGAACATCAACATAACCGAAATAGCGCCGAAAAGCCCCAGCTCCTCGCAGATAATGGAAAAGATCATATCATTCTGGGCCTCGGGAATAAATCCCATCTTCTGCATACTCTCTCCAAGCCCCTTGCCGAATACTCCGCCGGATCCGATGGCGTAAAGAGCCTGCAGGGTCTGGAAGCCCTTGCCCGAAGCATGGGCAGTGGGATCAAGCCAGGCCAGGATTCTCTCTGATCTGAAGCCCATCTCTGAGTTGGCGGAATTGGCTATAAGATACACAACTCCCCCTGCAAATACCAGTACTCCTGCAGCCAGAATAAGATAAGGCTTGTAGTTGGGTGTGGAAATAAAAAGCATAAGTCCCACAATACCAAGGATAATGATTCCGGAACTTAAGTTATCGGTTATCTTATACACAAGAACCGCCATTAGAGCAGAAGGAACCAGGGCCACCGCAAGGCCCTTTGGAGTCAGCAGCTTTCTTTGCAGCTTGGTAATGATGGTGGCGGAAAAAATGATAACTGCAATCTTACAGATCTCGGCAGGCTGAACGGAAAATCCTGCGATGATGATCCATCTCTTGGCACCGTTAATGGCCTTTCCGAAGGGAATGATGGCCAGAAGGAACGCCATGGCTACTGTATAGATCACCACTGACAGCTTCTGATACCACCTGTAGGGGAAATATGACATAATCAGCATTCCCCCAAGCCCAATAAGGGTAGGTATCAGCTGATGCCTGAAATAATAAGCAGAATCCTCAAAATCAAGGTTAGCCTCATAGGAACTTGTGGAATAGAGCATAACAAGTCCGAAAGCCAGAAGAAACAGAATGATGAAGATCATGCTATAATCAATATATGATTCCCTTTTTTCTTTTCTAAGCGCTTTTAATCTTTCCAAAACTAACCCCTTACAAACTTTTAATCAGAAAGCTTATTTACATACTCTTTAAATCTTTTTCCCCTGGTCTCATAGTTGGGGAACATGTCCCAGCTGGCGCAGGCAGGTGAAAGAAGTACCGCATCGCCGGGCTGCGCGGACTCTGTGCAGAACTGAAGTGCTTCCTCATAGGTGTCCTTAAACACATAATCGGTAAAACCATGGTTCTTGGCGCACTCTGCGATTTTTTCCCTGGTCTGTCCGATAAGTACCAGAAGCTTGACCTTGTCTCCGAAATTCTCGATCCACTCGTCGTACTCGTTTCCCTTGTCGTAGCCTCCTCCGATGAGGATGGTGGGCTTGGACATAGCCTTGATGCCCTGAATAGCTGCATCAGGGTTGGTTCCCTTGGAATCGTTGTAATAATCAACGCCTCCCTTGGTGGCAACGAACTCTATTCTGTGCTCAACGGCCTTGAAGCCCCTTATAACCTCCAGAACTGTGGAAAGAGGCACACCCATGGCAAGGCTCATGGCGATAGCTGCCATAACGTTCTCAACGTTGCACATTCCCACAAGGTTCATATCGTGGATGTTCATTATCTTCATGGGATTGCCGGCGGTGGCCATTACAATATCCTCGCCCTCAAGATAGAAGCCGTCGGTGAGCTTTTCCTTGGTTGAGAAAAAGACTACTTTGGCAGGGCATCTGTTTTCGCCGAAATCTCTGGTGTATTCGTTATCATAGTTAAGAACGCAGGTGTCCTCTTTTGTCTCGTTATGGGTGACATTCTCCTTCATCTGGGCATAACACTCCATGGTGTGATGGCGGTTAAGATGATCCGGTGTCACATTAAGAATCGCAGAAACATTGGCATGGAAGTTGTCCACAGCCTCCAGCTGGAAGGAACTGATCTCTCCCACTGTAACTGTATCCTCGGTCATCTCAAGGGCGCTCTCAGCAAAAGAAACACCGATATTGCCCACAACATATACCTTGCCGAAGTGAGCCTTCATGATATCCCCCACAAGAGTTGTGGTTGTGGTCTTACCATTTGTTCCTGTGATAGCCACAAACTTGCCCTTGGAAAAGCTGTAGGCCAGCTCGATCTCGCTCCAGATGGGGATGTTCTTTTCCTTGATCCTCATAACAGTAGGTGAATCAAGGGGTACAGCCGGTGAAGGCACTGTCAGCACCACATTCTGAAGGTCCTCATCGGAGATAGTTCCCACGATGATCTCAGTCTTGTCTCTGTCCTCTTCATGAAGCTTGTTCACTATATCTTCCCTGGTAACCTTGGTGTTCTCTTCCAGCACAACAGGCTTTGCTCCCACCTGATTAAGGAGTCTTACTGAGCCCACGCCGGAAAGTCCCGAGCCTATTACAAGTACTTTTTTACCCTTAAGTTCTGCTTTCATTTCTCATTCCTCTGTTTCTGATAAAAATATTATTGATCAAAGTCCTGCGTAAGCCAGAAGGCAAAGCAGAATTGTAATTGTTGTAAATACGTTAACAACCTTGGTCTCAGACCAGCCGCCCTTCTCGAAATGGTGATGGATAGGGGCCATTCTGAAGATTCTCTTTCCTCCGGTGAGCTTGAAATATGAAACCTGAAGGATTACGGATATTACTTCAAAAGCGTAAATGAAGCCCACGATAACGATGAATATGGGCATATGCATCACATAAGCCACAGCTGTAACATAGCCGCCGATGGCAAGGGATCCTGTATCTCCCATCATAACCTTGCCGGGATAAACATTGTAAACGAGGTAGCCTAAAAGACCGCCCAGCATGGCACAGGACATAACCTCTGCTCCTGTAGCCTGATAGTGCATGGCTGCTATGGCAAAAAAGCCTGCTACAACAGCGGTAACCGAGGCGCAAAGGCCGTCAACACCGTCTGTGAAGTTGGTTCCGTTGGCTGTTCCCAGTGCAATAAAGAAAAGGATCGGTATGTTCCAGACGCCAAAATCAAGGCTGATGTCTGTAAAAGGAACCTTCATGGCAAGGGAAAGATCTGTAAACTTCTCCACATAAAGGGCAAAGATAAGGGTTATCACGAACTGGCCCAGGATCTTCTGCCATGCCCTGAGGCCCAGATTATGCTTTTTTACCACCTTGATATAGTCATCGATAAAACCGATAATTCCAAAACCAAAGGTAAGGATCAGCACCGGAATTACCTCTTTATGGCCGGCAGCATAGATGATTCCTATAATAAGGAAAGGCAAAAGAAAGATAACACCGCCCATGGTGGGGGTTCCTGTCTTCTTTTTGTGGGATTCCAGGCCCTCTTCTCTTACGGTCTGACCAAATTTAAGCTTGTGCAGGGCTCCGATGATCATGGGGCCGGAAAATACTGCTACAAAAAATGATACAAATACAGGTACCAGTGTTCTTAAACAATAATCGCTCACTTCTTTTTCCCTCTCATAAAACAAAATCTATATTACGGGCCATTACCCTCTGCACCGGAACTACTGTTTCCCTCCGGCAGTCCTTCATCGAAATCAGGAAGATCATCTCCGCCTATTACCATACCGCTGTCAGGTATGATCAGAGCTCCTGTGTTGGGATCCACATAATATCCCGTTGAAGGATCCCTGTCAAAGGTCTCCCAGATTGAGGATCGCGGTCCGTCATTAGTCTTCTCTTCTTCTGCTGCGGCTTCTTCGGTACCCTCAGCATTCTCGCCGGTGGCTTCTTCTCCCTCGGCCTGGCCTTCCTCTCCGTTCACATCCTCAACTGTAGCAGTTGTGATCATCTGCTCACGAAGCTGCTGAAGCTCCTGCTGCTCCTTCTCTGAAAGAGGCTCAGTCATAGGATAGTTAAGATATGGAAGCGCCTCTGTAAGTACGGCCCTTACGATTCTGGTGGCGTACTTGGCATCGGGCTGGTATGAAACATTGGGTCTGTCTACAACTACATAGATGGCGATCTGCGGGTCGTTGGCAGGAGCATAACCCATGAAAGACACAACATACTGTCCGTTCTTACGAGGAAGTGTCTGGGCTGTTCCCGTTTTGCCGCCTATCATATAGCCTGCAGGTCTTGCAGTCTTACCGGTTCCTTCCGGTCCTGCCACAACCTGATTACAATACTGGATTATTTTTTCGGAAGTGCTGGCAGATACAGTCTGTCTCAGCACTCTTGGTTCTATAGTCTTGATGGTTGCTCCGCTGCTGGAAACAATCTTTTTTACCACATGGGGTTCATAGTAATAGCCGCCATTGATAAGGGAGCAGAAGCTTGTGATCATCTCGATCATATCAACGTTAAAGCCCTGTCCGAAAGAGTTGGTGGCAAGGTCCGCAGAGGTCATGTTGGAAGCACTGTAAGTCAGGCCCTCTGTTCTTGCCTCTCCCGCAAGATCAACATTGGTCTTAAGTCCAAAGCCGAAGTCCTTCTGGAACTTAGTAAAAGTGTTGGTTCCGATGGACTGGGCTATATGCATCATAGCTACATTACAGGAGATCTCGATACCTCTCTCTACAGAAACATATCCGTCGCCATATACGTTATGGCACTTGATAGGCCAGCCGCCCACTTCAAGGACACCGGTGCAGTTGTAAACCTCGTTTCCCGTGATGGATCCGCTCTCAAGTCCGGTGGCAACGGTAAAAGGCTTGGCTACAGAACCGGGCTCGTAGGTGTCCGCAATGCAGAAGTTCTTCCAAAGAGCATTGTAGTTCTGATAGAGCTGCTCATCTGTGAAGTTCTCAAGCATCTCCTCAGTGATATAAACACCGGACTCCATCACTGATTCAGGCTTAACCTTATTACCCTTCTCATCCACCGCCGGCATTCCGATAAGTGCTGAAGTATCTCTTGGATTATTCAGGTCAAAATTCGGATAACTTGCCATGGCCAGTACATCGCCGGAATGAACATCCATTATGACGCAGCCCACGTTGTTGGCTCCGTTGCCGAAGCGGGCATTGTTCTTGTAGGTGTCGTTGAACTCTTTTAAATGCTTCTCTACGATAGACTGAAGATTGCCGTCTATGGTAGTAACGATATTATCGCCATCCACGGCTGGAATGGTGGTTCTCTCAAGATTGGAATCCTCATCCAGATATCCGTATTCACGGCCCATGGTGCCGCTCAAGGTGTCGTTGTAATACTCCTCAAGGCCATACATACCCGAATTGTCACTGGAAGTAAAGCCGATGACATCGCAGGCCAGAGAGCCGTTGGGATATTTCCTTACATAACCGGATTCAAACCAGACACCCTGAATATTGGCGTCGTAGGTATCGGAACCGGGAGTTATCATCTCCTGAAAAGCACTGATCTGATCATAGGGAAGCTTCTTGGCAAGAATATAATACTGAGAGCTTGGGTGGTCGCTGATATAGGACCTTATCTCCCCTGCATCAAGATCAAAATGGGTAACCAGCGCCTTGATGGTGGGTTCTAAGTAATCCTCATCACGAAGAAGGAGCTTGGCATCAAGGATCACATTGTAAACCTTCTCGCTGTAGGCAAGAATTGTATTGTTGGCATCAAGGATCTCTCCTCTTCTAAAGGGAAGAGTGGTGGAATCGTACTGCTGCTGTGACAGTACCTGTCTCTCATACTCCTCGCCGTTATTCTTGGTTATGAGAATAAGCCTAACCCCTAATCCAACGAAAGCCACTAGTACCAATGTAAACAGTACTAGCAGCTTTTTCTTCATTTTCCATGTAAATGTCTGAATCTTACGTCGTTTCATTTATAACACATATCTTCCTTCCAAAAATCGCACCTATTATATTATAGTCTAATTTTGTTTCATGACAACCTTTAACCGTCGACTTCCGGAATTGGAGCAACCTGTCTTACATAATCATTACCGCCGCCATCTGAATATACAATGATCTGGCCCTCTGTAGCGTAGGTCATGCCATATTCCTGGATGGCAATTCTCTTAATCTCCTCCAGGTCTACGTTGCCGCTTGCTCTGTTGTAAGCCTCGTCATTCTCCTGCTTCATGGTGTTAAGCTGGCTCTCCAGTGTAGCAATGTTCTTGCTTCTGTTCTTAACCTCAGCCTGAAGTGTGATATACCCTGCCAGTGCAGCAACCACAAGAACCACGGCCAGAGTCATGTAAAAAAGAGTGCCAAGAGACATGTGATGGCGTCTTCTCTTAATTCTTTGAGGTTCCTGAACATGGACTGGTCTTGGTCTGCGGGAAGGTTCATATTCTTTTCTTACGGTATTTCCGCGTACATATGCAGTATTTGCCATGTTCATCCTCCTTTTCCAATGTCAGTAAAAATCATTAACTAATTTGATATTTTCTCGAAAACTCTGAGCTTGGCGCTCTGAGATCTCTTGTTTTGTTCAAGTTCTTCATCACTGGGAAGTATGGGCTTCCTGGTGATCACCTTGCCCTGTGAGGTCTTGCCGCATACACAAACCGGAAAGTTCGGCGGGCAGGTACAGGGATTCTCATTTTTCCTGAAGTTGTTCTTGGTTATCCTGTCCTCTAAGGAATGGAAGGTTATTACACAGAGTCTTCCGCCGGGATTAAGGAAATCCACGAATCCGTCCAGGGAGTTCTGAAGTACATCCAGTTCTCTGTTAAGGGCTATCCTGATGGCCTGATAGGTTCTCTTGGATGGATGTCCGCCCTTCTCTCTCATCTTGGCAGGTATGGCAGCCTTGATTATGTCATTGAGCTGAAAAGTTGTCTCAATAGGCGCCTTCTGCCTCTCGATGCAGATATGCTTGGCAATGTTCTTGGCGAATTTGTCCTCGCCGAAATCTCTTATGATGTGAAAAATCTCTGTCTCTGAGTATTCATTGACGATATCCCTTGCTGTAAGGGTCTGTCTCTGATCCATTCTCATATCAAGAGGTACATCTTCTTTATAAGTAAATCCTCTCTCAGCGTTGTCCAGCTGGTAGGATGATACTCCAAGGTCTAAAAGTATTCCGTCTACTCCGGTAACTCCGAGGCTCTTAAGTCTTGTCACTGCGTTCTCGTAGTTGTCTCGGATAATGGTGACTCTGTCCTTAAAGGGCTCAAGTCTCTTGGTGGCTGCTGCGATAGCGTCCTCATCCTGATCTGTTCCGTAGAGGTGTCCGCCCTCTGTAAGTCTCTCTGCTATGTGATAGGAATGGCCTGCTCCTCCAAGGGTTCCGTCCAGGTAAATCCCGTCAGGCTTGATATTCAGATTGTCCAGGCACTCATTAAGAAGTACCGAATAATGTTTGAATTCCATTGTTCCCCTTATCTGATCAGATGCTCAGGCC
>JAEEGL014832043.1_pt1 | contig 10770 bp, 13 predicted proteins | sample 9134231 | NCBI WGS metagenome assembly JAEEGL01 (sample SAMN16246548, study PRJNA631951) | gut metagenome | biome: gut microbiome; feature: rumen; material: fiber-attached | host: Bos | place: Iran: Karaj | collected 2018-10
CTGATGCTATAATACCATCTATATTAATTTTCCTAAGTTTATTTAATATCATTTTAACTAACTTTATTTTGGCTATACTATTAATATATACAATAGATACTAAAGTATTAGTATATTTACCAATATTTAGATCAATTGTCTTTAAATCAGAACTTTTTATTCTTTTTTTTATTAATTCTATATTTGTTTTGTTATCTTCTATAAAAGCATCTTTAGCACCTCTTATAGATGTTTCTGTATCAGGTTTATTAATTGATCGTATGGTATTCATCTAATCACCATAAATATTATTGACACTTTTAAAAATTATTTTCTAAAAAATTGAATTATTTATTATTTTTTATTGTATAATAAGTATAGTAGGTGAGTTATGAATAATATAGTTGAAGCAAAAATAGAAATTCCTATGGGAAGTCATAATAAATATGAAATAAGTGAAGATGGAAAAATTATCTTAGATAGAGTATTATATTCAGCATCTTTTTATCCAGCTGAATATGGATATATTGAAAATACTTTAAGCTATGATGGTGATGCTCTAGATATTTTAGTATTTACATCAGCTCCAACTTTTCCAGGTTGCTATATCAAATCACGTATTATTGGTGGTATGGATATGATTGATGATGGTAAGGGTGATATTAAAATATTAGCAGTTAATATTGGTGATCCAAGATATGAACATATAAAAACATATGAAGATTTACCACCTCATTTATTAAAAGAAATTAGAAACTTTTTTCAAACATATAAAAATCTTCAAGGAAAAGAAACTATTGTAAGACGTTTCTTTGGTATTGATGAAGCTTTAAAAATACTTGATGATACTAAGAAAAGATATGAGGAAAAATAAAAGATGTTATTTCTAACATCTTTTTTTATTGCCATTTCCAATTTATTATTTCTGGCATATCTATACCATATTCATGGATATATTCTTTATGTTCTACTAATTTATCTTTCATTAATTGAGATAAATGAGCAGCTTCTTTAAAATTAGTATATTTTAATACTTCAAGTACTAAGTGATATCTATCTATTTCATTTTGTACACGCATATCAAATGGAGTTGTAATAGTTCCTTCTTCTGTATAACCATTAACATGTAAGTTTCTATTATGTCTATGGTATAAAAGTTCATGTATTAAAGTTTTATAACCATGGAAATTAAAGATAATTGGTTTATCTTTAGTAAACATCATATCAAAATCTTCATCAGACATGCCATGTGGATGATCATATGTTGATTCTAGTTTCATTAAATCTACAACATTAATAAATCTAATTTTGATACCTGGAATTTGTTCTTTTAATATTGTTACAGCAGCTAAGGCTTCAAGTGTTGGTGTTTCACCACAAGAAGCTATTACAACATCAGGTTCACTTCCTTGATCAGTTGATGCAAAATCCCATATACCAATTCCCTCTGTACAGTGTTTAATTGCTTCATCCATTGAAAGCCATTGAGGTCTTAAATGCTTTGAGGCAATTATAACATTAACATAGTTTTTACTTTTAACACAATGATCTACAACTGATAATAAAGTATTAGTATCTGGAGGCAAATAGATTCTAACTACATCTGCTTTTTTATTAGCTACATGATCCATAAATCCAGGATCTTGATGTGTAAATCCATTATGATCTTGTTGCCATACATTTGATGTTAATATATAATTTAGCGATGCAATATCTTGTCTCCAAGGAATATCATTTACAACTTTTAACCATTTAGCATGTTGTGCAAACATAGAATCAACTACACGAATAAATGCTTCATAGCTAGCAAACATACCATGTCTTCCAGTAAGTAAATATCCTTCAAGCATTCCTTCACACATGTGTTCAGAAAGCATAGAATCCATAACACGTCCATCACTAGCTAAAAACTCATCATTATCAAATTTAGCTGCATTCCATGTTCTATTAGTTTGTTCAAACACTTTTCCTAAACGATTAGACATTGTTTCATCTGGTCCAAATAATCTAAAGTTATCTGGATTATTTTTAATAATATCTCTTAGGAATGCTCCTAAATTAGTCATATCACTTGATTCATATTTACCATGTTCTTCAGTATTAAAAGCATAGTTTCTAAAATCTGGCATAACTAAATCTTTTAAAAGTAATCCACCATTTGCATTTGGATTAGCACCCATACGGCGGATACCTGTTGGAGCTAATTCTCTAAGTTCAGGAATCAATTTTCCATTTTCATCAAATAGTTCATGTGGATGATAAGATAATAACCAATCTTCAAGTATTTTTAAATGTTCATCTTTTTCCATATTAACTGGTACTTGATGAGCTCTAAAAGTTCCTTCAATTTCTTTATCATCAACAACTTTAGGACCAGTCCATCCTTTAGGTGTTTTTAAAATAATCATTGGCCATATAGGTCTTTCATCTGAAACCATAGCTCTAGCTTTAATATTTTTTAAATCAGCCATTACTTTATCTAAAGTGTCAGCCATTAGTTCATGAATATCTTCGCATTTATTATAATCAACTATATATGGTTTGTAACCACATCCAACAAAGAAATGTAACATTTCATTTTCTGATATTCTTGAAAATATAGTTGGATTAGATATTTTGTATCCATTTAAATGAAGTATTGGTAAAACAATACCATCTTTTTGAGGATTAATAAATTTATTTCCATGCCATGCTGTTGCAAGTGGACCAGTTTCGGCTTCACCATCTCCGACAACACAGGCAACAACTAAATCTGGATTATCTAAAACAGCACCATAAGCATGGGCTAGGGAATAACCTAGTTCTCCACCTTCATGAATTGATCCAGGAGTTTCTGGAGCAACATGGGAAGAAATTCCACCTGGGAAGGAAAATTGTTTAAATAATTTTTTTAAACCTTCTTTATCTTGAGTTATATTAGGATATACTTCTGAGTAAGTACCTTCTAGATAAGTATTAGATACTAAGGCATTTCCACCATGACCAGGTCCTGATATATATATCATATTAACATCATATTTTTTGATAATACGATTTAAATGAACATAAATGAAGTTTTGACCTGGAACAGTTCCAAAGTGACCAACTATTTTTCTTTTAATATCTTCCTTCTTTAAAGGTCTTTCTAATAATGGATTATCAAGTAAATATAATTGAGCAACTGATAAATAATTAGCTGCATCAAAATATTTTTTCATTTTTTCTAAGTACTCTTTATTTTCCATATGTCACATCCTATTCTATATATTATTTTACCAAAAATAGAAAAATATCACAACAAGAAAACAGGATTATAGATTGTTGTTTACAAAATATTGTGTTATAATATTATGTGTTAAAAGGAGGTAAATATGAATTTTGCCCAAGTATTAGATTTTGGAAAAAAGATTATAGACGTACTTATAGTATGGTTTGTTTTATATTATGTTTTAAAAAGCTTAAGAAAGAATGTTAAAATGGTCCTTTTATTTAAAGGTATAATATTCATCTTAATTTTAAAAGTTGTTAGTGATATTTTTGGACTTGTAACTATTGGTTGGTTACTTGACTATGTTATTGAATGGGGAATACTTGTTTTAATTGTTATTTTCCAACCAGAAATAAGAAATGTTCTTGAGCAATTAGGTAGAAGTCAACTTCTTGGTAGACATAAGGTCTTAACTGTTGATGAGCGTGAAAAGGTTGTTTATGAAATAGTTGGTGCTATGGATGCCATGAGAAAGACAAGAACCGGTGCTTTAATTGTTATAGAACGTGATAATTCATTAAATGATTATATAGAAAAATCTAAAAAGATTTATGCTGATATATCTGCAGAATTATTAGTTACATTATTCTTTCCAAATAACCCATTACATGATGGTGGCGTTATTATCCAAGGAGATAAAATAACTTCAGCACGTGCTGTATTTCCAACATCAGATAATGTTAAAATATCAAAACGTTTAGGAACACGTCATCGTGCTGCATTAGGAATTGCAGAAATAACAGATTGTATTTCTTTAATTGTTTCAGAAGAAACAGGACGTTTATCTGTTGCAGTTAATGGTGAATTACATTACAACTTATCAACTGATGAAGTTAAATTATTATTACTTGAAGAATTAAGACCTAAAAAAGTTATAACTCCAGATGATGATGAATTTGAAGAGGAGGTTGTAGATAATGAAGAGCATGTTTAGTAAAATCTATAATTTCTTCGATAAAAAAGTTGTTTTACCAATAACAAGATTGGTATTTAAAATATCAGAAAAATCTTCTAAATCTTCTAAAAGATTAGAAAATTTCTTATCTAAACAAACAACTTTATTATTCTTATCGTTAATATTAGCAATATTCTTATTTATTATTGTTGATCAAAAAATAATTAAATTTACATCTTCATCAGCAGAAGTATTTAAAAATGTACCTGTTAAGGTATCTTATGCTGAAGAAAGATTTGTGGTTGAGGGTATACCTGAAAAAGTAGATATTACTTTAATTGGTAGTAAGGCAGATTTATATATAGCTAAACAATCATATTCTCAAAACGTTACACTAGATTTAAATTATATTACTAAACCTGGTACTTATACTGTACCTGTAGAATATAGTCATGGTCTAAAATCAATTGAATATAGTGTTAACCCATCTGAGGTAACTGTAGTTGTTTATTTAAAAGAATCTCAAAATAGACCACTTTCATATAATGTAATTAATACTAATCAATTAGATGCTGCTTTAGATGTATCTGATGTATCTTTAAACGTAGATAATGTTACTATTTCAGGTGCTGGTTATAAATTAAATCAAGTAGCAAACGTAGAAGCTTTAATTGATGTTAATAAAATACCAAACTTAGTAGAGGGAACTCAAAACCTAGATGATATTACTTTAAAAGCATATGATGCTGAGGGAAATCCACTTGATGTTGAAATATCAACAACTAAAAAGGTTCAAGCTAAGGTTACTATTTCATCATCATCAAGAAAAGTTAATTTAAATTTTGTTCCAGTTGGTAAAGTGCCATTTGGTAAAGCAATTAGTTCATATAAATTTAGTCAGAATTATGTAACTGTTTATGGTTCTAATGAAGTGTTAGATGAACTTGCTAAAACAGGTATTAATATTGAAGTAGATGCTTCTAAATTTGATGAAGATTATCATGAAACAATTGAAATACCTAAATTAACTGGTGTTAAGAAATTAGAGTTTAATAAAGTAGATCTTGATGTAACTGTAACTGATGTTGCTGATCCTGTTACTTTAACAATTAAGATTGATGCTTTAAATGTACCTGATGGTTATACAGCTTCTGCTGCTTCTGTCGATGATTCTCAAGTATTAGTTGAGATGAAGGGTGCAGAAAATATTATATCTGTTTTAACTAATGCTGATATTCAAGCATATGTTGATTTAAGTAAATGCAACTTAAATGAAGCAGTATGTACAGCTGATGTTAAAGTTAAGCCTAATACAGCAAATGCTCGTTTAGTTGATTTAGTATCTAAAAAATCAACAGTAAATATAAATTTAATAAAGAATTCTTAATTGAATTCTTTTTTTTGTGTTCTAATTACTTTTTAAAAAAATATACTTAAGTGAAAAGAGGTATATATGAAAAGATTTATTTTATGTTTTTTTAGTTTCATATTATTTGCTGGTTGTGGAAATAAAAATAATGATATTATAAAAAAATTAGATAAAAAAATAGAAAATATGAAAAGTTATCATCTTGTTGGTACTCTTGAAATTAAAAGAGGTGATGATAAGTATACTTATAATGCAGATTCATCTTATTTAGATGATGATTATTATAGAGTATCATTAACTAATACAACAAATAATCATGAACAAATTATTTTAAAAAATGATACAGGCGTATATGTTTTAAATCCAGCTATTAATAAAAGTTATAAATTTGAAAGTGATTGGCCTTATAATAATTCTGGTGTTTATTTGCTTCAAATGATTATTAATGATTTAAAATCTGATGATAATTGTGATATTAAAAAGATTAAAGATGGGTATAAGATTAAATCAAGAGTTAATTATGCAAATAATTCTAATTTCTTATATCAATGGGTATATTTAGATAACGATTTGAACATAAAAAAAATTGAAGTATATGATAAAAATAATCAAGTAATAATTAAAATGATTATTGAAAAATTTGAAAAAAATCCAAAGTTTGATTCTAATTATTTTACTTTGAATGCTAATAATGAAAATAGTGAGGTTAAAACTTCATCTAGTAAAATAGATGATATTATATATCCTATGTATTTACCTACTAATACTTATTTAACAAATCAAGAAAAAATAAGTACTAAAGATGGTGAAAGAGTTATTCTTAATTTTGATGGTGATAGTTCATTTATGTTAGTTGAGGAAACAATAAGTATTCCAAATGAATTAGAAACTAATATGGTTTATGGTGAACCAGATATTATTCTTGATACAGTTGGTCTTATTACAGATTATTCAGTATCTTGGATTAGTAATGGTGTTGAGTATTCTATTGTATCTAATAATATGGATACAGAACAAATGATGGCTGTTGCATCATCAATTAATGTTTTGGCTGTTGGAAAATAAATTAAAACGTGTTATAATGTTTCTGGTGGTAAAATGAAGAAGATTAAGGAAACAAAAAAGAAAGTAACACAAAAACCTGTAGAAGAAGAAAGTATTAATTTAAAAAGTGTTATAAAAGTATTTATTATTATTTTAGTAGTATTTGTTATTTTTTACGGATTAACTATTCTAGTATTAAATAGACAAAAAGATAAAAAGAAAAATGCTAAACATGAATATAATAATATTAATATTAAAGATAATGATATATTAGCTACCGATTTATTAAAACAAAAAGATGATTTATATTATGTAGTAGCTATTAAAGATAATAAAGAAATATATGATTTATATCTAAATAATATTAATACACCAATTTATAATATAAATTTGGATAATGCATTAAATAAAAGTATTTTAGGAAATGAAACAATTGTTACAGAAGATCTAAAAGATTTAAGAATTAGTGATACTGCCTTATTTATTGTTGAAAATCATGTTATAACTGAATATTATGTTGGTCAAAATGATGTTGTAAATAAATTATCAACATTAGCATTTTAAAAATCTAGATTCTAGATTTTTTTTTATTTCTCTGTATATAATAATAATAGGTGATAATGTGGAATTATATTTATTATGTATTGAAATTATTTTTGCTCGTATATGTGATGTATCATTAGGCACAGTTCGTACTATTATGACAGTTAGAGGTAAAAACTTATTAGCAACTATTTTAGGCTTTATTGAAATAACTATTTGGTTTATTATGGTTAAAGATGCCTTAACATCCGAATATAATAGTATTTTAATTGTTTTATCTTATGCAACAGGTTATGCTGCTGGAACTTATATTGGTGGTTTTTTATCTAAATATATTAAAACTAAATTATGTATTCAAATCGTAATTGATGATAATAATTTGAAATTAATTAATACATTAAGAGAAGCTGGTTTTGCCGTAACTGTTATGAATGTAGAAGGATACCATGAGGATAATAAATATATGTTATTAATGGAAATAGATAGTAATCGTTTTAAAGAATTAGAAAGAATATTACATAATGAAGATAAAAAAATATTTATGATGGTTAATGAAACTAAATATGTTCAAAACGGATATTTTGGAGGAATAACAAAGTAATTTGTTATTTTTTTTATAGTTAGTTCATATTATTAGTATGAAATTATTTCTAATTGGACTTCTAATTGGTATTGCTAAAATTGTACCTGGTGTATCTGGTGCTGTTATAGCTATACGATTTAATCTATATGAACGAATTATTGATTCTATTTTAAATTATTTTAAAGATATTAAAAAAAATACTAATTTTTTATTTAGTATTTTTAGTGGTGTTATTTTAGCTATTGTTATTTTTTCTAAATTTATTTTATATCTTTATACTAGGTATACTTTAATAACTAAAATATTCTTTTCTATTTTAATTTTAACTGGTATAAAAGATATTATTAAGAATAGTCATAAATACTATTTATCGGTTTTTTCATTAATTATTACTTTAATGATTTTCAAATTACCTTTTAAGTGTGATTTAAATTATTTTTTTATGGGGATTATAGAATCTATATCTGTCATTATTCCTGGTATTAGTGGTACATCTATTTATATTTCTTTGGGAGTATATGAAAAACTTTTAAATTTATTTATTTTTTTTCCTTTTAAACCATTGTTATTTTTTAGTTTAGGATTTATTATTTCATCAATTATTATTTTAAAAGTTATCTCATTTCTATTTTTAAAATATAAAAAAGAAACCTATGCTTTAATACTAGGTTTCTTATTTGCAAGTATTATTCTAATGTTTATTTAGAATTAGGCCTATTGATATAAGATAAGAATGCACATCCTATAACAATAATACCTATACCAGCGATTATAAAAGATATATTATCTGGCTGAAATAAAATAGCCACGATAATACCAATTGTAATTAAGGCTAATCCCAAAAGGACAGCATTTCTCATCTTCTTCATTTTTACCTTTCTATTTTATCACTTGTTAAACTTAAATTAACAGTATGTTTTGGTTTTCTTTTTTCTATTGGTAATGTTTCAATCCATTTAGTACCATCCCATTTTTTTAAACAGTTTGGACCATACCACTCTTTTAGTATCTTTTCTATATTATTATATGAATAAAACTGATGTACTTCAAAATCATATAATTTGAAAGGATATACATCTTCCTTTAAAAATACAGGTTCATGTAAAAATTTTTCCCATGGAATAGCAATTGTTTGGGATGTTAATTTGCTATTCTTATGTTTTTCACCATATTTAGTGGCAATTCTTACAACCCATTTTTTTAGTAATTTTGGATTAAAATGTAAGTTATCTAATAATACCATAAATGGCATTAGTAATTTAACTTTAGTTCTATTAATTTCATCAATCCATTTATTATCTGCTATGTTGTCATAAATAACAACATCAACAAATATACCATCTCCACTTTTACAACGATTCTTAAGTAAGAAGTTTACTTCTTCAATACAAGTATTTCTTTTACGAACTTTCATTGAAGGTATAAGCACGTTGTAACGTTTATCATTTTCAAAACATTGAAAGTAATAATCATCTTTTAAATCTTTATTCATAGCATCAATAAATCTTTGCCAATCTTTTTTTTCAATACAAATATCAATATCATCATCCCATGGAATAAAACCTTTATAATTTACTATTCCAAGTGCAGATCCAGCAATTAAAGCATATTTGATATCGTTTTTAACACATACACGATGTATTTCATCCATAATGTCTAATACAACGAGTTGTAAATCACGCACAGTTATTTTTGTACCATCGGATAAAGTTTTTAAAACATATTCTTCTCTTTCTTCAATACAGCCATTATCCATAAACTCACTCCACCTTAATTATACTAAACTTAAAATAATTAATCAATATTGGTATTACCTAAAAATAGGTATTTTTCACACACAATTACACTTTATAATCATATCTTAAAATAGAAGGGGTGGATTATATGTGTAACAATAATAATGATACATGTAAATGTTTAGCTGAAATACTAGCTGTAATTAATGTTCTACAACAAAATGCTTGTACATCTGAAACATGTTTAGATACATGTGATCGTGGTTTCTTAGGTTGTGGTGCAAATTCATTGAATTGTAATACTAGACCAGTTATGCTTTATTTATGTAATGGAACACCACTAGCTATGCCAACAACAAAAGATGATACAACAGCTGCTGAAACATCATCAGTATTTAGAGTGGAAAAAGTGGAAGGATGTTGTTGTACACTTCGTGTTTTATCAGCTAATGAAGAAGGAGCAGAATATCCTTATTCAGCAACTAATTCTTTCTTCACTGTAAGCTTAAATTGTGTTTGTTGTCTAAGATGTTTATCAGATACATATGTAGAATGCATTTAAAAATAAGGAAAATAATTTTTCCTTTTTTTATTTTTGAACAATTGCTTTAATATCATCTATAGGTATTAATTCATTATCCAAAGTTATTAAGTGTTTGATACTTCTTCCAATAATTGTTTTAGTTATTTCATTACCATTATTTAAAATAATGGTAGTAGTTTTTCTATATATTTCATTTTGTTTAAATAACTCATCAATAGTCATTTCTTTTTCTATAGTTTTTTTACCACTATAATATACTTTATTATTGTTATTAAGTGGCTTGTTAATATTATTTTTATAAATTTTAGGTAATTTTTTCATAGCACGCTCCTTCACCATATTTTATGCTAATACATATAATAAAATGAGGTGAAATTTAATGTACAAAGTATATCAAGTTAAAATGGGTGATACTCTTGATGATATTGCTAATATGTTTAATATGAGTGTTGATGAAATAAAAAGGCTAAATGGTATTGACTTTATTGAAGTAGGCATGCCAGTGATTGTTATAAATGGTATGGATAATTGGTATAGGGTTTATAAAGTTAAACCAGGTGACACTCTTTATAATATAGCTAATACATTTAATATTTCCTTATCTGATTTAGTTGCTATAAATGGCTTAGATAAGGATACATACATCTATCCTAACCAGGAAATAATAATACCAAATGATAATTATCAAATATATATTACTAAAAATAAAGATAATATTTTAGATGTATTAAAAAAAATGAATACTTCATTAGAAAACTTAGTCAAACAAAATAATAATATAATGCTTATGGAAGACCAATTGCTTATTAATAAAGTTTAACAAGTTATTC
>JAEEGL015518483.1_pt1 | contig 10770 bp, 7 predicted proteins | sample 9134231 | NCBI WGS metagenome assembly JAEEGL01 (sample SAMN16246548, study PRJNA631951) | gut metagenome | biome: gut microbiome; feature: rumen; material: fiber-attached | host: Bos | place: Iran: Karaj | collected 2018-10
CCGGTCAGCACGCCTGCCTGAATAGCAGCGCCTACTGCTACGCACTCATCGGGGTTGATGCCCTTGAAGGGTTCCTTGCCGGTGATGTTCTTTACAGCTTCCTGTACTGCGGGGATTCTGGTGGAACCGCCTACCAGAATCACCTTGTCCAGCTGAGCTGTGGTAACGGAAGCATCCTGCATAGCCTTTCTCATAGGCTCGATGGTCCTCTGAACCAGATGCTGGGTCAGATCGTTGAACTTTGCTCTGGTGATATCCATGTTCAGATGCAGAGGTCCGTTCTGGTTTACGGTAATGAACGGAAGGTTAACATTGGTGGTCTGGCTGGAAGAGAGCTCCTTCTTAGCCTTTTCAGCAGCTTCCTTAAGTCTCTGAAGCGCCATGTTGTCGTTTCTGAGGTCCACGCCGTTTTCCTTGGCGAACTGATCTGCCATGTAGTTCATCAGAACGTTATCGAAGTCATCGCCGCCCAGCTTGGTGTCGCCGTTGGTGGACAGAACCTCGAATACGCCGTCGCCCAGCTCCAGGATGGAGACATCGAAGGTGCCGCCGCCCAGGTCGTATACCAGAACCTTCTGGTGCGTCTTTTCCTTGTCAAGGCCATAAGCCAGAGCCGCTGCGGTAGGCTCGTTGATGATACGCTTAACGTCCAGTCCTGCGATCCTGCCTGCATCCTTTGTGGCCTGCTTCTGGCTGTCGGAGAAATAAGCAGGAACGGTGATTACTGCCTCGGTGATCTTCTCGCCCAGATAGCTCTCTGCGTCGGTCTTAAGCTTGGCCAGTATCATTGCAGAAATATCCTGCGGTGTATAAGTCTTGCCGTCGATGCTGACGGTGTAGCTGCTGCCCATGTGCCTCTTGATGGAAGCAATGGTGCGGTCCGGATTGGTGATAGCCTGACGCTTTGCAGTCTCGCCTACCAGTCTTTCGCCGACCTTTGTGAAGCCAACAACGGAAGGTGTAGTCCTGTTTCCTTCTGCGTTAGCGATTACGACTGGTTCGCCGCCTTCCAGCACTGCTACTACGCTGTTGGTGGTACCAAGGTCGATTCCTATAACTTTACCCATTAATTTATCCTCCTAAGTTTTAAACTTGAATTAACTCTATATTTACTGAGCGACTATGACCATTGCAGGTCTTATGAGCTTATCGTTCAGAGTATAGCCTTTCTGAAGCACTGTTATTATCGTGCCGCTCTCCTTATCTTCTGCGGGGAGCATCTGTACTGCGTTGTGGAAGTTCGGATCGAACTGCTTGCCTTCCGCTTCGATGGGCTTGATATTGTTCTTTTCGAGAACTGCCATCAGCTGCTTTAAGATCAGCTCCATGCCTTCCTTGAACTGTTTATCGCTGCTTTCGGCGCCGAGAGCTCTTTCGAAATTGTCGATCACATCCAGCAGAGCTGTCGCCAGCTTTTTATTGGCGAATTCGATGTCGCTTGCCCTGTCCTCCTGGGTCCTGCGCTTGTAGTTCTGAAAGTCTGCCTGCAGTCTGAGCAGCTGCGAGCTCAGCTCTACCACGAGCTTTTCAGCCTTTTCCTGTGCATCCTCCACCTTTTCGGAAGCGCTGTCCTCGGCAGACTCCTTAGCCTGCTCGTCTGCAGCCTTTTCAGGCTCCTCAGCGCTTTCTTCGGGGCTGTCTTCTGCTTCTTCGGTTTTTTCTTCGGCAGCCTTCTTTGCCTCTTCAAATTCGTGTTTTTCTTCTTTACTCATCATCGTTTTCCTTTACTGTGCTCCCTTCTATTTCAAAGCTCCGGCTTATATTATCTGTAAGATACTTAATTACCGAGCTTATCTCGCTGTATTTCATCCTTGTAGGTCCTATGACTCCCAGCTTGCCCACCAGTTTGCCGTTGACTCTGTAGTCCGCGGTTATAAGGCTTACGTCCTTCATATCCGCCGAGTTCTCATCGCCTATGGTGATTATCAGCCCGTTGTCTCTGTTTATAAGCACATCTGTCAGCTGGTCCTTGTTCTCCACCAGACTGAAGAAATCTCTGGCCTTTGCAATATCGTTGTATTCCGGCAGACTGAAGACGTTTGAATAACCTTCCATATAGAGATTTACATCCAGCATCTTCTGCAGCGTCTGCATGAAGCTCGGAAGCACATTGTCCGAAAGCCTTGCCAGGCTGCGGAGGTCGCTCCTCAGGGTGTTTATGATATCCATGGTCAGGATGTCGTTCACCGTGCGCCCGCGCAGATTGTTTGTCAGGACCTTTGCCATAAGGCGAAGGTTCTCTTCGGTATACGGGCAGTTCAGCTTTACTGCGGTGTTGCTTATCTTGCCGTCCTCTGTGACTATCATAAGCACCACGGTGCCCTCATCCACCGGAAGGACGTTTACGTATTTCAGAGCGCTTCCGCCGCCGCTTGGCGTGAGCGCAAAGGAGATAAGATTCGTGATCTCAGAAAGCACTCCTGCAGTACGCTGCATCAGAGTATCCAGCTCGTCGGTGTACTTGTCCAGCCTCTGTGATATCTGATCCTTGTAAGCCTGGGGTAGATCTCTGGTCTGCATCAGCTGGTCGACATAAAGCCTGTAAGCCTTGGCCGAGGGGATGCGCCCTGCGGAAGTGTGCGGATGAGTAAGGTAACCCATCTCTTCCAGATCGCTCATCTCGTTTCTGATGGTAGCCGGGCTGAGTCCCATATCGTATTTCTTCGACAAAGTCCTGCTTCCCACAGGCTCTGCGGATGAGATGAAGTCCGCCACAATAGCCTGAAGTATCTGAAGCTTTCTTTCATTCAGTTCCATGTATTCAGCCCCCTTTCCTCAGCTGTTTTTTGTTAGCACTCTATAAGCACGAGTGCTAACAGCTACATATAATATAGGAGCCGGAAGGCGTTTTGTCAACTGTTTTATGTGTGTTTCCTGTGAATTATATATGTGGAACTGCTGAGTTCTGACAGCACCCCCTGCTCTTTCGTGCTCTGAATTGCTAAATCGACTTTCGTGTGGTAATATACATACCACTTTTATCCGCAATCACTGATTTGGATACCATTTTTTCAATTGCTTTTGCTGTTCAAAATATAATCTCTGGAGTAATCTGGAGGTAAAGATATGCAGATCGGGGAAAGGCTGGCTGACATCAGAAAGGACAATAAAGATACACAGGCAGCTCTCGCGGCGAAGCTCGGAGTAAGCGTTGAGACCATAAGAGGCTGGGAGCAGGAGAAGAACTGCATCTCGGTGAATAAGCTGCAGGATTTCTGCAGGCTTTACGGTGTTTCAGCGGATTTCATACTCGGACTGAATAACGAGGATCCCCTCATCAGCAGGCTCTCAAGGCTTGATCCGGAGGAAGAGGAAGTGCAGTACAAGCTCCGGGAGATAATCAGACTGCTCAAAGGCAAGGAAAAATAATATACTATAGAAATATGAAAAACAGCGGGCGCAAGGCAGCCGCTGTTTTTCTGTTTACTGAATATGCAGGAGAGCCCTGCGTCATTCAGTATATCATTTTTCGAGAAAAAGTGGTATTAAATATACCGATATTACTTCAAATAATTAGCAGGAATACCGCTTATGCGGGTTTATTCTTCGAGAAGGGGGACGGGTCTCCGTCGTTGAGACTGTTGATGATCTTCATCATGTGCAGAGCCAGAGGCAGAGCCAGTACAAGGAAGCCGAGGCCGTCGGAGAAGGCCTGAGCCAGGGCTACGCCGTAAGCGCCCCAGTAACCAAGAGACTCAAACAGTCTGGGCAGTATCAGCACCATGGGGATGAGGAAGATAAGCTGACGGGACATGGTCAGCAGCAGATTTCCCATCGGTCTTCCCAGAGACTGGTACAGATTTGCTGTGATCATTACCACCTCGTGAGGTATCAGCACCAGGCACAGTGCTCTGATCTTGAGAGAACCGATGGCGAACATCATCTCGTTTCCTTCGGAATTGAAGAGCGCCAGAAGGTTTCTGGAGAAGATGAACATCAGGGCGCCGAGTAAAAGACCGAAGAATGCGCCGATCTTGATAGTGGTAAAGTAAGCTTCCTTGACTCTCTTGTACTTCTTTGCGCCCCAGCAGAAGCCTGCAACGGGTCCAAAGCCCTGGGAGAAGCCCATGATGGCGGAAGCGATAAGTCTGTAGAGCTTGTTGGCAACTGCAATGCCGGAAAGGACTGCAGTATCGAAGCTGCCTGCAACGCGGTTGGTGATGACGCCGCCCACGCTCATGAGGCTCATGCGAAGGAAGGCGGGAACGCCCATGCGGGCAACCTCTGCAGCACCCTCTTTATCCGGCTTGAAATTCTTCCAGCTTATATCCAGCATTGCGTGCTTTCTGACAAATGGATATGCCAGAACGCAGGCACTGACTACCTTTGAAAGCGCTGTGGCACCGGCTGCGCCGGCTACTTCCCAGCCGAAAACATTGATGAACAGCGGGTCGAGCGCAATGTTCAGGAGGCATCCTGACACCATGCCTATCATGGCAAAGGTCGTGCTGCCCTCACTTCGCAGCAGCTGATTCTGAATAAGTTCAGCCGTGGTAAAGGGCGCTGCCAGCAGGATCCAGAAGGAATAGTCCATTGAATAGTGCTTTGCCGAAGGCGTCGCGCCGAGGAAATCGACGATCGAGGAGCGGAACATCAGGCAGGTAAGCCCGAAGCACAGAGAAAAGGCTATGCCTATAAACAGGGTGCTTGTACCTACCCTGCTGGCCTTTTCGTCTTCTTTTGCTCCCATAAGTCTTGAGATATAACTTGCGGCACCCATTGCAAAGCCCATGGATATGGCTCTTAAAAAGTGCATGAGAGAATCGTTTACCGCTACGGCAGCTGTTGCATTTACGCCCAGCTGGCTTACAAAGAATGCGTCCGCAAGATTGTAAAAACTATCGATAAGTGATGATATGATCATCGGGATCGCGACTTTGGGTATGACCCTCATCATCGGATCCTCGAGCATCATCTGGCGGCGCTTCTCGCGGGCAAGCGCCTGTTTTTCTCTGTCTGCCATTGCATACTCCATTTCTGCTTCAAGTCAATATTCAATCTATTTTAATTCTATTGGAGTGAAGCGTCAAGCATTCGATGGCCATATAAGCTATGCTATTGAATTCATCACAAATTATTATAGTTGTCTTGCATATATACGATAAAAAGGAAAGCAAACCCGCGGCGCCTGTGGTAAAATATGTTTTAGGAATTATCAACCGTTTCTCTGTAATAAGCAAAGGAAGGTCATTACATGGCACTTGTCACAACAACTGAAATGTTCAGAAAGGCTTACGACGGCGGCTACGCCATAGGAGCTTTCAATGTAAACAATATGGAAATAGTTCAGGGCATCACCGAAGCCGCAAGTGAGCTTAAGAGCCCTGTTATCCTGCAGGTATCCAAGGGCGCAAGAGCCTACGCAAACCACCGCTACCTGATAAAGCTGGTGGAGGCCGCTGTGGAGGAAAATCCCGACATCCCCATCGCTCTGCACCTTGACCACGGCGACAGCTTCGAGCTCTGCAGAGACTGCGTCGACGGAGGATTTACCTCCGTTATGATCGACGCCTCATCCAAGAGCTTCGAGGAGAACATCGCTCTCACTAAAAAGGTAGTCGAATACGCTCACGACCACGGCGTTGTGGTTGAGGCAGAGCTAGGCACTCTGGAGGGCGTTGAGGACGAAGTTAAGGTCGAAGCCGGCATGGCATCCTACACCCGTCCCGAAGAGGTTGAAGAATTCGTATCCCGCACAGGCTGCGATTCCCTGGCCATCGCCATCGGAACATCCCACGGCGCATACAAGTTCAGACCCGAACAGTGCACCGTAAACGAAGACGGCATCCTGGTACCCCCTCCCCTGCGCTTTGATGTCCTTGAAGAGATAGTCAAGAGGATCCCGGGCTTCCCCATCGTGCTTCATGGCTCCTCCTCCGTTCCCCAGGAATTCGTCAAGATGGTCAACACCTATGGCGGCAACATGCCCAATGCCATCGGCATCCCCGAGGATCAGCTGAGAAAGGCTGCAAAGCTGGCTGTCTGCAAGATCAATATCGACTCCGACATCCGCCTTGCCATGACAGGCAATATCCGCAAGTACATGGCAGAGCACCCCGACCACTTCGATCCCCGCCAGTACCTGAAGCCTGCCCGCCAGGCCGTTAAGGATATGGTAGCCCGCAAGATCGTAAACGTACTGGGCTCCGACGGAAAGGCATAAGGAGCTGCCGGACAAAGGCAAAACTCAAAACACAAAAGTACCCCTGCAGCTTCAAAAACTGCAGGGGTTGTTGTTTGTCCTCTGTAATGTCAGAACTGCAGATGTTGCTGTTTGACCCACCAGCTCAGAAATGCAGAGGTTGCTGTATTTAGGAATCTTTTTTTGCATAAACATTTGCAATGAATTTAAAGTTCCAGCACCTTCAGACCATGCGCTGTCAGCTCATATACCGTATCAGGGACCTCTTCTATGAATTTTCGGTCGTGGGAGACGCTTATGATGGCGCCGCCAAAGTCTGACAGTATCCTTCTTATGACAGGTCCGGACAGAGGGGAAAAGTTTCGCGTGGGCTCATCCATCAGCAGAAGATCAGCTCCGGAAAGGGTCAGAGACAGCAGCATCAGCTTGGCCTTCTGTCCTCCTGAAAGCTCCCTTATCCTTCTTGCCATATCGTCCGGAGTGAAGCGAAGAGATGCCAGTCTGTTGTATATGACTACCCTCTCCTCCTTTCCGCCTTCCCTGGCCAGAAACTCCTCGGCAGTCATGTCCGGGTCCATCAGATCCTCGTAGTTCTGAGGCATATAGGCAAGCTTAAGATCAGGCCGCCCCGAAAGCTCCCTGTAAAGCCGCCTCATGAGGGTGGTCTTTCCGCAGCCGTTTCTTCCCGTGATGCATATCTTTTCATTTCCCCGCAGCATCAGTCTGATATCCTGCGCAAGTACCCTGCTCCCTTTCTCTTCATCAATGCAGAGCTGTGGGATCTTTATATCCACCAGAGTCTTTGCTGAGGGTATCAAAGGCTCGTAATCGAATCTGAGATTTATCTCCCGCTCGTACTGAGGGGCTTCGGTCATGGACTCCGCCTGCTTCTCCAGCCTCCTGCCCTGGGACTTCACCGCATGCATCTTCTTTTTCAGCAGCCTGCCCCCGGAAGGGTCTCCTCTTGAGATGGTGTTCTGCTCGTGCTCCACCCTCTGGTAGATGCGCCGCCATTTTTCCTCTGCTATGCGCTGCTCCCGCCGCTCCATTTTTGCCTGGGATTCCTGCAGCTCAAAGCCGTGGAGCCGCTCCGCTGCATACTGCCTGTAGGGCATGTTGGCCACAGTATGGCGGGGCTTTGTCTTATGGTCCAGCTGCTCTATGTGGATGACCCTGTTTGCAGTCCTTTCGATGAGAGTTTCGTCATGGGATACGAAAAGCATGCCCAGCCTTGAGCTTCCGATGAAGTCCTCCAGCCACTCCAGGGTCTCTATATCTATATCGTTTGAGGGCTCGTCAAGAAGGAGCATCGAGGGTCTTCCTGCCAGTATCCGGGCCATCTGGACCTTTACCTTTTCGCCTCCGGAAAGGGTCTCCATAAGTTGTTCAGAATAAAGCAGCTCAGGATCCAGCCCCACATCCCTGCATATCCTTGACAGATCACCGGGATTCATCTCGCTGAACATGTCCTCCCGAAGCATGAAGCTGTACACTGAAAGCCCCCTGTCCTGTGCAGGCAGTTCCTGGGGAAGATAGGCAAGCTTCTCGCCCGGGTAAGACCTGCCCCCTGCTGCATGGGCATAGCTCTCGATGAGCCTGGGATCGTATATCCACTTGAGGAGAGTGGATTTTCCCTCACCCTCCTCTCCGATGATCACGATCTTATCTCCTGGGTTGACCGTAAAGGAAAGACCATCGATAAGCACCCTCAGGTCCTTATCGTGAACAAGTTTAAGATCCGTAATACTCAGCATATGACCACCTCCGTTTTCAGGTGTTTCCGAAAAGAAAAAGCTGTTTCGCTTTCCGAAACAGCTCTGCAGCAGCATATTCGTATTCCGTCCGGCCAGTGCGGAAAAAGCAACGAAAAAGGAGCCCTGCGCAGATGATTTCAGAAACACGAAAATAAGCAACTGAATGCCTTGACATCAGTTTGATATTGACCGTGTTTTCTGACTATCTGTTCTTCACTCCTTCTGACCTCCTATATTGATATGATTTTACGATGAAAATACAGGCGATGTCAAGTGTCCATGCATCAAAGCCATTTGTTACTCACGGCAGGAGTGAGTTTTCCAGCCATGAAATCGACAGAGACGATCCTAGATCACCTGAATGTTTTTTTCGCCCAGGAACTGAAAAAATAATACAGGCTCAGGCATATGGCCGCGCCCGCCCAGGATATGGGATAGACTGAGGCGACCGATGAAAGACCTGGGGAGCTTCCCATGAAAAACATGAGAAGGCCTGTCCTCAGGACGCATATGTTAAGCAGTATAAAGAGCATTGGCTTAAGAGAGTTGCCCGCGCCCCTGCAGGTATCAGAGATGTTCTCCAATATGGAATAGAGCCAGTAGAAGGGAAAGCTGATGCTTATTATGCGCATGCCCAGGTTTATTATGCTATGATCCGCTGTGAAAAGCCCGAAGGCAGCCCTTCCGAAAAAGCGGAGAAGCAGAAACGCCGCTGCAACTGCATAGCCTCCGCTCATGGCTGTACATATCAGGAGTCCCCTTCTGGTCCTTTTCTTGTCGCCCGATCCCATGTTTTGCCCCGTAAATGTGGTCAGGGTATGGCCAAAGGCCATAATGGGAAGATAAATGATCAGTTCGACCTTGAAATAATAGGTAAAGGCGGAGATGGAATCCACACCCAGTCTGTTGATCTGGCTCTGCACCATAACATTGGAAAGGGTTATGACCATGCTCTGAACTCCTGCGGGAACGCCAATTCTGATAATGTCCATAAAGATCCGGCTGTCGATGCTGAAGATCCCGCTGCCAAGCTCAAGATCCGGGAGGCAGTACTTCAGAAGCCATAAGGACGCAGCGCAGGTAAGAGCCTGACAGATAAGGGTAGCATAGGCAACGCCCATAACGCCGTTGTCCATCGCTATTATTAAAAGCCAGTCCAGAAACACATTCAGTATTCCGCCTGCCAGCTGTATGTACATGGGATAACGTGAATTACCTATAGCCCTGAGACAGCCTGTACACATGTTGTAGCTGATTAGGAAGAGAACACTTACAAAATACACCCTTATGTAAGCCGAGGCCTGATCCATTATGCTTTCGGGTGTATTCATAAGTCTAAGAAGTGAAGAGCTAAAAATGATGCCAAGGGAAGATATCACCAAACCGCCGATGATGCTAAGTCCTATGGCGTTTCTTACAGTAAGCAGCAGCCTGTCCCTGTCGTGGGAACCGAAGGCCTTTGAGGTCACAACTGAGACTCCTGCGGAAAGTCCTGTAAACAGCCCCACGAGAAGGGTCACCAGCATGCTGCTGGCGCCTACCGCGGCAGAAGCCTCCTTGCTGACAAATCGGCCTACATATATAAGGTCCACTGTGTTGTAAAGTAGCTGGATCATGCTGCCAAGAAGCAGCGGTAGGCCGAATCTGAGTATTATCAGCCAGATCGGCCCCCGGGTAAGATCCAAAGTTCGCTTATTATCTTTCATGGCTTAGTGTGCGTCCTGCTCGCAGGCAAGGCCTCCGTCTATTCGTATTATACGGCTGCAGTCGGTGAGTGTGGACATTCGGTGTGAAATTATGAGCAGTGTCTTTCCGCTGTGCTGAGTCCTCAAGGTGTGGATCAGCTCCTTTTCGTGGAAAACGTCCAGGTTGCTGGTGGGCTCATCCATTACGATTATGTCGGGATCTGTTATCAGGCATCTTGCAATGCCTATCCTCTGGCGCTCGCCCCCGGACAGGCGGCTGCCCATCTGACCCATTTTCGTCTGATATCCCTCCGGAAGCGTATTTATGAAGTCGTGAATACCTGCCCCCTTTGCAGCGGCGATCACCTCCTCCATGTAAGCATCAGGCTTTCCGAAGGCGATGTTTGCGGCTATGCTGTCGTCGAAAAGATAGGTGTCCTGCTCGAGCACGGCTATGCGCTGCCTTAGCTCCTTAAGAGAAACCGTTCTCAGATCCTTGCCGTTTATGAGCACGCGGCCCTCCACAGGATCCCAGAAGCGCAGCAGCAGACGGAATACCGTGGACTTGCCTACCCCGCTCTCTCCTATTATCCCCAGCCTGTCTCCCTTTTCTATGTGCAGGTCGAAATGCTCCAGCACATCCGGGCCATCCTCCTGATACCGGAATCTGACGTTCTCAAAATCTATGGTCTTTACAGGCCCTATGGGCTGCGGATCCTCCGGCTCCACCGCTTCAGGCACTGTATCCTCCAGAATGAACAGCCTCTCTGCTGCCGCATAGGTCTGCATCAGATTGGTTATTACAGCGGTAAGGGAGAAGGTTGAGCTGAAGGATGCGACTGCGACCAGAGAAACAACAACTGTACCGGCGGGGTCTCCCTGGCCCTTTGCAGCCAGCGTCGTTGCTGCCAGCAGTATGAGTATGCGTGTGAGATATACGAAAAAGGTGGGAGTAGAGCTGGTCACCTGCCTGTGCATGGCCAGTCCGTGAGCGGCGCGGTTCACCCTTCTGTTGGCGTCCCTTACCATCCCGAGCCGGGCGTCCCCATAGCCGTAGATCTCAATATCTCTTATGCCGTAGACGCTTTCAAGCACCAGCCTTTTTACATCAGCAAGGCTTTCTCTATAACGCATGCCTATGCCCCTCCCCAGCTTCATGGAGATCCAGGGCAGCACTATGCTTATCAGC
>JAEEGL016796630.1_pt1 | contig 10770 bp, 12 predicted proteins | sample 9134231 | NCBI WGS metagenome assembly JAEEGL01 (sample SAMN16246548, study PRJNA631951) | gut metagenome | biome: gut microbiome; feature: rumen; material: fiber-attached | host: Bos | place: Iran: Karaj | collected 2018-10
AGATTTAGAGTTGATTGGCAAAGACTAGGATGTAGGCAAGGTAGCCGAGACCACCACCGGCGGCAATAACGAGAAGAACAATAAGCGTCCAGAGCCAACCAGAGTGCTTTTTTGGAGCTTCGGTGACCATGTGCTTTTGTTTGACCTTGGAAGATTTACTTGGACTCTTGGAACTGTAGATGTTTTTGGTGCTATGAAGAGCGGTTGCGCTAGTCTCTGGAATGTCGGTACCAAGTGGGCGTTTCTCAACTTTGGTATTTGTCATGAAAGGTGAGCGTACGCCGAGAGAATAATTGTTGGCGTTTGGGGTTTCTTTCTTAACTTCTGGCTTTTTAGCAACAGCTGGGGCTGGCTTGGTGGCAGGTTTGACTGGAGTAGCTGGCTTGGCAATTGGCTTTGCGACTGGCTTAGTAGCAGCATGCTGTTGTTTTTGCTGAATTTGAGATGCTACGCTTGGGCGAACTGGACGGGTGGCAGTGCCAACTTTGGTACTGCGAGGGACAATGGCAGGGCGCGGGGCAGTAATGACTTTGCTGTTTACGACGGGCTTTGCGATTGGATGAGCGACGGGTTTTACGGCAGGCTTGACCGGTGCTTTTGCGACTGGTTTTACTGCATGAATAGGGCGCTGTGGGCCCATGATGTCCATAAATTGACCGTGCGGATGTGTAGCCATAGTAGGTTTTACTGATGGTTTTGTTGATGGTTTCGTCGTAGTGGAGCGGTTTTTGATAGCTTCATTTACGGCTTTATCTAGCTCTGCGTAGTCAATATTATCGCTCATTTATCTTTCCCTTTGCTGTCTCTACGATAGCACAAAATGAATCTGCTATCAAACTGGCACCACCTATGAGCAAACCGTCGATGCCTGGAATGTCGAGATAGCCACCAGCCGTGTCAGAATTGACGGAGCCGCCATAGAGAACAGCGATGTCTTCACCAATTTGTTTGTTGTAGAGTTTGCCAATATGCTGACGAATCAAGAATTGCGCTTCAGCAATAGCGGCTGGACGGGCAGGGCGGGCGTTTTTGTTGCTGGAAATGGCCCAGACTGGCTCGTAAGCAATAATAACTTTAGAAATGTCCTCTTTGCTAACTTCGTGCAAACCGTTTGTAAGCTGGTTGTAGATAGTGGAAGCAGTTTCGCCTTCACGGCGTTCAATGGCGGTTTCGCCGATACATAAAACAGGGGTAAGGCCGTTGCGAATGGCGGCGGCAACCTTTTGTGCAATATCTTCTTCTGTCTCATTAAAAACATAGCGACGTTCAGAGTGGCCAACGATAGCGTAGTCAACGAAGCCGCGGATTTGCGTAACGGAAGTTTCGCCGGTATATGCGCCATAGTCGCGCCAGTAGAAGTTTTGGGCGGCCAATTTGAATTGGCGGCGGTTGATTTGAAGGGAAAGAGGCTGTAATGCGACCGTGGATGGGGCGAGTACGACCTGAACGTTGCGCGAAGGCTGGATACGATTGCTTAAGCGGTGCAAATATAAGCTGGCTTCACCTGGAGTGAAGTTCATTTTCCAGTTCGCAATTATATATTTTTTTCGAGGACTAGTCATACTAATATTTTAGCATAAGCGACTAGTTTTGTGGGGGTGGCTAGATGGTGTAATTTGGGCAGCCGTAGGATGTCCAGGCGAAGATGAAGAAAAGGTTGTTGGCGATAAGGGTTGCGATAGCAAATAACGAAAAGACTGGTACGTAGAAAATTGCGATAAGAGTGACAATGGCCCAGACTAGAGTAGTGCAGAGAAGCTCGGTAGTGTGGATATTGAGACGAAGTTTTTTAGCAATTGATGTAATGGCTTTGCGGATTGTGTCATTATAGCGACGAAGCACGATGGCGAAGACAATCAACAGCAGGATAGATGCACCGACGCTGACGGCAGATAGGGCAAAGTTATCTACTGGCTCAACGGATCCACCGCAACTTGAGCCTGGGTTTAGGAGAACTCCTACAGATAATTGATTGGCAGTGCTTCCTTCGCTAATACCAAATAACGTTGGCGCGGCAACTAGTAGGATTGAGCCAGTCAAAAAGACAATTCCAATACATAGTAGAAACCGTCCCATGACGCGACAAATACGTGCAAAAAGATGTTTCTTCATGCACTTATTTTAGCATATGCGCATAAATTATTTTTTCATAAGGCCGAGAATGCCGCGAAGTGCATAGGCGGTATCTTCGTGACTACGGACAGTAATGGTGTCGATGCCCATTTGAACGACAGGATAATCGTTGCCGCCAGGTTGAGTCATGTCACCGAAGTAGAGGATATCTTTTTTGTCGACTTTAAGCTCTTCCATAAGGTGAGTCATGCCAAAAACTTTGTTCATACCTGGAGTGATGGCGTTGATGGAGGTGGTGCCGCCAATTTCGTAATCGTAAGCTGGAGCAAGTTCTTTAGCGCGCTTGACGATAGCTTCGCGCTTTTTGCAATCTGGGTCCCAGGCATACTTAGCTTCGGTGCCAGCATGTTGGCCGAGAGCAGAGAAGGTGACTTGGCTGAGACGGTTTTCGATGATTTCGTCGCCGTCTTGAAGTTTATCTTCTTCCCAATAACCGAGCTCTCTGGCGGCAGTTTCGATAGCGACAGTGATTTCTTTGACTTGTTTATCTGTAAGTGGGTAGCTATATACTTGTTGCCAATCTTTTTTCTTGGCGTCGAAGCGGTAGTATTGGGTGCCTTGGGCTACAAAGAGATGTAGATGGCTAAGTTGCTTTGGCGTGGCATCTTTGAGCTGATCGACGATTTGGAATAGGAATTGATCGTATTTTTGGCCAGAAATTGGGCAAATCTCGAAGTAATCGAGACATTGAGTAAGCAAATCGGCAATTTCTGGAGGAATTGGAGTTTTGGCAATATTTAGGGTCTGATCAACGTCAAATGCTAGTACTTTTTTCATGTTTATCCTCCACGATGTTATTGGTTATATTATATAAGATTTTTGGGCCGAGAAAAAGAGAAAGCCACGCTCCTTTCAAAGCGTGGCTTGTGGGATTTCTCAAAGTCTGCGCCTAATGGCGCGGTGATCAGTCGCAGGGACCCATGATGGCATCCAGGTTCTCGTCGATGCTCTTCTTGGGATCCCAGCAGGTGGCGCGGGTAGGCTTGGGTTCGGGCTTGGGCTCAACCGGAGCAGGAGTGCTCTTCGTCGGAGCAGCGGGCTTCGGTTCGTCCTTCTTGGGCTCAGCGGGCGGCGTACCCTTAGTGGGTTCGTCCTTCTTGGGCTCAGCCGGCTTCTTGGGCTCGTCCTTCTTGGGGGCGGCCGGAGCAGGAGTGCTCTTCGTCGGAGCAGCGGGCTTCGGTTCGTCCTTCTTGGGCTCGGGCTTGACGCCGGTCTTCTTCAGCCAGTCCATGGCCTTGCCGACCACAACGTGCAGCTGCGCGTCAGTGGGGCGGCCGTCGGGCGCCTTGATGACCAGGCTGGGGATCTTGTCTCCGTCTTCTTCGCGAATCTCTTCGCGGATACGGAAGTCGCCCTTCGCGCTGGACATCTTCATCTTGCGCTTGCCGAGCCAGTCAGCGATGAGCTCGTTGACGGTCTGGCGCTGCGGCTCGGTGGAGATTTCGCCCACGACAGGGGCATCGACCACCAGGCTGTTGTCGTCGTAGCTCGTGATGACCATGTCGGTGATGGCCGGAAGCACGGATGCTGCCGGATTCACCAGCTTGCTGCCATCGGAAGCGATGTAGATGAGGGTCTTGACCTTCTTTTCCATGTTTTTCACCTTTTACCCCTTCTTTTCTAGGGGCCCTTTCTAAAAGATTCTGAATTCCGCTCAAACACGTTGATGTGAGTGAGGCTCTTGTCGAGCATAAAGCACACTAAGGAGGTTAATGCGCTTAACGCTCGACAAGAAGTGGAATATATCTTGCGAAAGAGAAGTGAAAATGAAATTGACTTCGAGAATTAAGGTACTGTACCCGCAATTTGCGAGTACGTATATATACTATCACACTTTTGCTAAAAAGTCAATAGTTATTATGCATTTTATTGCTTATGTCAAAAAACGGAAAAACCCCGCTCGTGAGAGCGGGGGAGTGTGAATTGTGACGAACGGCCGGTTAGGCCAGAGCGAGGCGCTCCTGTGTGCTTCTTGCCCCACGAATAGCATTGCAGACCTGATTGTGAAAACAGGTGTCGAAATGCCCGTGCATACGGAGGTCGGTCAGGATATTGATGACGCGTTCACGGTCCTCGTTGGGATAGTTGCTGGCGCCAATGCTATCGCCGATAACATGGATAGCTATCTCGATAGCGCGTGGAGAAGTTGGTAGTACATAGATGTCCCTGCAGTGCTGAGCAAGGAAGTCGAGGTCGTGGGCGCGACCGGTGGCGGGATCAACCGCGACACTCTGTTCAAGCTTACGCGCGAGGGCATTGCGCTCGGTGTTTTCGCGGGTAGCAGCCTCGATGGCGCTCTCGGGGACGGTAACGGACGTCTTTACACCGTCCTTAAGGGTGGTGATGGTGTGACCTTCATACACCGTGATGACCGTCCTCTTTCTGATGCGTTCGATTTCCTGATCAACAAGCTTTTGATAGTAAGAATCCATGCGCTTACTCCTTTCGTCTGTGGAAATGTACTTGGGATTGCCAATTCCGTGTGATTAGACACGAAAAAGTGCAGGTCAGAATGACCGCACTCTTTCATTATAGCACATTTGGCCTAAAAAGTCAATAATGCTGATGGTTTTTAGCGCACGAGGGCGAATTTGTTTTTGCCTTTTTTGACGAGAGAAAGCTGATTTACTGAGGTGTCTTCGGTGACTTTGGCACCATTTACAGAGATGGCATTGCCGGAAATGAGCTTGCGAGCTTCGCCTTTGCTGCTAGCGAGACCAGTTTCGGCGAGGATGTCGACGAGGTTTTTGCCGGTTTCGACAGTAGGGAAACTCTTAGCGAGAAGTTCAATATCTTCTGTAGAAAGATCTTCGATTTTGCCGTCGCCAAAGAGGAAAGCTGTGAGCTTTTCGGCTTGTTTGGCGGCTTCTTCGCCGTGGACAACCTTGGTAACTTCGTAGCCGAGACGTTTTTGGCCGAGGCGAGCGCCTGGATTTTCACGATGTTCAGCTAAGATTTGGTCGAGCTCATCTGGCATGATAAAGGTGAAGTATTTGAAGTAATCTTCGAGTGCGTCATCGGATTGATTGAGCCAGAACTGATAGAAGTCGAAAATGCTGGTTTTGTTGGCGTCGAGCCAGACGGCGTTGCCTTCGGACTTGCCAAATTTGCGACCAGTAACTTTGTCGATGATAAGTGGACAGGAGTAGCAGTCGGCGTTGGCATCCTCGAGACGTTTGATGAGATGAATGCCAGAGGTGCAGTTGCCATATTGGTCGGCGCCACAGAGCTGAAGATCGATATGATGGGTGCGGAAAAGATGCAAGAAATCGTAGCCTTGGATTAGAGTGTAGCTAAACTCGGCGTAAGAGATGCCGGAGCCACCTTCGCCGATGCGTTTTTGGACGAATTGGCGGTCGAGTAGCTGCGTCATACTGAAAGCTTTGCCGATTTCGCGGAGGAAAGGTAGGAACTTGATATCCTTGAACCAATCGTTGTTATCGAGAATTTGGGTGTCGGCTGGGGAATGGGTGACGCGAATAATCTGGGCGGCAAGAGCAGCTTTGTTTTGCTCGATCTCGCTTAAATCTTTGAGATCGCGCTCGGTGGTGTCTTTTGGATCACCAATTTGGCCAGTTGCGCCTCCAACTAGATAGTAAGGAGTATAACCGTGGCGAACGAAGCATGCGCACATCATAAGAGCAGCGAGGTGGCCGATATGAAGAGAATCGGCGCTTGGGTCGGTGCCCCAATAGAAATTACGCGGAGCTTTGTCTAAGTCTGATATCTGGTCCAGCGTGTGCTCGGCTACAAAACCGCGCCACTGGAGCTCTTCGGATAATTTCATGAATACTCCTTTTAGTTATTAACTCTGTTATTATAACATCGTTAAGAGGGTGGAGCAAACGATTTGAGGCCGGGATTCTTTTTGATTATACTTACGGTATGGAAAATATGCAGGCGAACCAAACAACAAAGAAAAATAAGACATGGCTGATTGTTTTGCTGGTGGTGGTAGGATTGCTGATACTGATTCCAGTGGCTTGGTTTGCATTTCTTATAATAGCCTTTGTAGATGTAGGCGTGGATCCAATTACACCAAAAGAAACAACGATAGTTTCCGCGAAGGTTATCGATTACGTGGAGAAGAAATATGGAAAGCAGGATTTTTCTTTTGATCGCGTAGAGAGAAAAATTAGTCATAATGACGCTTGGCGTTCACGCCATGATGGTTTTTATGCGGTATTTCTAACTTCTTTGACCGATGATGGGTATTTTACCGTCAATACGACGGGAAATGACGCAAAAACAACGGTGCCGAGAGATGATTTTTTGGAGAGATACTATTCTAGGGAAAATGCAGATTTCTTAAGTTCATTCGAAAAACCACGCACATCGATTAATATCTATGACGACATGGTACTAGATAATATGGGGAGAATACCGAGCCTAGATGAATTGTTGGATTGGGGCGCTGTCAGGGAGTATACGGTAATGCTTTGGGGGTCTGACAATAAAAAGTTCGGCGACGATAAAGCTAGTAGGGCAGAATATGTAAGTGATGTCGCTAAAAATGTAGCAGACCACTACGAGATTACGAATGAGATGAAGATGAGTATTCAATATAGGGATAATAACTATACTTACTTGTTTACTGCTATTGTGGATGATGACTCGATTGAATTAAGTGGCGGTCTTGACGAAAAACATTACGTTTTCGAGCGTTAAACATCAGATGGGCGCTATATGATAAAATAGCGCTATGGGCCCATCGTTCAACGGATAGGACATACCCCCTCTAAGGGTACAATGCTGGTTCGATTCCAGCTGGGCCTACCATACTGAAATTAGAGTCAAGATTTGGCTCTTTTTTGTTATAATAAGCATAAGGGAAATTATTTTCGATGGGCGATAATAAGAAGAAAACTGAAGAACAATACGCACGCGATTTGGCGAAATATTTTGATAAACAAATGAGTGCCGAGGCGAAGGGTATTTTGGGCGAAGATCGTGCCGAGAAAATGATGTATTATGCCGCAAGATTGGTGATGGCGGGTGGCGGCCCATTGGCGCATGCAAAGTATATTTTCTGGTGCTATTTGAATGTGGATTACGTGAAGGCAAAATTGGAAAAGTATGTCGACGATAGGGATGTGTATGACTACTGGACAAAAGATGTGCCGGCAATGATGAAAGAGCCGCGCGCCAATGATATCGTTGAGGTTTTTAATGGTGAATTTAAGAAGATCGCGAATCGCGTGATGATTTCTGCGGACTCGAGTTTGCAGACTTTTATTCGCGTACGCGTCTATCATGATTTGAAACCGCTAGAATTTGTGGCGCGCATACGTGAGTATACGCCAAATCCTGATCCAGATTTAAGAGATGCGGTGGATTTTGGCTGTGTCGGAGAGGTACTGATTGCGCCGGATGGAACCAAGATTGACGAAAACCGTGAGCGAACGAGAGGTGCGCTAAAAGATTACGTTTACAAGAATTATGATGAGATTTTGGCGGCGGCGGAGTTAGAGGCGCCTGTTTATAGGGGTGGTCGCCAAAAATTAGCGACAGTAAAGATAGATGGCGCAGATTTTGAGATTATTGGCAATACGGATAACGAAGAATCCAGAGCAGCCTACGAGAAGTTAAAAGAAGATATTAGCGCGATTTTGGAATCGGCTAAAAATTAATATACTTGTGCTTGACGTCTGGCTTGTGGGCCAGTGTTTCGCGGTGCGAAAATTCCAGAGTAGCAATATTTACTGGGAAAGCGCCATTCATGAAAGTGATTGGTTTGGCACTATGTTGAATGGTTGAGACGGCGCCACAGGTAATAACTCTTTGATAGGTTTCGGAAATATTGGCGCGAGCGTGGCGCGGGAAGAGCTTTTTGCCTGGGGCAAGTAGGCCGCGATCAGAACGCCAAAAATCATTGACGACTGGAGGAACGACGCCGCTGTGCATGTGGCCGGAGACGAGAAAGTCAAACTCATAAAGATAGCTGGTGACTTCAGAGTCAAAGAGGAAGACTGGGGAGTGAATGAGGGCGATTTTGGCCTTATGTTTTGGTAGGTTATCGATAAGTTTATGATTGAGGTGGTGGAGGTCGTAGAGCATGATGCTTTTATCTTCGCCACCCGGTTGGAATAGGGAGGTGGTGTGGTTTTCGTCGCGGTCAAATTGGTAGTAGTCTGGAGACTGCGTGAAGCCGAAAATATAGGCATTTTTGTCTTCATAGACGGCATTGTTAAGGAGATGAACATTTTCTAGCTCATCGATGGCTTCAATAAGCGCGGTAGGTTCTTCGGCATACCAATGGCGTTTGGAGGAAAAAATACCGGAATACTCTGGATTTTTGCGGTAAAAATCATGATTTCCGAGTGAAATGATGGTCGGGGCGATTTCGCCGAGACGAGAGAGCCAGGAAGTGAGACGCTTGAGGCTGGATTTACTTTCAATGACATCAATGCAGTCAATGAGATCGCCGGCAATAAGGATATAGTTTGGTTTTTGCGCAGCGGCTTGCTCGGCGATGGCGTTAAGAGTGGCTTGCTTTACTTTTGGACTGAAGTGGATATCGCTTAACAAGAGAAATTTGAGCTCGCGCTTGACGTTCGGCTTATAGAACTTGTAGCTAGAGAGATAGAAACATTTCATTAATATGATTATAGCTCATTGTTTGATTGTATAAATTATTTGTTCAGTTTTAGTGTTTAGAAACTATGATACTACGCTAGATATAGCGTAGTATTGCAAGTGTTAAGGCATAAAAAACGCAAAAGTCAGCGCTTGCGAGTGCAAAAAAAGTAGCTTATGCTAAGAATATAAAAGTAAGGTGGGTAATTTTAAGGAGGTGCCCATGAAAACAAAAACGAAATACATTTTTGTGACAGGGGGCGTGATTTCTGGTGTTGGGAAGGGAATCATGGCGGCTAGTATCGGCGCAATTTTAAAGGCGAAGGGTCTTAAAGTTTCGATGCAGAAATGTGACCCTTATTTTAATGTTGATGCAGGACTTCTGAATCCGCGCGAGCATGGCGAATGCTTTGTGACGCGTGATGGCGCAGAAACGGACCTAGATTTAGGTCATTATGAGCGATTCCTAGATGAAGAGATGACTGGCAACTCTATATGGACATCAGGTAAGCTTTATAAGAAGTTAATCGACGCGGAACGTGCGGGCGAATTTGGTGGTCATACGGTGCAGCTAGTGCCACATGTCACGGGATTAGTGCAGCAGACCTTCCTAGATAACGCGGAATTCTTTGGCTCAGATGTGCATATTGTAGAAATTGGCGGTACGATTGGTGACCTTGAAGGTTCGCATTTTGTGGAAGCGATTCGCGAATTCGGCACAAGAGTTGGACGCGAGAATTGTTTGTATGTGCATGTCTGCTATGTGCCGTGGTTGTCGACTTCGCAGGAATTTAAGACGAAGCCGGCGCAGAATTCGCTGCGTGATTTGCGCGAATTTGGAATTATTCCAGATATGGTAGTGGCACGCATGGATGTTGATCGCGTGATTAAGGCGCCACAGGTTGCACATAAATTGGCTACATTTTGCGCAGTTTCTGAAGATGCGGTGGTGTTGATGCCGGATGCGAAGTCTGTTTATGAGGTGCCACTTAATGCCGTAAAAGGCGGTGTGTTGGCGCCACTCGAACGTTTTATCGATCATGGCGATCCAGATATGAGCCAATGGGAAGATTTAGTGAAGAGAATTGAATCAGACCCGAAGAAAGAGGTAAAAATTGGTCTGGTGGCGAAATATATCGATAACACGGATACTTATTTGTCGGTGACTGAGGCTTTGAAAGCGGCAGCTTGGAAGACGGGCGTGCGCCTAAATACGATTTGGATTGATGCCGAAAAGGCCACGAAAGCCGATTTTGCTGGGGTAGATGGAATTGTAGTACCGGGCGGATTTGGGATTCGCGGTATTGAGGGGAAGATCGCAGCGGCAAATTACTGTCTAGAGCATAATAAGCCGTATCTTGGCCTCTGTCTTGGTTTGCAGACGGCAGTAATTGCGGCGGCGCGTCGTGGCGGCGTAAAGAATGCAAATTCAGAAGAATTTGATGCGCCGAAGGATGCGAACGTGGTTTATATTATGGAAGGTCAGAGAGGCAAGGAAAGCACGGGCGGCACAATGCGCTTAGGTGATTATCCTGCGCATCTCGCCAAAGGAAGCTTGGCAGAAAAGCTGTATGGTTCAGAGGATGTAGTGGAGCGCCATCGCCATCGCTACGAAGTAAACCAGAAGTTTTTGAAGGAAATTGAAAAAGGCGGCTTGATCGTGTCTGGCACTTCGCCAGATGGAAAATTGGTAGAGTACGTCGAGGCGCCAAAATGTGATTACTTTATTGCAACACAGGCGCACCCAGAGTTTAGAAGCCGTCCGTATCGTGCGCATCCACTATTTGAAGGCTTGATTCGCGCAAGTATTAAATAATTTTTGGCATTAAAAATGGGGCGGCCGGCGGGAACGGTCGCCCCTGGACTCCTGGAGTCCGGCGGGTGGAAGATGAGAATTGTAGATAGTATTGTTTAAGGGAAGCCACTCCCCATCACAAAAGCTGATTAGGCGCCGAAAGCTTTAGCGGCGAAAGCATTGATGCTTTCGCGGGCCATACGGTCGCGCTCGACGCGGGCTTTTTCTTCGAGGGCCAGTTCCTCAGCGGCGCGCCTAGCATCTTC
>JAEEGL016914854.1_pt1 | contig 10770 bp, 5 predicted proteins | sample 9134231 | NCBI WGS metagenome assembly JAEEGL01 (sample SAMN16246548, study PRJNA631951) | gut metagenome | biome: gut microbiome; feature: rumen; material: fiber-attached | host: Bos | place: Iran: Karaj | collected 2018-10
CCGCGAAGATCTCGTCGAGGTGGGTGATGATGTTTTGCTGATGCTCCGGGAACTTCTTGCCTATGCAGCGGTCGCATTCGAGCCACTTCGTCGGGCTGATCGACTTCTCGTCGTCGAACCACTCCTCGTGTCCGATCGCCCAGGGGCAGAGCCAGCTCATATCGCCGTCGCGTTCGGGGAAGACGTTGGCGGAGATCGGGTATTCCTGCAGCCAGTCGCAGATGACCGGCTCGACGCCCGTCTTCTCGACGGTGGGTTTCGCGGTCAGCTTCGCCCTGCCGAGGATCGAGCAGTATATGTCCGTGGGCTTCAGCGGCGCGAGCCGGCGCGAAAGCAGTTCCGCCTCCATGACTCCGCGCTCGGTAAGCGAATCGTTTTCATAATCGGGGTAGCCGTGACGGCAAACGAGTATTCTCATATATGACCTCCGTATTTTTTCTTTGAGATAATAATAACATATTACGAACGCATAATAAACCCTTTTGTAAGAAAAATGAACGAAATTCATATCTTAACCGCGATTTTATCTTCAAATTGTGATAAAAAGTCGAAAATATCGCGAAAGTTATAGTACTATTGAACATTTTCTATTGCCATTTTGGAAAACGTGCGCTATAATCTAACTAATAGTATATATTAGGAGAATAGCCAGCGCGCGTCTTCTGATATGGGTATTTACTTATTAAACAATATTCCGCGCCCCTCCGCAGCGCCGGTGGGGAAAGCGGAGCGTTTGCGTTTTACGCAAAGCAAACACAAACTGACGGGAGGCAAACACTTTGAAGATCTCAAACCTCAAGCGGATATTGTCTGCGCTGCTGCTGGCGGCAATGATAGTATCGCTCTGCGCCTGCAGTCCGACCGAGGCGACAGGCACGGGGAGCGGCTCTGACGGTACGCCCGCGGCTTCCGGAAACGGGAGCGGCGATATGCGTATGGTCGGGACCGTCCGCACGACCTACGACGACTATCTGAAGGCGAATCCGGGCTACAAAATGGTCTACGCCGATCCGATAGAAGCCGACCTGACGGCTGCGGCCTTCTCGATGGACACGAATTTCGTGCCCGTTGAGGACGAGCCGGAACAGCCGGAAGCCGAACAGCCGGAAGCCGAACAGCCCGCCGAAGCCGAGCCGGAACAGCCGGAGCAGCCGGAGCAGACCGCTGCGCCCGCTGAAGCCGAGACCGCGCCGGAGGCCGACGCCTCCGCCTTCACTACTGAAGACTACGAGCTTGTCAACAGTTTTGAGGGAAGGGAAGGCAGCATAATCGTATGGAAGAACGCCGAGGGCCGCCTTGACGTTAAGTTCAACGTCGCTCAGGCCGGCCGCTACGCGATCTGGTTCGACTACTTCGCGCTGTCCGACGAAGCCCGCAACATAGAGCTGGAGTTCTACGTCAACGGCAAAAAGACCTTCTCCCAGGCGGAGCGTATCAATATGACGCGCCTCTGGCACAACGAGAACGACACGATAGAGCAGGATGTCCGCGGAAACGACCTGAACCCGTCACAGGTCGCGTACAAGGCGTGGATAAAAGGGCCCGCCCGCGATAACGAAGGCCTTTACGACGCGCCCTTCACGTTCTGCTTCGACGCCGGCGAAAACACGCTGACGATCATCGGCGCGAGAGCGCAGTTCGCGATCGCCGGCATCTCTCTTTACAACGCGCCGGACCGCATCTCCTACGCCGAGTATTCCAAAAACGCCTCCCCGAGCGAAAATAACTATTTCGAGCTGGTGCAGGGCGAAATGCCGTCCTTCACCTGCGACCCGGCGCTCCACCCGATCTACGACCGTTCCAGCGTGAATACGCTGCCCGCCGACCCGATACTGCTCAAGCGCAACACGATGGGCGGCGGCAACTGGGCGTCGCAGGGACAGTACGCCGTATACACCTTCACCGTCCCGCAGGACGGCTGGTACAAGATCGCCGTCCGCTACAGACAAAACGTCGCCCGCGGACTGAAGACCTACCGCCGCATCTATATCAACGGCGAGGTGCCGTTCGCCGAAGCGGACTGCCTCACGTTCGAGTATTCGGACTACTGGCAGAAGACTGTCATCGGCGAGATAGACAACAATGAGGAGCCGTACTGGTTCCACCTGAACGCCGGCAAGAACGAGATCCGCATCGAAGCGATAACCGGACCGACCGGCTCCATCATCGCCGAGCTGGACGATATGGTCTATGAGTTCAACTACATATACAGAAAGATCATCATGATCACCGGCCTCGACCCCGACCCCTACCGCGATTATCACCTCGAGTCCGACATCCCGACGCTGCTGCCGACCTTCACGCGTCTGAAGGAGCAGTGCGAAGACATCAGAGAACGCCTGATCGAGATCCGCGGCGGTTCGTCCTCCTCCGAGGTCGCCTCGCTGACGAACATGAGCGTCCAGCTCAAGAGCTTGCTGAAGGATCCCGAGACCATACCGGTCCGCCTCTCGATGTTCAAGGATAACATTTCCGCCCTCGCGGCGCTCTCCGTCAAGCTGAAGGAGCAGCCGCTGGAGCTCGACTACCTGACCGCCACCGCCAAGGGAGTCGACGAGTTCGTCGAGGACAAGGGCTTCTTCAAAAACCTCAGCTACAAGATCAAGGCGTATTTCGCCACCTACGTCGAGGACTACAACTCCGTCGGCTCCAACGCCGAGGGCGAGGACGTCCTTCGCGTCTGGGTAAACCTCGGACGCGACCAGGCGAACCTGATAAAAGAAATGAGCGACTCCGACTTCACCTCGAAGACGGGCATTCGCGTCAAGGTCAGTCTCGTCCAGCAGAATCTGATCCAGGCGAACATCGCCAACGACGGCCCTGACGTCGTCCTCTTCGTCGGCGGCGGCGACGTCGTCAACCTGTCCGCCCGTGAAGCGCTGGTCGATATGTCGCAGTTCGGCGCGAGGACGCTGACCGGAGTCAACGGCGAGCCGTACACCGTCAGCAGCTACGAGGACGTCATGAAGCGCTTCTCGAAGTACGCCGGCGAGCCGTACAGATTCACCGACAAGACCGGCCATACCGGCCACTATTCAATCCCGATAACCGAAAACTTCAATATGCTCTTCTACCGCACCGACATCTTCGACGAGCTCGGGCTCGAGCCGCCGAAGACCTGGGACGAGTTCTACAAAGTCCTGACGGTGCTGCAGAACAACAATATGCAGGTAGGTATCCCGAACGGCAGCGACAGCGCCGTCGACAGCGGTATCTTCCTGACGCTTCTGAAGCAGAACGGCTTGAGTCTTTACAGCGACGACCTGAAGAAGACCAACCTCGACACGACCACCGCCCTCGCGGTGTTCAAGCAGTGGACCGGCTTCTACTCGCAATACAGTATGCCGCAGCGCTACGACCTCTACACACGTTTCAGAACGGGCGAAATGCCGATGGGCTTCGCGGGTTACACCTTCGTCAACCAGCTGAACTACGCGGCGCCCGAGCTGAAGGGCCTGTGGCAGATGACCACGATCCCCGGCACCGTTATGGAGGACGGCACGATCAATAACATCGATTCCGGCGGCGGCGCGGGCGCTCTGATCTATCAGCGCGCGGTCAAGCGCGGAGTTGAGGACGCCGCGTGGGCCTACATCGACTGGTTCACCAGCGAGGACGCGCAGGCAAAGTACGGCTTCGATATCGAGACCTTACTCGGCGCGGCCGGCCGTTACGACACGGCCAACAGAGCCGCCGCGGAGCGCCTTCCCTGGAGCGCAAAGGAGTGGAAGGTGCTGAAAGAACAGTGGGATAACATGTTCATCAATCCCGTTGTCATCGGCGACTACTACTATTCGAGAAATATAACCTTCGCGTTCAGAAATGTCGTTATCTACGCCAAGAACCCCAGAGAGATGCTCCTGAGCTACAACAAGGAGATAAACGCGGAGATAACTACCAAACGCAAGGAATTCGGACTGGAGGTGGATGAGAAATGACGACAGAAGTAAAGATGCCCGTCAAGCGCAAGCTGAAGCCGAAAGAATACATAAAGCTACAGGGAACTCTCGTGGCGCGCAACTGGGATAAGTACGTTATGCTCGCCCCATTCTTCATCATCTTCACGATATTCACCGTAATTCCCGTCGCGGCGGCGATAATCCTGAGCTTCACCAACTACAACATGGTGCAGAGCCCGGGCGGCGTCGGCTTCGACAACTACATCCGCCTGCTGCTTTCGGATACCATATTCCCGAAAGCGATAAAGAACACCCTCGTCTTCGCGGTCATCACCGGCCCGCTCAGCTACTTCGCCTGCCTTATGCTCGCGTGGTTCGTCAACGAGCTCGGTCCGAAGCTCCGCACGCTTATGACGCTGATGTTCTACGCCCCGAGCATAAGCGGCTCGCTGTATATGATCTGGAGCTTGATCTTCTCCGGCGATATGTACGGCTGGGCCAACGGTATCCTGATGAGCTGGGGGTTGATAGACGAACCGATATTGTGGCTCAGTGACCCGCAGTACAACCTGACGATCATAATGGTCGTTCAGGTCTGGGCGAGTTTGGGCACCGGCTTCCTCGCGTTCGTCGCCGGCTTCCAGAACGTCGACACCTCGCTTTATGAAGCGGGCGCGGTCGACGGCGTAAGCAATCGCTGGCAGGAGCTGCTTCACATCACGCTCCCGTCGATGGGGCCGCAGCTGCTCTTCGGCGCCGTCATGCAGATCGCGTCCTCCTTCGCGGCGGGCGACATCTGCGTGGCGTTCGCGGGCAACCCGTCGACAGACTATTCGGCGGCGACGATACTGACGCATATTTACGACGTCAGCGGACGATACGAAATGGGCTACGCCTGTGCGATATCGACCGTGTTGTTCGTGCTGATGATCTTCGCCAACGTCGGAGTGCGTAAGGTACTCCAGAAATATCTGTAAGGGGGTGACGTCGGCAATATGTCAAAGAAAAAGAAAGATGCCGGGCAGAACGCTAACGGCGAAAAGCGCATCCTCACCGCAGAGGACTTTATGTCCAAAGAGGAAATGAAGGCGCGCAAAAAGGCGATAAAGGCGAGAAACCGCCGCGTCCGCGCGAAGCGCGCTGGCAGACACGCCAGAAGCCGCGCCGGCAATATCGCGATATTCGTGCTGCTGCTGGCGTTCGCCGCGTTCTTTATGCTTCCCTTCGTCTTCACGCTGATGCAGGCGTTCAAGCCCGCGGAAGAGCTGTTCCGCTATCCGCCGCGTCTGATCCCGAGAAACCCGACGATCGACAACTTCATCGTCCTCGGTCAGCTGACCAACTCGCTGTGGGTCCCGCTTTCCAGATACATCACCAACAGCGTCATGGTCTCCGTCACGGGTACGCTGCTTCACGTCATCGTCGCCTCGATGGGCGCGTTCGTGCTCGCGAAGTACAAGTTCCCGGGCTCCAAGACGTTCTTCACCATCATAGTTTATTCACTGCTTTTCACCGGCTCCGTCACCGCGATGCCGTCGTTCATAGTAATGAATAAGCTGAACCTGATCAACACACCGCTGGCGATCATCATACCCGCCATCGGCGGCTCCTTCGGACTCTTCCTTATGAAGCAGTTCATGGAGCAGATACATCCGTCCATTATCGAATCGGCGACGATCGACGGCGCGGGGACGTTCAAGATCTTCACGAGGATCGTAATGCCCTCCGTCAAGCCGGCGTGGCTGACGCTGATAATCTTCACCTTCCAGGGCCTCTGGAACAATTCGGGCGGAACGTACATCTACGACGAAGCATGGAAGATGCTCCCGACGGTGCTCTCCCAGATAACCGCGTCCGGAATCGCGCGTTCCGGTGCCGCGGCCGCCGCCTCGGTCATTATGATAATCCCGCCGCTGCTCGTCTTCATCCTGACGCAGTCGAACGTTATCGAGACCATGGCGTATTCGGGCATAAAGGAGTAAGGCGTATGAAGAGAAACAGTAAGTACTTCATCAGATTCATAACGCTGTCGCTCGTTTTTGCGTTCGCGATGTCGCTCGTCGCGATGCCCGCTTCCGCGGCCGTCGCGTACGACACCTACACCTACGACACCTACAGCACCGCTCGCGTCGCGCCGGACGGCTACCAGGTGACGAAGGTGGTCAGCGGCGTCGACATCGGCGCCGGCAGTCTGACCAACCCGAAGGACATATTCGTCCGCAACGACCACATTTACATCCTCGACTCCGGCTACGTCCGCTCCGACGTCGCCGAAGCCGCGGCTGCCGAGGAGGCGTCCGGCGAATTCGCTGACGCCGTCACCGAGGTCGTTTCCGACAGCGGAACGGATGAGCAGGTCACCGGCGAGGGCCCGAACAGCTTCAGAAAGGGCAGAATAGTCGTAACGGATTTCGACTTCAATCTCATCAAGGTCATCGACCGCTTCTATTCTCCCGACGGCAGCGAATACTTCCTGCACGATCCCAACGGCTTCTTCGTCGACACCGACGAGAAGCACATCTACATCGCCGATACGAACAGCGAAACGCAGTATGAATACAAGGCCGACGGCAGCAGAGAAGAGATAACCATCGGCAACAAGGTCGTCTGCATCGACGAGGAAGGAAAGATCGTCTCCGAGTTCACCAAGCCGGACAGCGACATCTTCCGCCAGGATATCAAGATGAAGCCCACCGCGGTCCTGAAGGACGGGCTCGGCCAGATCTACATTCTCTCCGAGGGCTTCTACTACGGCGCCATCGTCTACCGTGAAGACGGCACCTTCGTCGGCTTCTACGGCGCGAACAAGGTCGCGGTCACCGCCGGTCTGCTCGTCGAGCGCGCCTGGCGTAAGATCATGACGAAGAAGGCGACCAGCTACACCGCCAACTACGTTCCCACGGCGTATAACGGCTTCGACGTCGACAACGAAAACTTTATCTACACCATCTCCGACAACGGCGCGAACGCGATCAAGAAGCTGAACGCCGTCGGCGATAACGTGCTGCAGACCGAGACGGTCCGCGTCGGCAGAAACAAGGCCGTTTTCGGCGACCTTGAAATGTCCTGGGACCTCGGCGTTTCCAAGGAGACGCGCTTCAAGGATATCGACATTTCCGACAACGGCTTCATCAACGTCATCGACTACACCCGCGGCCGACTCTTCCAGTACGACCAGGACGGCGAGCTGCTCTTCATCTTCAGCGGACTCGGCGACCAGAGCGGCACTTCCAGCCAGCCGATCGCGATCGAATCGCTGCCGGACGAAAGCATGCTCGTCCTCGATATGCAGAAGGGTTACGTCACGAAGTGGTCTCCCACCGAATACGGCGAGATGATCCACAAGGCGACGCTGCTCTTCAACGAAGGCAAATACGCCGAAGCCAAGGAGATCTGGCAGGAGGTCATCCTCCGCAACTCCAACTTCGAGATGGCATACACCGGCATAGGCAAGGCGTATTACGAGGAGGAGAACTACAAAGAGGCGCTCAAGTATCTGAAGCTCGGCTTCGACCGCGAGACCTATTCGCAGGCGTACAAATATTACCGCGCCGACCTGATCCGCAAAAACTTCGTATGGGTCATCGTCATACTTGTCGTGGTAATAGTGCTGCTCAGCCAGACGGGACGTTTCAAGCGCTGGTTCAACCGCCTGCGTCACAAGCCGGACGACTATAAGGACATATTCAGTCCGTTCTATATCGCCCGCCACCCGATCGACGGCTTTGAGGATCTGCGATTCCAGTGGCGCAACAGACAGATATATTATTCTATAGGAATACTTTTCCTCTTCTTCATCTCCCGCGTTATCGAGAGACAGTCCACCGGATTTATTCTGAACACGAACAAGCCGGAGGACCTGAATATCGGAATGGTCCTGCTGCAGACTGTCGTCATTGCGCTGCTGTTCATCGCGTCCAACTGGGCGGTAACAACCTTCACCAACGGCGAAGGCAGCTTGCGCAAGATATTCTACGGCACGTGCTATTCACTGCTGCCTTACAGCGTATCCATAATAATCAAGGCGATCGCCAGCAACTTCATCACCTACGACGAGACCGCCCTGCTGAACGTCATCACCTACATCGGCACACTCTGGAGCGTCTGGCTGCTGATGAACATGGTCAAGGGCGTACACCAGTTCAGAATGGCGGGCTCGGTGCTGACGATAGTCTTCACCGTTGTATTCATGATCGTCGTCGCGGTCCTTGTCGCGCTGTCGATCAGCTTGATTCAGCAGTTCTACGTTTTCCTGCTCTCGGTCTACAACGAGATAGCATACAGGATATCTTAAGGGAAGGGGGAGCAGTTATATGAAATTCGGAAAGAAAAAGCAGCCCGAGCAGACCGAAGAAGTCGAATTCGACAAAGCTTCGCTCGTGCTGACAAAAGATGAAACGAAGTGGGGCAGAACAAAAAAGTGGCTCAAGCCCGTGCTTATCATCCTGATCGTCCTCTTGATCCTATGGCAGCTTTTCGCTTCCCTCGTGCTTCCCGTGCTCGGGCGCAGAGACATAGTACCGCTTGCCAAGGCCGCTTCCGCAGATGTAAAGGCGACCGAGTTCACGCCGCTTGAGGGCGTATCGCTTCCCGTCGGAGTGCCGGAATACATGGTGCCGGCGGCGCGTAAGGGCGATTACACGCTCTTCGTCTGCGCCGAAGGCGGCAGATATGAGAACGAAGACGGCACGAAGAGCTACGGCAACCGCGGCGAGTTCTGTATCGTCAAGGGCGACGGGGATCAGATATGGTTCTCAAACCCGCAGGACAGATACGAGGATCAGGGCGCGCGCGGCAAGTTCAAATGGGAGATGTATTCGCAGCTCCTCATCACCACCTACGACAACGCGACGCAGACCGCCGAGCCGTATAATTCCTATTGGCACGCATCGAGCGAACGCGCCGGCGAGAACCTCGATAGCTTTAAGATCCAGAGCATACCCGACGGATTCGTATGCAAATACACCTTCACGACCTCGTCTTACGACGTCACGGTCCCGCTTTACGTCAAGCTGACGGATACGGGCTTCAAGGCGTTCACGCTCGAGTATCAGATCAAGGAAAAGACGAAGAAGGACGGCACCAAGCCGCTGGTCATCAGCAACATCGTGCTCCTGCCGTACTTCAACTCCGGCTCGGTTCAGGACGAGGGCTATATGCTCGTTCCGGACGGCAGCGGAGCGATAATCGAGTTCAACAACGGCAAGTATAAGAACATCGCGAAGTACTCCGTGCCCGTTTACGGTCTGGATACCGCGCTGCGTTACGACTACCGTTCCTCCGGCGTTTACATTCCCGCGCTGCCCGTCTTCGGCGTCAAGAACAACGACACCTCGTTCGTTGCGGTGATAAGCGAAGGCGATTCCGCGGCGACCGTCGTTGCCTACACCTCGGACCCGACGGGCGAGAGGAACGAGCAGAACATGGTCTACCCGAACTTCGAGCGCTACACCCACGGTACAGTCACCATCGGCGAGCGCGGCGACTGGACGGCCCGCGAGGTCGAGAAGTACTACACCAAAGGCGCGCAGTTCTCCGTCGCCGAGGTCAACTACCTGCTGCTCGAGAAGGACGCCGGCTACGTCGAAATGGCCGACGCCGTGCGCAAGTATATGACCGACAACGCTATCCTCGTCGCTCACGAGAAGGAAGAGGATGCCGAGACGCTGCCGATATTCATGAACTTCATCGGCGGTCAGTACAAGAAGGAGAGCGTCGCGGGTATCCCGGTCAACAAACTTAAGGTCTTCACCAGCGTCGACAACATCAACGAGATACTCGACGACTTCGACAAGGTCGGCATAAACAACGTTGTCGCGACCTACGCCGGATACAACACGACGGATATCAAGAAGAGCAAATTCATCACCGATATCAGCATCCCGTCGGGACTCGGCTCGGTCAAGAAGCTCCGCAACCTTTATGACAGACTGAACGGCAAGCTCTATCTGAGCTACAACCCGATCAACCTGAACAGCAACGGCAGCGGACTGACCAAGAACTCCGACACCGCCAAGAGCTTGAGCGGCAGTCCGGTCGCGCTTTACGCCTACTCCGTAGCCACCGGCTACGCCGGCGCTTACAGCCGCGGCGCGAGCGCGATAACGCCGCTGAAGTTCGAGGAGCTGATAACCCGATACCTCGACAATTCCAACGATACCGGCACGAACTTCGGCGTCTTCATGAACACCGAGCAGACGCACTACAGCAATTTCTCGCGTACCGGCTTCATCTCCAGAGAGGCGTACAGCATCTATCAGGAGAATATGTTCACCAAGGCGACCGAGAATAACTCGGTGATGAGCAGATTCCCGATCTATTACCAGTTGAATTACGTCGACTATGCCGCCGAGGTCCCGACCACATCCTGGGGCTACGACCTGACGGATTACAGCGTACCCTTCTACCAGATGGTAATCAGCGGCAGTCTGGTCTACACCTCGCCCGCGCTGAACTTCGAGGGCGATATCCACGATGCGCTGATGCGCACGATGGAGACCGGCAGCATGCTTTACTACACCTTCATCTACAAGGATCCCTACGAGCTGAAGGATACCTGGTACGAGTTCCTCTACGGCGCGAGCTACGAGAACGGCTTTGACGGCGCGGTCGCGGCGTACAGAGAGCTGACCGGCGTCTACGAAAAGCTCGGATCCAACGTCCTGCGCGGCCACAAGCACATTGCGGAGGGCGTCAGTGAAAGCACTTTCGAAAACGGCAATAAGATCGTTTTCAACTACACGGAGCGTGACTTCGTCACAGAGCAGGGCGTCACGGTGCCCGCCGACAGTTACGTTATCGTATCGGGGGAGGGAAGCGTATTATGATTTTCAAAAAGAGACTCATTCCCGGTGACGAGATCGGCGTGAAC
>JAEEGL017226485.1_pt1 | contig 10770 bp, 11 predicted proteins | sample 9134231 | NCBI WGS metagenome assembly JAEEGL01 (sample SAMN16246548, study PRJNA631951) | gut metagenome | biome: gut microbiome; feature: rumen; material: fiber-attached | host: Bos | place: Iran: Karaj | collected 2018-10
ATAATCATTGGTGTACGCACCTTTCATTGAGTTCTTCTGTATTATACATGCAAATGCAGCAAAAATCAATCAGGAATAATATTAATTGCCGTTGTCGAAGAAATAGAAAAAGGATTGCTACTTTTGTTAAGATAGCAATCCTTTTCTGGCGTGCCCGACACGATTTGAACGTGCGGCCTTCAGAGTCGGAGTCGTTTTGAGGAGATTTCAAAAAAACCAGAGAAATAGGGAAAAACGCCAGAATTAGGGTGCTTTTCGCAAGGGGAATACGTTCAGTTGAATACAAATGTTATTGGTTATAGATGGAGCAAGTAGACATGTTTTTAGTAAAATTGTAGTAGAGAAAAACCGAGATTGAATCAGAATTTTCGAAAGAATAATAATGTTGCGATTAGTTCTCAGACAACCAATAAGCAATATTTTTGCATTTTACGGACAAAATGTCCAAAAATATAAAAAAGGTGTTGACAAATAAGACATAAAGCCCTATAATCAGCATGACTCTAAAAGATTCTATTACTCAGGGGACATATCAAGGAGGTGCATGCTTATCAGTACTATCAATCATTTCAACATCAGTCCTAAAGAAAACTCAAAAGATCGCAAACAAGACAGGGCGTTCTCAGCTGCGGAAAACCAAGGCATCGCAGGCCTTGTCACATGGTTGAAAACAATCCGACTCGAAAAGCTTCTTCGTGCGATGGAGCAGATCGACCTGCGTAAAGAAAACGCCTTAAACGAACTCAAGGCTCTCTCCAAGTCGGTCGAGGAATTAATTGCTTCTGATCGCGGCGGGGAAAAAGGAATTCACGGTTTTATTGGGGAGCGCGCTCAGGTGAGCATCAAAAACGCTCTTGCATTAATAAAGGGATCTGAACGAATTAGTGAACTGATTGATGATAATGGGATGATCGATTACTGGGAAGACGGTATTGCTGTTCAACAAAAAGCGTGCCGATACAAGCTTGGCCTGCCTCACCTGTTAGAGCATAAAGCAAAGTATCCGGAATTTAACGGCATAGGGCAGATCCCTAAAGATTTCTATGAAACATACCAGAGGTTGGAGAGCCTCACCCCTGCGGAAGCTGGGAAACTAACAAAACCGGATCTTGCTATATGGAAAGAAATCCAGAAGGTGAAACAAGCAGGAATCACTGTTAAGCCTATGGAATGTACATATGATGAGATTCAGAAATACAAGATTCAGGATACCATTAAGAACCGTGAGCAGCAGGTTGAGTTAGAAGCAAAAAAACAAGCTGTTCAAGCGGAGATGGATCATCGGCCGACTTTCAGCGAAGGTGCAAAAGTTGCTGCGACTTCAGCTGCCGTTGAAGGAGTGCTGACGGGTGCTGCAGAAGCCCTTCACAAGCGTCTAGGAGGGAAACGCTTCCGTGACTTTGACAGGGAAGATATCAAGGATGTCGGAACCGCTACCCTGAAAGGGACATGCAAAGGCGCTGTTCGAGGAGCGGCGGTTTACGCGGCAGCAAACTACACACGCATTCCCGCTCCTGTAGCTGGAGCAGCGGTAACCGTTGTGTTCGATAGCGCATCTGCTGTAAAGAAATATGCCGATGGCAAAATCTCCGGAACCGAATGCGCTTATGAAATTGGCAAGTCAACACTCGTTGCCTCTGCGGGGGCGCTTGGCGCAAAACTCGGCGGGAAGATTTGCCCCATACCAGTTGTTGGTGAAGTGGTAGGCGCGTTCGTCTTCTCTTTTGCGGCCGACAAGGGGTTCGTTTTGATTCGCCGCTGCTTGGCACCTAAACAACCCGACCCCGCTCTTGCCTACTGAATATAAGAACTATCATAGATGAGGTGATTATCATGGAAAACTCCCCAATCATACCGAACATCCGTATTAGAAAAATAACTTTGACCGATTTTCGTAACATAAAATACAGCGAGATTGATCTCCCTAACGGAAAGATAGAAGACTATCTTGCCGAAACTCCGTCTATCCTTGGTCTATATGGACAAAACGGTTCTGGGAAAACCTCTTTACTTCTCGCAATTAGCGCATTAAAAACTGCCCTGTCCGGATCAGAGTTCATGTATCCGACGTTTTCCAGCTGTATTCGTTCAGGATGTGATCGTGCAAGACTTGAATTTGAACTGTCAGCATATAACGAAAAGGGCTATCGTTTCGATATCTATTATGGCTTCTCTCTTTCAATTGATACAGACGATGTGAAGAAAGTTCCGCGTTTGAATAGTGATGCTGATGAAATTGCTGAGGCTCTGGGTACATATCTATCAGACGGATATAAGTCTAAGGCCATGGACTTTTTGCGGCCAAAAGACAAAAGAATAGCAATCACCGACGAGGTGTTGCAGTGTGGTATTGAGTCTGCTGACGGGAAAATACAAAACAAACAAATAGTCATAGATACATCTGATAAAGCGTGCGCTCTCTCTGGAAAAGCATTTGGAAACAAGACAAAATATGATCAGTTGACCAAAAACTGCGACGATGACATACATGACAATCTGAAAAAATGGAAAATCGAAGCAGCTGTAAAGTCCACTTCATTTATCTTTGATAGTAGAGTCTGGAAAAGCTTCCTCAGCGGAAGCAGTGTGGTTTCCTATAAACTAATACTCACCGCTTTGCATGAATTTGCAGATAATTATTTGTTTGTTATTGAAACTGATGAAACAGCTTATAATTCTATGCGTGTGCTTCCTTTTTCTGTGTGGCTAAACACAAAGGACGGAGCTATTGGATACACTTTCCCCATTTCCCTTACTGGTGAACATAGTCAAGTTCCCGTGGAAGGGTTTGACTCGATATCTCACGCAATTCACATGACAAGCAATGTCATATCCAAAGTAGTGCCAGGCATGATCATCGAAGTAAATAAGACTGGAAAAACCATATCGGAACATGGTATTGATATGGTCGAATTCGATCTAATATCTAATAAAAATGGTGTTCGCATCCCACTTTCGTATGAATCTGATGGTATTCGGAGAATCATATCTTTCTTGACACTTATGATTGCGGTGTATAACAACCCGTCAGTTACAGTTGCAATAGATGAAATTGATTCTGGAATCTTTGAATACATGCTTGGAGAGTTACTCTCTGTCATGAGTGAATCAGCAAAAGGACAGCTGATATTTACATCACATAATCTCCGGCCTCTTGAGGTCCTTCCTTCTAAGTATCTTCTGTTTACTACTGTTAACCCAGAAAGAAGATTTGCAAAACTGGAAGGTATTAGTGGAAACAATAACCTCAGGGATTGCTACTTCAGAACAATCAATCTTGGCGTTGGCAAAGATGCTTATTACGATGCCACAGATACATTTAGTATTGAGCAAGCATTGTTTGAAGCTGGTCAACCTAAGGAGGAGACGTAATGGAAACAAGAAAGTACGTCTTATTCATCGTTGAAGGGAAAAACGATCAAATAGAAATACAAGCGATGCTTCGAGCATACTGTGCTAACAACTTGAAAGAAAAGTACCTTGATACCTATTTCCCCTATCATGGAGATATAACTTTCGACGAAACCGAGAAAACCGTTGTTGGAAAACTAAATAGTCTTGTCTTATCTTGGAGGCGAGCAGAAAAACCAATTCACCCTTTTTGCCCGGTTTCTCCTTCGGATGTCGCAAAAATAGTTCATGTAATTGATACAGACGGAGCATTTATTCCGGAAGAAGCTATTCTCGCAGGTGATGTTGGTGATGTGGAGTATAATGACGACAGCATCCGGTGTATTGACAGAGCTTTCATTGTAGGCCGAAACAGGAAGAAAGCCAGGGTAATCAGAAAACTACTGACAGTTTCCTCAATAGATAATATTCCATACACAGTATTCTTTGTGTCCTGTAATATGGATCATGTGTTATTTGATACCCGCAATCCAGTTTCAAAGTCAAAAGGGTTTAATGCCAGATTATTTGCAAGCAAATGCAAAAACCCTGAAGATCTAGAAAAAACCATCTTTGCAGACAACATTCGATACGACGGAACTCAGTCAGATTCATGGGGTTTTATTCAGCAAGAGTATAATTCCTTAAATCGGCATACTAATCTCAACCTGCTACTAGAGGATCTTAGCTTGTAATGATCCCTCATCACATTTATATAATAAGATAAGCGAGCTTCGAAATACTAAGCTCGCTTTATTCGTATCTTATAAATTGAATGGATTAATCTGTAAGCTCTCGCGGATCGATTTTCAACGCAGCGCAAATAGCAAGCCCTACACGCATAGAGCAAGATGATAACTGTCTCTTCCCGTACTCAAACTTCTGGTATTGAGCTAAAGAGATTCCTGCGAGTTTTGCGACTTGCTGCATGGTGAGCCCTAAATCCAGCCGGCGGGACCGAAGCAAAGTATTATATTGTTCTTGCCCGTCTATGAGAGACTGCTCTGATTCGACAACTGAGTATAGTTTCCGCCGAGATCCGTTTTCCGTTGTTTTTGCCTTCTCCATATTGATCCCTCCGAAAATGCAGGCATATAGCTTCTGATCTCTCTACTATTGTAGCAAGGCAAAATCATATTGCTACTGCTTTTGAGAAAATGTAATCCCAAACCTCAAAAATGTAACAGCGTTAATTACTGTTTCGACCTATTCCCTGACAGAGCACTATCGCGGTTTTCAACCAAAGAAGCTTTTAATGCTGTCAATGTATCCAGCAGCACACGTTTTTCATAATCGGAACAGTCAGATAAAAGCGCAATAACAGTCTGGACAGACGCCGCAAGTTTCTCATTCAGATTATCACCAAGCAGTTCATCGGTACTGATTTGCAAGGCATTCGCGACCTTAACCAGAGTCTCGATCCCTGCACACTTTATTCCGTTCTCGATGTAGCTCATATAAGGCGGCGAAACGTCAATCATTTCGGATAATTGAAGTTGTGTAATGCCTAGTTTCTTTCTCAAGGCCCTGATCTTTTTCCCAACAGCCACATAATCAATCGGCATGATCCATTCTCCTCTCCTTTGGATGCGTAATTATAGGAGAATGTTCAGCTGAATGTTGAGGATGTCGATTTACACCAGTTTGAAGTCTTTTTCTTGCAATTTGATAAACCAACGGTTAACTTTTATTAACCTGTGGATTATTCTCATTTGAACCCTGTCCCCATATAATAAAAATCAGCAGAACACACGAAAAATGGGAGTCGCATCCATGGAGGAACTTGATCTTTTCAGCAAAATGAGTGCTATCAGTGAGGTGGCATCATACAGCTCTATTCTCGGTTATGACAAGGAATATGCTGAAATGATTGCTGATCACAGATCCTGGCTTCGGAGCATACGTCACGAGCGACCCAGTACTCTACGCAATTTCAAGATTGGGGTGTACATTAGGTATTTCAATCAAACAAAGTATGAGGACTACATCGAATATCACAAAAAGCAGTTTGAAAGCACCATTGCTCTTTGTCCTAACTGGAGCCTCGTTGATTTCTATATCGATTCCGGTTCCACTGCTCCGAGTATGGATAAATCACCGGAATGGGTCCGATTGCTTGAGGACTGCATGTCCGGTAAAGTTGATCTGATTCTAACCCAGAAGGTATCTAATGTTACCAGACGCATTGAGGAAATCATCCTTTGCTCCCGACTGCTTGCTGCTCAGCCTCATCCTGTAGGCATCTACTTTATCTCTGAGGATCTCTTCACTCTTGCGTCTTATTATCGTGAAGATCTTAAGGATACCGACTTTCTCCCTGGACCTGACTGGGAACTTCTTCCCGATGAAATCGAGGAAGGAGGATTGTCACATGATTGACGATGAGAAGCGGCGTACAAATCAACAGGCAAAGGAAAAGGTAAGGCGCAGGATACGTGTACAAATCGACCCGGATAACTATGAGTATGAGCCGGAACGAAAGCCCGTTGATTACTACAATGATGAAGCACATTCCCGTGTTGCTATCTACGTGCGCGTATCAACGGATGACGTGCGCCAGACGACATCCTATGAACTCCAGAAAAAGTATTACGAAGAGTTTGTTGTCCGACATCCCAACTGGACGCTTGTCAAGATATACGCTGATGAAGGAATAAGCGGTACATCAACTGCTCACCGGGATGAATTCAACCAAATGATTGCCGATTGCAAGGCCGGTAAGATTGATTTGATTATCACAAAAAGCGTTTCGCGTTTTGCCCGGAACGTTACGGATTTCATCGGCACAGTTCGCGCACTTTCAGAGCTCAAAAGCCCGGTTGGTGTGTTCTTCGAATCGGAATGCATTTACTCTTTAAACGACGACTCCCAGATGGCTCTGTCTTTCCACGCCACGATGGCAGAGGAAGAATCACATACTCGCAGCAGGAGCATGGAGACCTCTTTGCGTATGAGGCTGGATCATGGAATCCCCCTCACACCGAAGCTTCTTGGTTTCTCGCATGATTCAGATGGAAATCTTATCATTAATCACGAGGAAGCTCCGACTGTGAAGCTCGCTTTCTTTATGTATCTGTTTGGTTTTTCATCTCAGCAGATTGCAGATATGTTCAATAAGCTTGGGAGAAAATCATATTTAGGAAACATCAATTGGACTTCAAACGGGATAGTGCAGATCCTGCGGAATGAACGTCATTGCGGGGATGTGTACACTCGCAAAACGTACACGCCGAACTACAGGGATCATCGATCAAAGAAAAACCGTGGGGAACGTCCGAGAAGCCGTTACTATAACCATCATGAGGCTATTATTTCAAGAGATGATTTCATTGCAGTTCAGAAGCTTCTGGATAATGCGAAGTACGGTAATCGGTCTATCCTTCCAAAGCTCAATGTCATTAAAGAAGGGATGCTGAAGGGCTTCGTAACAGTTAATCCAAGGTGGGCAGGCTTCAAGGAGGAGGACTACTTTGTAGCTGCCCAAAGCGCATATGCTTCTGAAGAGGAGATGAACGCTTTGCTAGCACCCCCTGAAGTGGAGATTGAAGTCGAAGCAGGTGACTTCGATTTGCGAGGATTTGAAGTAGCCCGGCAGGAACTGTTTGATACATCTTTCCGGCCTGCCGTCACTTTTTCAGATAACACCGTCAAGTTCAACACTGAGTGCATACGGAAGTTTGGAGCAAACAATTACATTGAAATGCTGGTTAATCCCATAGACCGCCGTTTCGCAATACGTGTAACAGACAGGGATAACCGTGCAGGAGTTTATTGTTCCAAGCTCAGAGATAGCGTGTATTATCCGAAAAGTATCTCCGCAACAGCATACACCGCCACTTTATTTCGAATTTTTGGTTGGAACCCGGATTATAAATACCGCATTATAGGTTCTTTGTATGAGAAGGATGGAGAGTTTGCGTATATCTTTGATACCAACAATTCTGAGGCCTTCGTTAAGCCAAGTATCTTTTCAGCTTATTCTTTAAATGAGTCGGGTGAAACCATACAGCCTGTTTCAACATCTGGAAAGCGTATCCATGCAATACCGGAAACCTGGGCGAAGAGGTTTGGTCAGCAGGTATATCTGCACGACCAGACTATTTCTGAAATCGTTGCACAAAGCGAACCGGACTGGAAACTGCGAATGAAAGGCCAGTTGTTTGAATCTGGTAAAAAGCTGAATGTAACGAGCTTTGAGGAGCTCCGAACATATATACGGGAACAGTTAGACGGTCTGATCGTACAGGAGGACAGATATGGACGAGCATGATATCAGCAAGGATCCTCGATTGATGGAGCTCTTGTCACAGATAGGCGGCGCAAAGCCGGAGGATATTCTTGAAGCTGACCCTGATAAGAAGCTCCCACAGATACAGCAGGGTGACGAGATCGTTGAGATAGGAGACGATTTCGATTATGAGGGATACCAGGTCGTTCGCCGTGAGTTTTTTGCTCACATATATGAACCTGCAGCTACCTTTAACAGCTGCAAGTTTTATGTGAATCGCGCATGCCTGGATAAGTTCCCTGATGTTGATTACGTCCAGGTTCTGATCAACCAGACAACAAAAACACTGGCACTTCGGCCTTGTGAACCCGGCGCAAGGGATTCGTTTGCATGGTGTGCCGTTACAAAAGGAAAGCGAAGACCAAAACCTATCACCTGCAAACTGTTCTTTGCCAAGGTGGTTGCTATGCTGGATTGGAATCCGGATTTCAGATATAAGATGCTCGGAAGACTGATTCACGCCAATGGAGAGTATCTGATTGCATTCGATCTTACTGCGACGGAAGTCTATCAACGCATCCTGCAGGATGGAAAAACTGTCAAGCGTTCCAGAACGCCGATTTACCCTGCCTCCTGGCAAAACCAGTTCGGCCTTCCTTATTATGAGCATCGCCAATCGATGCAGGTCAACATCTTCGACGGCTATGCCGTGTACGCCATTAAGGAAACGCTTCCGGAGACAGATGGGGATTCATCAGCAGCCAATACAAGCTTAACCGTTCAGTAAGAGGAGGGGATCTCAGATGTCAGATTCAATAATTGCGACCCAAATGTCAGTAGATGTGAAGAAATATCGGATCCGCATTTTCAAATCCATGCTGCATGAGATGGGTGACCCGATGAATGTCCAGTTGCTGGTAAACCCGAATGATATGCTTGTGGCTATACGGTCTGTGGAAAAGAAAAAGACAGGTGATTTGACACATTCGATTGGGAAACAGCTATTAACTCCCGGCGCGAGCTGTGATCTTTACAGTCGAGCCTTTGTAACCAAGCTGTGCGAAGTATCACAAAACATGCAGGAAGGTCATTCTTACCGACTTTCAGGGAAGATCATTCCAGCACAAAAAATATCAGTTTTCTTTCTGAATACCATCGAGGAGATTGAATCATAATGTCCAGTGACTTACAGCAAACAAACTTATATCAATTAAAGATAGATCAGGGGTTCAGAGACCTGATCCGGCCTCTGCACAAGCAAGAGTATCTTCAGTTAGAGGAAAACATTCTGGCGGATGGCTGCAGGGATCCGATTGTGACATGGAACGGAATTATCATCGACGGCCATAACCGTTATGAAATCTGCAAAAAGCATGAGTTGCCATTTACTACAGTTTCGATGCGGTTTGACAGTAGAGAAGACGTAGTCGTCTGGATCTGTACTAATCAATTGGGCCGGCGCAACCTCTCCGAAGAGGCTCGGAAATACCTGATTGGGATGCAGTATGAAAACGAAAAGGTAATTGCTTCAAGAAGAAATTATAGAGGGATAAACCAGTATTCTCCTCCTGAAGAAAGATATCGTCTCCGTGGGCGGCCTCCTAAGGAAGGCGGCAAAGAGTATACTGCCGAACGAATTGCCCGGGAGAATCATATTTCAAGGTGTACAGTTCAAAAGTATGCCAGATATGCTAATGCTTTGGAAAAGATCCGTTCAAAAAACCCGGGAATGTTTCCAAAGATTGTTTCGGGTCAGTATAAGATCTCACATCATAATGTTGAGAATCTTTCAACACTAACCCCCGCTGAAATGAAGAAATTGGAATCTCGGCTGGATAACAGCTCTGCCTCTTTTGTTCAATATAAAGGGACCCGGGCGGAGCTTGGAAAAGTAGCTGAGACATCTACAGCGCCACACTTTGGCGTTTCCGTTAAAGATATGCCGGAATATGATCCGGATGCTGAGATAGTTGGATTGACATTAACTATCCCGTCCTGGGAAGGATCTATCTCCCGGGTAATGCAAACGGTTCAGCTTGATCAATCTTCCCAGAGGGCAAAAGAACAGCTCGTTAAGTGCTTTGATTCGTTACGATCAACAGTTGCTAAAGCGATCACTCAGATAAAGGAGCAGCAAAATGGCGACTGATACGATTAATCCATTTGTTCCGAACGTACATTTTGAACAGATTCCGATTAAAAACCTCGTTTCCAATCAGGATTATCAGAGGAATCTGTCGCAGAAACACATAGAAAAGGCAGCTGCAGAATTTGATCTTTATCAGATCAATCCGGTAAAGGTGAGTCGCAGAAACGGGACGAATTACGTGTTCAATGGACAACACACGATAGAAATCGTTGCCAGAGTGTCCGGATCTCGTGATACCCCAGTATGGTGTATGATTTATGACGATCTCTGTTATGAGCACGAGGCTGACATTTTTGCTAATCAGATGAAGTTTGTAAAGCCTCTGATGCCATATGAGATCTTTTCCGCACATTTAGAGGCAGGTAGCCAGGATCAATTGATGATTCGGGATCTCGTAGAATCATATGGACTTACCATTGGAAATAAAAAAGCTCCAGGCATTATCTGCGCCGTTTCCACACTGGAATCGATCTATAGAAAGTATGGGTACCATGTTCTCAGCAGGGTCCTGATGCTCTGTATAGGGGCATGGGAAGGCGATTACAATTCGTTTTCCGCAAACATGCTCAATGCGGTCGCTAAGCTCGTAACGGTCTATGGAGATTCATTAAATGATGAGCTGTTTAAGGAAAAAGTTGGAGCAGCATCCGTGAAGCAAATCGCCCGCATAGCGAAAGATCGGCGTCCCGGCTGTATGGGATATGCCGAAGCAATGATCCTCGAATATAACGGGAAGAAAAAGAGTCCCGTAGGAAAGCTGAGGATCAACAAACTCTACGCAGCCGAATCAAAGCTGTCTTCCGAGAGCTTAGATAATGACAACGGATTATGGGACGAAACAACGGAAAATGATTCCTGAGGTTTTTGCAACAATGTAGTAAAAACCTCAAAAGAAAAAAGGAGGTCCTTCGGCGAATACCTATAAGACGGTTTTGAGTCAAAAAGTGAATTGGGTATCTGTCTGACAAGATTGGCCAAATAAGAAACGGACTGTTGTTTTCAG
>JAEEGL010193687.1_pt1 | contig 10769 bp, 10 predicted proteins | sample 9134231 | NCBI WGS metagenome assembly JAEEGL01 (sample SAMN16246548, study PRJNA631951) | gut metagenome | biome: gut microbiome; feature: rumen; material: fiber-attached | host: Bos | place: Iran: Karaj | collected 2018-10
ATTCCTGGCCAACCCGCGCTGCAGCATCAAGGAAGTCTGCATTATGTGCGGGTACAGCGACCCGAATTACTTCAGCAGGATTTTCAAGAAATATGTCGGGATGACGCCCAGCGAGTACCGCGGGTCCTGAGGTTTACAGCCGGAGGAACAAATCTATGAGAAGCAATTATCAGGGCAAAATAAGAAGGCGCCTGGTCTGCCGGCTCCTGCCGGCTGTTCTCGCGTGCATCCTTGCCGCCGGACTCTTCGGGTGCGGCGCCGGAAAGGCCGAGGGAACGCAGAAGACGGAGAAGAGTGAGGAGGATCCCATCAGCATCGGCATGAGCTTCGACTCCTTCGTCATTGAGCGCTGGATCCGGGACCGGGACGTGTTCGTGTCGACCGCCGAGGCACTGGGCGCAAAGGTCAACGTACAGAGCGCAAACGGATCCACAGAGGAACAGATTGAACAGATCAGGTATCTGATGGATAAGGGAATTGATGTGCTGGTGGTCATTCCGGTCGACTGCGAGGCCCTCTCGGAGGTCCTGGGAGAAGCCAGAAAGCGCGGGATCCGCGTGATGAGCTACGACCGGCTGGCATCCAATGCGAACGTGGATCTGTACATTTCCTTTGATAATGAGGAAGTGGGCCGCCTGATGGGCCGGGCCCTGCGGGATTCGATTCCGCAGGGAGGCAAAATCTTCATGATCGGCGGACCGCTCACCGACGACAATGTCGTGAAGGTCGAGCGGGGCTTTCATGAGGTGCTGGACAGAACAGAACTCGATGTGGTCTATCTGGCGCGGTGCGAAAACTGGAACGCCATCGACGGATACGGATATGTAAAGGAAGCGCTGAAGGAAAACCGCGATGTGGCGGGGATCATGTGCGGAAATGATGATATTGCCACCCAGGCTTTCCGCGCCCTCTCCGAGGAGCGGCTTGCCGGCAAAGTCATGCTCACGGGACAGGACGGAGATCTCTCGGCCTGTCAGCGCGTCGTGGCCGGCACGCAGCTGGTGACCGTGTTCAAGTCCATCGATGAAGAGGCGCGCCGGGCTGCGGAGTGCGCAGTGCGCATGGCACGCGGGGAAGAACCGGAGGGGGCGGACAAGACCATGAACGACGGAACTTATGATGTTCCCTATCTGGAGCTGACGCCGATTGCCGTGACACAGAATAATATCGACGAGGTCATTGTGGAGGGCGGCTTCCACGCGCGGGACGAAATCTATCTGAAGTAGCACACCGGCAGGATTTTTTTGCCATTTTACCTGCGGCCGGTCTCGCGGCCCGACATTTCATTGTCAATTTGGTGCTATTTGTTGCCAAAACATTCAAACGGAACTGTGTTATTATGCAATTGTCACAAAAAGTACGCCCCGCAGGGGGCGGGATATGATCCAAGGAGGATACATATTATGAAGAAAAAGGCAGTAGCACTTGTTCTGGCAGCGTCCATGATTTCTGCAGTACTTGCAGGATGTGCGGCAGCCGCTCCGGCAACGACCGCTGAGCCCGCAGCAGAAGCACCGGCGGAAGAGGAAGCAGTCGAAGAGGCTGAGGCAGAGGCTCCCGCAGAGGCAGCTGAGGCAACCGGCAAGACCGTCGGTATCGCAATGCCGACACAGTCCCTTGAGAGATGGAATCGTGACGGTTCTTATCTGAAGGAACAGTTCGAGTCCAGAGGCTATGGCACTGAGCTCGTTTTCTCGGATAACAAGATCGAGCAGCAGGTCAAGGACCTTGAGAACATGATCGCTGACGAAGTTGACCTTCTGGTCATCGCAGCAATCGACGGCGAGTCCCTTTCCCAGGTTCTTGCAGATGCGAAGGATGCAGGCATCCCGGTTATCGCATATGACCGTCTGATCATGAACACCGATGCAGTCAGCTACTATGTATCGTTCGATAACTACACAGTCGGCACACTGCAGGGTCAGTTCGTAGTTGATCAGCTGGATCTCGACAATGTTGACGGCCCGTTCAACATCGAGTTCACCGCAGGTGATCCGGCCGACAACAACGCAGGATTCTTCTTCAACGGCGCTTACGATGTTCTGAGCCCTTACATCGAGGAAGGCAAGCTGAACGTTGTTTCCGGCCAGACTCAGTTCGACCAGGTCGCAACCGCTCAGTGGAATACTGAGAACGCTATGAAGAGATTCCAGAACATTCTGGCTTCCTACTATTCTGACGGAACTGTCCTGGATGTGGCTCTTTGCTCCAACGACTCCACCGCACTCGGTGTTGCACAGGCAATCGAGACCGACTATGCAGGCGACAACGCAGTTCTGGTTACCGGTCAGGACGGTGATGAAGCGAACCTTGCAAATATCGTAGACGGCAAGCAGACCATGACAGTTTACAAGGCTGTTGCGAACGAAGCAGTTGCAACCCTGGATCTGGGCGATGCTCTTCTGAACGGCGAGACCCCGGACGAAGGCCTGATCGCAGCTTCCAACTGGAGCTTCGACTGCGCATATGATACTTCTTCCTATGACAACGGCACCGGCATCATTCCTTCCTACCTGCTGGTTCCCACCGTTGTAACAGTTGACAACATGGTTGAAGAGCTTGTAACTCCCGGATACTATACACAGGACGACGCAGGCTATCTGCATCCGACAAACTAATCCGACAGCCGGATAAAACCGGGCGGGGCAGAAAATTTTTGCCCCGCCTTTTTTTCAGTAGCGGGTACTGCTGAAAGGATATGAGGGAAGCAGGAGGTATTACAGTTGGCAGATTATATTCTGGAGATGAAAGGAATCATTAAGGATTTCCCCGCTGTAAGAGCTTTGGATGATGTCAATCTTCAGGTTGAGCGCGGAGAAATTCACGCACTGGTCGGTGAAAACGGCGCAGGAAAGTCCACGCTGATGAACGTTCTCTCCGGAACGTTCCCTTACGGAGATTACAGCGGGCAGATTATCTATAACGGACAGGAATGTAAATTCCACAACATTCACGATTCCGAAAAGCTCGGAATCGTCATCATACATCAGGAGCTTGCCCTGATCCCGGAACTGACCATCGCCGAGAACATGTTCCTCGGAAACGAGCGGAAATCCGGATTCGGCAAGATCAACTGGGACCGGACTTATAAGGAAGCACAGGATCAGATGAACCGGGTCGGCCTGAAGGAGAAATCCAGCGTGCTGATCAAGGACATCGGAACCGGCAAGCAGCAGCTGGTGGAAATTGCCAAGGCACTCTCCAAAAACGTCAAACTGCTGATCCTGGACGAGCCCACTTCGTCCCTGAACGAGGAAGATTCCAGAATGCTGCTGGACATGCTTCTGGGCTTCAAGAAAGAGGGCCTGACCTCCATCATCATCACACACAAACTGAACGAGGTTGCCTACTGTGCGGACCGGATCACCGTCCTGCGCGACGGCTCGACCATCGAGACCATCGACAACCACGATCACAATATCGATGAGGAGCGGATCATCAAAGGCATGGTCGGCCGTGAACTGACCAACCGCTTCCCTTCCCGCGAGCACAACGTGGGATCAGAGGTGATGTTTGAGGCACAGGACTGGACAGTTTATCACCCGGTATATACGGAAAAATGCGTGGACCGGAACGTCAGCTTCAAGGTACACAAGGGAGAGATCGTCGGTTTCTCGGGTCTGCAGGGCGCAGGCCGCACGGAACTCGCAATGTCTCTCTTCGGCAAGAGCTACGGAAGCAAAATATCCGGCCGCGAGTACATAAAAGGCAAGGAAGTTCATCTGAAGAATGAACACGATGCCATTGAGCACGGACTGGCATATGCGACAGAAGACCGGAAGGTCAACGGCCTGGTGCTGGAGGATTCCATCGCATGGAACACCACGATGGCCAAAATGTCCAAAGTCAGCAGAAACGGCATCATCAATGTGCCGGAAGAGAACAAGGCAGCCCAGGAATATGTGGATGCCATGCGGACCAAGACACCGAGCATTCAGCAGAAGGTCGGCAACCTGTCCGGCGGCAACCAGCAGAAGGTGCTGCTGTCCAAGTGGATGTTCGCCGAGCCGGATATCCTGATCCTGGATGAGCCGACGCGCGGTATCGACGTCGGTGCAAAATATGAGATTTACTGCATCATGAATGACATGGTCGCACAGGGCAAGGCAGTGGTCATGATTTCGTCCGAACTGCCGGAACTGCTGGGTATGTGTGACCGGATCTACGTCATGAATGAGGGAGAAATGGTCGCGGAGTTTAAGGCGGAAGAAGCTACGCAGGAGAAGATTATGAGCGCGATCCTAACTTCGGATAAGAAAGAGGAGGCAAAAGCATGAATGTCAAAGCATTACTGAAAAAGTACACCATGGTGATCGCGCTGGTCGTCGTCTTTATTTTCTTCACGATCCTGACGGGCGGAAGACTGACCAACGCGCAGAACGTTTCCAACCTGCTTCTGCAGAACGCCTATGTGCTGGTCATGGCCTGCGGCATGCTGCTGTGTATCCTGACGGGCGGCAACGTCGACCTGTCGATCGGCGCTTCGCTGTGTCTGTGCGGCGCACTGGCAGCCAAACTGATGCAGAGCGGAGCTCCCGCCGGACTTGCGATCCTTGCGGCGCTGACCGTAGCCGCTGTCATCGGTGTCTGGCAGGGCTACCTGATCGGTTTTATTCACATTCCTCCGTTCATCTGCACACTGGCAGGCATGTTCCTCTGGAGAGGTCTGGCCCGTGTCGTGCTGGATTCCAGAACCATCAGTATTCAGAACTCGAAGTTCCTGGACCTGTTCTCCTCCTATATTCAGATCCCCGGAATCGATGAAAACAAGCACTGCGTGTCCGCACTGATCGTCGGCATCATCGTCGCGGTAGTCATCACCCTCATGACGCTGGCAAACCGTGCGCGTCAGGCGAAGAACGGTTACGACACCGGATCGAAGACCGGCGCGATTGTAAAGCTGGTGATCATCGATCTGCTGATCGTCGTTTACTCCTACAAGCTGATGCAGTACAAGGGCATCCCGGTCATGCTGATCTGGATCCTGGCAGTTGTCCTGATCTTCGCGTTTGTGACCAGCTCCACCGTGTTCGGCCGCTACTTCTACGCGGTCGGCGGCAATGAGAAAGCCACCAAGCTTTCCGGTATCGATCCCCGTAAGGTTTACTTCTGGGCATACTTCCTGATGAGCCTTCTGGCAGGCCTCTCCGGCCTCCTGATGGGCGCACGTATCGGCTCTGTCGACGGTGCAATGGGAACTTCCTATGAGATGGACGCCATCGCTTCCTGCTTCATCGGCGGTGCATCCGCATACGGCGGATCCGGAACCGTTCCGGGCATCATGATCGGTGCTATCCTGCTGGGCGTTATCAACCAGGGCATGTCCATCTACGGCCTGTCCGACTCCTGGCAGTACGTGGTCAAAGGCGCCGTGCTTCTGACCGCTGTCGTCTTCGACGTCGTATCCAACCACAAGACCGGCAAGTCATGATCCTGCCGCGGCGTCCTGTCGACAAAACATCTGCAGTCATGTAAAATATAAAGAGCGGTTCCGGGAGACCGGAGCCGCTTTTTTTAAGGAGACTTAAGATCATGCCGAGCACGTATGCACACGAACGATTCGGATGTGATGTACTAAGGCGACTCCCGGAGCGGGAGCGCGCAGCAGCAGAACAGGCGCCGGGCCTTTTTCACCTGGGACTGCAGGGGCCTGATCTGTTTTTTTATTACAAACCGCTGAATCCGGGACCGGTGTCGCGCATCGGCAATGCGGTTCACCATCGTCCGGGACTGGACTTCGCCGTCCATGCCGCACAGGTCGCGGCTGCACACGACTGGGCACCGCCGTACCTGGCTTATACATACGGCTCCATCTGCCATTTTGCCCTGGACCGGGCCTGCCACTATGACGTCTTCGATTACACGAGAACGCACGGCGCCGCACATTCGGTCATCGAGGGCGAGCTGGACCGGGCACTGCTTCTTGAGGACGGAAAGGATCCGGTCCGCGCGGACCTCGTTGAAAATCTGCATCCGGATCCGGAAGACGCACAGGTTATCGCGGCATTTTATTCCGGCATGAATCTCGGCGGAAGCGGAGAAGACGGCTTTACGATGAAGCAGATGAAGTCGGCGATCCGGTCTTTCATCCGGTTCAACCACATCCTGACTGCGCCGGGAAAGGGAAAACGCTTTATCATCTTCAGCGGGATGAAGGCGGCGGGCAAATACGAAGAGCTGCGCGGGCATGTGATTGGTTATGAGGAGGATCCCGCCTGCCGGGAGGTCCTGCCGGTTCTCCGAAGACACTATGATGAGGCCGTTCCGGAGGCCGTGCGGCTGGTCCGGGATTTCAGGGACAGTGCGGAGGGAAAAATTGCCTGGGATCCGCTCTATGAGATGAATTATGAGTCGGACTACCGGCGCAGATGGGCAGAGGCCGGGATCATTTCCGGCGAAGAGAAATGAAGAGCACAGACAGCGCGCGGTGCGCTGTAAAAGCAAAAGGGGGAAGGTAAGATGAAATTCAAACTGACGTCTCTTGAAAAGAAATGGGTTCTGTACGACGTGGCCAACTCGGCTTTTACGATGCTGGTCTCCACGCTGATCCCGATCTATTTTCACGCGCTCGCCGGCGATGCCGGGATCGCGGAGGTCGACTACCTCGCCTACTGGGGCTACACGATCTCGATCTCGACGCTGATTGTGGCGCTCCTGGGCCCGATTATGGGCGCGGCGGCCGACAAGAACAAGCGCAAGAAAACCTTCTTTGCCGCGACGATCATACTCGGTTCCATCGGCTGCCTGATGCTCGGCTTTGTGCGCCAGTGGCTGACGTTCCTGATCGTGTTCTGCATCGTCAAAACCATCTATTCCGTCAGCCTGGTCATCTACGACTCCACTATTAACGACATCACGACCGAGAACCGCATGGACGACGTCTCCGCGCAGGGCTACGCCTGGGGCTATATCGGCAGCTGCATTCCGTTCATCCTCTGCCTGGTGATGGTCCTCTTATATGACAAAATCGGCATCTCCCAGATGACCGCTCTTTCGATGTCCTTTGTCATCACCGCCGTCTGGTGGTTCGCCGTTTCTCTGCCGATCCTGCGCTCCTATGAGCAGAAGTACTTTATCGATCAGAGCAGACAGGAAGAAAACATCTGGAAGCAGCTGTGGAAGACCCTGAAGGACATTGCCAAAGATAAGAAGGTTCTTCTGTTCCTGCTCGCGTTCTTCTTCTACATCGACGGCGTCTACACGATCATTGACATGTCGACGGCTTACGGCTCCGCGCTGGGCCTCGGCTCGACCGACATGCTCCTTGCCCTCCTGGTCACACAGTTCGTGGCCTTCCCGAGCGCCATCATCATGGGACGCCTTTCCCGCACGAAGGAGAGCTCCATGCTGATCACCGTCTGCATTTTCGCCTACTTCTGCATCGCGGTCTTTGCCTTCTTCATGACCAGCGCATGGCAGTTCTGGGTTCTGGCCATCGCGGTCGGCATGTTCCAGGGCGGCATCCAGGCCCTCTCGCGGTCCTATTTTGCCAAAATTATTCCGCCGGAAAAATCCGGAGAGTATTTCGGTTTCTATGACATCTGCGGAAAGGGCGCATCCGTCGTCGGCACGACCGTCATGGGTCTTGTCTCCCAGGTGACCGGCAATATCAATTACGGCGTCGGCGCCATCGCGATCTTCTTCCTGATCGGTATCTTCGCGTTCCGCATGTCCGTGGCAGCTAAGAGAGGATAAGTTCATGGCAGTACAGGTATGGGCACACAGAGGCGCGTCTGGTTACGCGCCGGAAAATACACTGGAGAGCTTCGCTCTTGCGGCAAAACAGGGCGCGGACGCAATCGAGCTGGATGTACAGCTCTCGCGCGACGGCGAACCGGTTATCATTCACGATGAGACGACAGAGCGCGTCTCCGGAAAAAAGGCGTGGGTGAAGGACCTCACGCTTCGGGAGCTGAAGGAACTGAATGTCAGCCTTCCGCATCCGGTTGGGTACGGGAAGACGGAAATTCCGACCCTGCGGGAAGTCTACGAACTGATGCGTCCGACCGGGCTGAATATCAATGTAGAGATCAAATCCAGCATCGTCTGGTACCCGCAGATCGAGGAAAAGGTGCTTGAGCTGACGGCGCAGATGGGGATGGAGGAGCGCGTGATCTATTCCTCCTTCAACCACTACTCGCTGGTGAAGCTCAGAGAGCTGGATCCTTCGGTGAGGACCGGACTTCTTTACGAAGATGTCCTGATCGGTGTCGCACCTTATGCACGGGACACGGTGCATGTGGAAGCACTGCACCCCGCACTCTATCATCTGCAGGACCCGGATTTTGTCCGCACGGCGCACGAATATGGTCTGGAGACCCATGTCTGGACTGTCAACGAGCCGGAGCATCTGCGGATGTGCATGGAGATGGGCGTTGAAGCGGTCATCACCAATTATCCCGACAGGGCGCGGGAGATTGCAGGGGAATTTGCATGATCCGCAAATCGATCCGCGTTTTCGGACAAGTTCAGGGTGTCGGCTTCCGCTACCGCGCAAGCTATGCCGCCAAAGAACTGGGGCTGACCGGCTGGGTGGAAAATCTCTGGGACGGCAGCGTACAGATTGAGATACAGGGCCCCCGGCTCCAGGTGGAGAAGTTCCTTCCCGCCGTGAAGGAGGGCTCTTTTGTCCGCATCGATTATGCGGAGGAGACAGAGATGGACGTGGTGGAGGACGAGCGCCGCTTCCGCGTCAGAGGTTATTAACGGGAAATGGCTGAACACAAATCGAATCTGACCACACTCTGTTATCTGAAACAGGACGGAAAGGTCCTGATGCTGCACCGCACCCGGAAAAAGAAGGACGTCAACAAGGATAAATGGATCGGCGTCGGCGGACATTTTGAGGCCTCGGAGAGCCCCGAGGAGTGCCTTCTGCGGGAGGTGCGCGAGGAGACAGGCTATGAGCTTCTCTCGTGGCAGTTCCGCGGTATTGTGACCTTTATCGTCCGCGGTGAGGAACAGCTGACGGAATATATGATGCTGTTCACCTCGGAAGAATTCGTAAAGCGGAGCGAACCGGAGAGCCTGGAAGGCGATCTGGTCTGGGTGGAAGAAGAGAAGATGAAGGATCTGAACCTGTGGAAGGGCGATCTGATCTTTTTCGACCTGATCCGCAGCGGCGCGCCGTTTTTCTCCCTGAAGCTGGAATATGACGCGGACGGGACACTGCTCCTGGCGGTGCTGGACGGCCGGGTGCTTCCGGTTTTTTAGCCGACAGGGTGTTTTCAGCAGATAACGAATCCAGAACAGAACAAAATCCCGGGATCACCGGGATTTTTCTTCGGGAATAAAGAATTCAAGAATGCCCAGAACGCGGCTTCCGTAATTCGGACGATAGTACCGGGGTCTGCGGTGCCAGCTGTCGGCAATCTCCAGGACGGTTCCGTCCGGATACGTCAGCGAGCCGATCACGGTGACCCAGTGCCAACGGAACAGGGAGTCGCCGAGGAGCAGCGCAGCCGGATGCCCCTTCGAGAGTACAGCCGGTATGTCTTCAACATTTTTCAGCTTCCTGCAGCGGATCGGAATCCCGGTGTCCCGATAGTAGCGCGTGATACGCTTCTCAAGGTTCAGGATCGGACCGTTTCCGATCCGGCTGTGGATGGACGTGAAGGACCGGTGCGAGATAGCGCGCAGAAGTTCTGCCGTCCGCGCATTGGCCGGCGGCGAGAGAATCAGGGAGAGATTGGTGGCCGTCACTGCGGCGCAGTGATTCTTCGCCTCTTCCATATAGTCGGTCGTCACGGCGAACGAGACCGGCAGATGCGGAAGGGTCACCAAAGAGACCGGTGCCTCCTCCGGAAGCTCCGACGCCACTGAAAATCCGTATGTACCGTTGCCGATCAGCGGCAGAAACCTCATCTTTTTCATGCAGTACCAGTTTAGCACATCAGCCCGAAAGTTGACACTTTATCCCTCGGCTGATATAGTTACTTTCGTAAAAATTTCGAAATATTTCAGGCGCCTTTTGGCGGGAATGTTGATTGCGAATGAATAAATTTTTCCTGAAAACTCTGATCCCTGCAGCAGCCCTTTTTGTACTGCTGCCGGGCTGCGTACGGGCTGTGAGGGCGGAAGGCGGCGGGCTTTCTCTTCCCACAGCAGGTCTTTCCTATGCTCTTTCTCAGCCGGATACCCGCGCATCCGTGAAGGATGTGGAGGATTATCTGACTGCCAGCGGAATGATCCGGACCCGGAAGGGCGATGCCGTCAAGGGGACGGATGAGAAGAAGCAGGACAAGTCTGCGCAGCAGACAAAATCCGGCTCTGCGGCCGTCGTTCCCGAAGTCACGGAGATCGTTGACACCGCGCTGACAAAGAAGCAGCAGCGCGAGGCGGATGCGACCGTCAGCCAGACCGCGATCCTCATTGAGGAGACTGCGGCAGCAGCGGGACGCGAGATCGACGACAGTTATTCGAAGGAAGTCGTTGCGGTCGCGAAGGCCGTGGAGGCTGCGCCCGAGGGCGCTACGACCGAAGAGGCCGTGTCGATCGCCAAGGAAGAAGTCGTCCTCGCACAGCGCGCGGAAGACGCCGGCGTGACGGTGGAAGAAAGGCGCAAGGCGGATGAAGAGGCCGCGAAGGCCGCCGAACGCGCGAAGGCGGAAGAAGAACTGGGCGCCAAGCGCGCCGAGGCGGAAGCCGCCGTTGCGGAAGAAGAGCTGTGCGTCGCGCTGGTCAGTGATTTCATCAATGTCCGTTCAGAACCCAGCACGGACAGCGAGATCGTCGGTAAGCTCTACGCGAACGGTGTCGCCAAGGTTTTG
>JAEEGL010526725.1_pt1 | contig 10769 bp, 5 predicted proteins | sample 9134231 | NCBI WGS metagenome assembly JAEEGL01 (sample SAMN16246548, study PRJNA631951) | gut metagenome | biome: gut microbiome; feature: rumen; material: fiber-attached | host: Bos | place: Iran: Karaj | collected 2018-10
ATTAAGGGTATGAAAATTAAACTTCCACTTATGAGAATGAAATATGATGATGCTATAAAGAATTATGGATCTGATAAACCAGATTTAAGATTTGATATGAAGATAATGGATGTAAATGATATATTTAAAAATACTAATTTTGAAATGTTTAAAAACGCTGAGGAAATAAGTTGTTTAGTAGTTAAAGATAGCGCATCTAAGTTTTCTAGAAAAATGCTTGATTCAATTAGTGAATTTGTTAAAACTTATGGTTTAAAAGGAATATCTTATTTGAAAATCGATGAAGAAATTACTGGTAGTTTAGCTAAGGCATTAACTGCTGATGAAGTTAATTCTTTAGAAAAGGAATTAGGTTTAACAAATAACGATTTAGTTCTATTTGGATGTGGTTCATATAATGTAGTTAAAACTGCTCTTGGAGCTGTTAGAGTAAAACTTGGTAAAGAACTTGGTTTATATAATAAAGATGATTATGCTCTTTTGTGGGTAGTAGATTTTCCTGCTTTTGAATATAGTGAAGAAGAAGGTCGCTATGTTGCTACACATCATCCATTTACAATGACTAAAGATGAAGATGTAGATAAACTACTAACTGATAAAGCACATTGTTATTCTAAAGCATATGATATTGTTATTAATGGTTACGAAGCTGGAGGAGGTTCTATTCGTATTCATGATGGAGATGTACAAAAGAAAATGTTTGAGGCTTTGGAACTTACTGAAGAACAAATTAAAACGAAATTTGGTTTCTTTGTAGAAGCTTTAAAATATGGAACTCCTCCACACGGGGGAATAGCATTTGGTCTTGAAAGATGGATAATGATTCTAAGTGGTACAGATAATATTAGGGATGTAATAGCATTTCCAAAAACAGCAAGTGGTAATGATTTAATGAGTGAATGTCCAAATAAAGTTGAGACCGCTCAACTTGATGAATTAGGTATAAAAATAAAATAGTGATTAAAAAATCACTATTTTTTTATTGTAATATTTAATTGCTTTTGATATATTTATGTGTTATTATTATAATAGGTGATAGTATGAATAATAGTAAGAAAAAAAAGACTTTATTAATAGCATGTATAATAGTTGTAATTATGATTTCTTTTATTGCTTTTTTTGTGTATAGAAGTCATGAATTTAGTAAAAAGAATAATAAAACATTAAATATTGAAGAGGTGTTAAAAGATCCTAATTATTCTTATTTGCCAGAGGCTGCAAAAGAATATATTAGAGAGATTTATGAAGAAACCGGAGAAATACTACTTACTGAAAAGAATAAAGAAGAAGATAGTGCATATTTAAATCCTGCTTATGTTGAATATTTAAAAAATAAATCTGCTACGGCTTCTGCACCTTCTTCAGTTATAGTAGATTATAATGAAAACGCTGCTCCTAAGGCTAGTACTAATTTACCATCTAAATATGATTTAAGAAATGTTGATGGTAAAAATTATGTAACTCCTTTTGAGGATCAAGGTGATGAAGGACTTTGTTGGGATTATTCTGCAAATTCTCAGTTAGCAAGTTTAGTGCTAAAAACTAATAACGAAAGTTATAGTTCAAATTCTGTTATTTTCTCAAAACAACAATTAGATTATGCTACAGCAGGTGCTACTACATATGGTAGAATTCCGTTTAATAGATATTGGTGTTCTCGTAATGTTTTATCAAGTGGTGCTAATTTTAATTGTTTTGTAACAGCATTACTAGATGGTATGGGTGCGGTTTCAAAAACTTGGGATAGTGCTCATGCTGATGCAATTAAGCATGATAAGAACAATCCTAAAAAACCTATTGATGCTACTGATATATATAATTTTGATAATTCATTATATGAAGTTAATTCTGCAGTAGATTTTCCAGCATTAGATTTTACTAAAGCAAGTTCTGATACTGCAACTAAGTATATTAATGATTTAAAAACTTATTTAGTTAATTATGGTGGTTTGTGGTTAAATACTGATATGGGATATGGGTATCTTAATACATATAATGGTAAGAAGATGATTGTTATAAATAGGGCACCTGGTGCGGTAAACTTTTTGGGATCTTTGCCACATGCTATGCATATAATCGGTTGGGATGATGATTTTGAATATACCTCTTGTAAAAACCATATGGGACAAGAAGTTGATCCTAAAGAATGCGATGCAGGAACAACGATTAAAGGAAAAGGTGTTTGGATTGCTAAAAACTCATGGGCAACTCCAACAAATGGAAATACAGATACTAGTACTGTCCTAATTGGATATCAATCAGACAAAAGTGAGTATAACGTTGTAACAGGTATTAGTAAAAAAACATGGGATAATTACTATCAATTAAAAAGTGATGAATCATACACTACTACAAATGTTTATACTTTTAAAAAAGAAAATGTAGTTTCAAATGAAAAACTAGATAAGATCAAAATGTATTTGAAGCAAAATACGAACTATAAAATATATATAAGTCCAAATGGTAATTCTGATTATACATTAATTCAAGAGTTTCAAAAAAGTTATCCTGGTTATTATTATGTTGATATGTCTTCGAAAGATTATACCATTACTGATAAAACAACTTTTAAAGTAATATCTGGTTCTAGTAATAATAGTATAAAAGATTTTAGAATATATACTGATAATTTAAATAATAATATCAAAATAAAGACAAATGATGTTTACTATAATGAAGATACTGCATTTTTTAGTAATACGAAGAAATATGTTTTCGGTATATTTAGTACTACTAAGAATTTAAAACAAAATTCAAAATTAACTTATAAAATAAAAGATAGTGCGGGTAATTATATAGATTCTAAAGGATATAGTTATACATATAATTCAGTTTATACTAATATTGTGGATGCAAAATTAACAATTGATTCTGACTATTTTTCTAAAGGCGTTTATACAATAGAAACATATTATAATGATGTATTATATTCGACATCTAAACTAAATATAGAACTTGATTTAATGCAAGTTTCAGGTAATGGAACTGAACAAAATCCTTGGCAAATATCAACTCCAGATCAATTTAGTTTTATAAGAAATATGCCTTTTGATAGTTTTGTTTTGAAAAATGATATTGATTTTGGAACTGCTACAAAAAATAAAGATGGATCATTATATAATGATGGATATGGTTTTGATGCAATACCTCATTTTTATGGGTATTTGGATGGTAAAGGATATAGCCTTAAAAATTTGTATTCTAAATCAAAACTTTCTGATCGTGATGGTAATACCGAGATAAAAATTGGTGGTATATTTGATGAGGTTGTTATTTCAGATATACCATCACCAGAAGAACAATCAGATAATGAATGTAAGCTTTCAAAATGTGGTATTGCTAATCTTAAAGTAGTTAATCCTTTAATTATTGGGGCTCATCAAACTGGAGGACTTGTTAATAGGTTAGTAATATCTGCTAATTCTCCAGAAAATGATTCTTCTATTATTCATGATGGTACAGAATTTGTGACTATTTCTGAAAGAATAAAATTTGAGAATATTTCTGTAATTGGTGGAAAGATAACAAATCTTGAAAGTCCTTCTTATAACATTGGAGGAATAGTTGGACATTTGCTATCACATGATACTTTTGTATATGGAGGAGCAAGTTTTAATAATTTATTCAATAGTGCTACTATTGTTTCTGCTACAAGTGGAGAGGTTGATACTGAACTCTATTATGTTGATGAAATGCTTGGAGGAATTATTGGAGGTTATGGAACTTGGACTCAAAATGAAGATACATTAGCATTTAATAATATTATGAATATGGGTACTATAAAAACAGGATTAAGTACTGTCAGAGCTTCAAACTTGTTAAATATTGAGTTTTATAGTCCAGGCAATATTGCTATTAATAATGCTATATTAATTAATAACCCTTCTTTAAAAGCTATAGACAGCGTTATGTCAAAAGAAGAATTGCAAGAGACAAAATTTAAAATAGATAATCTATATACTGATGCAAATGATACAATATCAAGCAACATAACTGCTGAACAAAACAATGTTCTTAAAAAGCAAACTGTTTATGAAATTGCTAATGCTAATTATAGTAACTGGAATAATTTTAGTACTAATTGGCTTTGGTATAACAAAGATGGGGTAAAAAGAATACCAGTTCTTAAAAGTGCTAGTTTAGAGTATTTAAATATAAAGAATGAAATTCCTGTAGGAGTTTCTCAGGAAGTAGATCTTTTAGATATTGTAACTTCACCAAAAGATAAAACAAGTGTTAAGGTCTTATCATCATGTAGTTATAATCTAGATGTTTGTAAGAATCAAACAGATACAGAAATTATTCAAGTACATGGTACCAAGATAAAGGCTTTGAAAAACGGAGAAACTAATGTAATAGTAACTAATAGCACAGATGGATATATAGGATTAGTCAAAGTACTTGTTGGGGATTATCAAAAAGTAACTTTTGATGCGAATGGCGGAGAAGGTACTATGAATACTCAGTTGATAGAAAAGGATGTTAATGCCAAACTTGTGGCTAATACATTTACAAGAGAAGGTTACAGATTTATAGGATGGAATACAGAATCAGATGGAACAGGAGATGCTTATACAGATGGTCAAACTATAAAAATAAGTTCTGATTTGAAACTATATGCTATGTGGGAAAAGAAGCTTGTTATAACTTTTGATGCTAATAGCGGAGAAGGAACTATGAACCTTCAACTGGTAGAAAAAAATACTGATGCTAAACTTAATGCTAATACCTTTACAAAAAAAGGTTATAAGTTTATAGGATGGAATACAAAAGATGATGGAACAGGAAAAACTTATACCGATGGTCAAACTATAAAGATAACAGAAGACTCAATTTTATATGCAATGTGGGAAGCTATAACTTATACAATTAAGTTTGATGCAAATGGTGGAGAAGGTACTATGGAATCTGTGGTTGTAACATATGATAAAGAGTATAAACTTGAGGCTAATAAATTCACTAAAAACCATTTCTTCTTTAAAGGATGGAATACTGCTAAGGATAGAACAGGAACTTCATATAAAAATGGCGAAATTGTTAAAAATTTAACAACAAAAGATCAAGATATAGTAACTCTATATGCTATTTGGGTTAAAAGATCCGGAATGGTTATTTTCCATTCTAATACTGAAAACGATCAAACCATTGAGCAGGATTTTCTATGGGATACAGAATTAAAACTTAAGAAAAATACATTTGCAAATGAAGAGTATACTTTTATAAATTGGAATACTAAAAAAGATGGAAGCGGACAATCATATAGTGACGAACAAATTGCAGTATTTAAGCCTACACCGGTGATAAATGCAAATGGAATTACTGAAAAAGGTGGAGCTAGTTTACTGACTAAGATAGATTTATATGCTATTTGGAAAGAAGATTATGACTTTATAGTAAATACTTATTCTGTAGATAGAGAAAACAAGACTATAGATTTAATAGGAATTGGTACTACACTTGAAGAATATAAAGAAAAAATAACACTTCATCCAGAATTTAAGATGGAAGTTGAAACTAAAGAAGTAGATGGAAAAAAAGTGTTATATACAGGTAGTAAAACAAAAATATATAAGGGTGATACTTTATATATAGAATTTGATAATATTGTAAGAGGGGATACTAACGGCGATGCTTTTGTAAATATAATCGATTATATAAGAATTAAAAAGGATATAATGAAAACAAAGGAACTTGATGGTATATATAAAAAAGCTGCTGATATAGATATGAATGATGTAGTTGATGCAGCGGATTATACTAAAATTAAAGAGATGATAATGGAGGATGCAAGATGAGAAAAGTAAGTATATTGGTTTTATTGTTGACATTGTTATTTCCTTTAAATGTTCTGGCATCAGAAAATTTAGCTGTAGATAAGAATGAAATATCTATAGAAATAGGTAAAACTGCAGAAATTACAGTAACTGCAAAAGATGCTGCTGGTAAATTAGATATAGAAAATGCTGATCTAAACGTAGTAAATTTAGATAAAAAGACAATTTTTTTGGATAATAGTAGTGAAAAGATAAAAATAACTGGTAAAAAAGTTGGAGAAGCTAAAATAACAATAACTGCTACAAATAATTTTGCTAATTATGATGAAAAAATACTTGAAGGGGATAACCAAGTAATAATAGTTAAAGTTATACCTAAAACAACTACACAACATCATGATGGTGGAGGTAGTAGTGATGGAAGTAGTTCAATAATATCTATACCTGACACAGGAAGTGTAGCATCTTATATTTCTTTAGGAATAGGAGCTTTATTGATAGGAACTTCTGGATATTTATTATATAATAAGTTATCTGCTACAAAAAGCAAGAAGAAAAAGAATAAGAAAAAAAGATAGAATTTAATATCAGTAAAAAAAGAGAAATAGAAATTTTTTATAGTTTCTATTTCCTTTTTTTTTTATTTGTGTTATAATTATGTTGCTGTGGTTCCTTAGCTCAGCTGGTAGAGCAACAGACTCTTAATCTGTGGGTCCAGGGTTCGAACCCCTGAGGGATCACCATTTGGATATAAGCCTTTTTTAGGCTTTTTCTTTTTGCCTTAAAATGTTAGAATAATGATAGAGGTGTTGTTATGGAAGATAGTTCTCATTTGATAAACTCTTATATTACTATTCCACCATTTGCTAGTACTATGCCAGGTGATAGAATTCTTATTTTTGAAAAAGATGAAATGCTTATGTTATTTAATGAAAAAACTATGGAATATGATTATAATTATATGATAAAAAATCATATTCTTGATTTATCTTCTGAAGAAGATAGAGATTTTATTAGGACTCTTGCGGGTTCTATTAATTATGAAGCAATTGTTGATTCAAATTATAGAATCAAATTAAATAAGAAATTAATTGATAAGTATAATTTAAAAGAAGGTTTTATTATTGAAAGACAAGGTCATCATTTGGTCATAAATGGTTTTAAAACACATAATAGAACAAAATAAAAAACGAGATTACTCGTTTTAATCAATTCTACCACATAGCCAATCTAATGATACTCTATATCTCTTTGCTATATTATAAGCAAATGCTGTTAGAATCATATTCTTTCCATGTTCATAGCCACTTATAGTTGAATGAGATGTTCCGATTGTTTCTGCTAAAGACACTTGAGTTAAATTGTTCTTTTTTCTAAACTCTTTTAGTCTTTTACCAATTAACTCTTTGTTTAACTTTTTATTTGTTATTTTATAATTTTTTTCTTTTGTTAATCCTGTTATATAATCCATGGAAATATCAAAATGATTGCATAAGTCGTTTAAGTGTACTAGTGGAATAATTGCTTCGTCTGTTTCCCATCTTGCATATGTTGATTTTGATACACCCATTATCTGTGCCATTTTTACTTGAGTCAGTTCATATTCATCTCTTAAATCTTTTATTCTAGATAGCACCATTATAATCACCTATACTGATTTTCTCATTAAAAAAAGTAAAGATAATTTTTGCCCCTGATATACGACATTTTCTTGCAATTATTGATTTTATTTTTTACTATGTGTCTATTTTTATGAATATTTTGAAATTCTTCTTTTCTTTACTTTTTTCTTTATTTGTGTTATAATTTTGGCCATTAGGGGGATCATTATGACAGAAATGGAAAGAAAAGAAATTTTGCTTCGTGCGGAACTTGAAAGTGTTATTGATACATATAGAAGACAAAGGTTAGATATGGAATATATACCTATTGTTACTGGTCAGGTTATGGCTTATATTACTAAAGCTTTAAAAACTACTGGTGTTCTTGAAAAGAGGGTTTTAGTTTTAGAAAAACTTATTAGAGGAACTAAGTCTAGAATTAATAGAGGTGTTAGTTGTTATGAAATTTTAGCATCTCTTCCTACTATTACATATGATAGGCTTCATAGTTATTCTAAGGTCTCTAAGAAAGTGATACTTGAAGACTTGAGAAAGGAAGAAGAATTTAGACAAGAAGAACAATCTTCTAATGATATTAGTGGAACTGAATTAATAGAACAATTAATAGAACATTTTTATGAGTCTTTTAAAAATCTGGATAGAAAGAGACTTATTCAACTTGAATGCAAATATAATCAACTAATTAAAGATAGTCTTAGTTATATGGATAGTAGTAAGTCTTTTGGAGAAATAATTGGTTGTTTAAATACTGGTATGTATTCTAAGAATAAGAATCTTTTTATTAAAGAACTTAATGAAGAATATGGATTAGGTGTTAAGCATAATGAAAGATTCATTCCTCAAATGAGTGATGAACTTTTAAGATATCGTTTAGTGGCTTTGTTTACTACGAGTGAAATCTGTAAAATGAGAAAAGATCGTATTAAGCCATATGGCGATAATGGTTTCGTTGATAAAAAAGCATATGATAGCTTGAAAAAAGGTATTTATATTATTGGTGATGTAACTAAGGAATACTATTACAAAACTCATGGATTATATCCTAAAGATGAAATAATTGATAATTATATTGGTGGTCAGCTTACTATTTCAGGATTGATACCAAAAAGAGATTTACGTGTTAGATAATAACACGTTTTTTCTTGTATCTAAATCTATATTTTGATATACTATTTATTGAAAATAAAAGGAAGTGCTTATTATGAATAATTACTATGATAAAGATGTAGAAAAGGTTATAAAAGAGCTTAAAACCAACAAGAAAACTGGTCTTTCTAGTGTTGAAGCTACAAAAAGAGGGAAAAATGGTTTAAATGAGATAGATGACCACAATAAGATTAGTCCTTTAAGAAGATTCTTATCTCAGTTTAATAATGTTATGGTAATTCTTCTTTTGATTGTAGGAGTTTTATCTTTAGTATATGCTCATGCTACGAATACTGATTATACTGATGCTTTTGTTATCCTATTTTCTGTTATTGTTAATACTATTATGGGTTATATTCAAGAGAAAAAAGCAGAGGATTCTTTGGAAGCACTTAAAAGTTATGTGCCATCTGTTGTAGAAGTTATACGAGATGGAATTAATATAGAAATAGAATCTAAGTATCTTGTAAAAGGTGATATTATTGTTTTAGAAAGTGGAGATAAGATCCCTGCAGATGCTAGGATTATTGAATGTATAAATGCTAAGACTGATGAGGGAGTACTTACTGGTGAATCTGTGTCAGTTGAAAAAAAATCTGATGTTATAAAAAAAGATGCTGCCCTTCATGAAAGGAGCAATATGGTTTATTCTGGAACAATGGTTGAAGTAGGTAAAATTACTGCTGTTGTTACTGCGATTGGTAATAGTACTGAACTTGGTAAAATAGCTAAAAACTTATCTAAAGAGAAAGATGCGAAAACTACTCTTGAATTAAAAGTAGCGAAAGTCAGTAAAGCTATTACTTATATAGCAGCTTTTTTAATAGCACTTGTTATTGTGTATGGAATACTTACAAAACAAACTACCCTTAATATAATAATGCTTTGTATTTCGATGATTGTTGCATCTGTTCCTGAATCACTTCCTATTGCCATTACTGCGACACTTTCTGTTGGCTCAAATGAAATGGCTAAGAAAAAAGCTATTGTTAAAAAATTATCTGCTATTGAAACACTTGGTGCTACTGAAATTATTTGCTCTGATAAAACTGGAACCCTTACTACTAATCAAATGACTGTTGTTAGATTAACTGAAGGATTAAAATTAAAACTTAATGTAAGAGAAGCTAAAGAAAAGTTTTTGTTTTATGTTATGGCTCTTTGTAACAATGCTAGTAGGGATAAAAAAACTGATATTTATTATGGCGATTCAGTTGAAGTTGCTTTTATTAAGTATTTAAATTTACTTGGTAAAGATAAAAAAACTCTTGAGAATAGTTTTGTTAGAAAAGCAGAAATTCCGTTTGATTCAAATAGAAAATTAATGAGTACAGTAAATAACATAAACGGAAAAAATTATATACTTACTAAAGGGAGTCCTAGTGATCTTTTAAGTAAATGTACTAGTTATTTAGAAAATGGCAAAATAAAAACTCTTAATTTAATAAATAGAGCTATTATAAAAAAGCAAGAAAAGGATATGTCTAAGGATGCTCTTAAGGTAATTGGTCTTGCTTATAAATCTGTTTCATCTTCTAAAATTTCTAAAAATGATGAGAAAAATTTAATATTTATAGGACTTGTTGGTCTTATTGATCCTCCAAGAGATGATGTGAAAGATGCTATTGAAAAGTGTAATAGTGCAGGAGTTAGTCAAATAATGATAACTGGTGATAGTTTGGAAACTGCTGCTGCTATAGCAAAATCTATTGGTATAATTAGTAGTGAAAAAGAATGTATTCTTGGCGAAAAGATAAGAGACATATCAGATAAAGAGCTTGATAAAATTTTATCAAAGGTAAAAGTTTTTGCTAGAGTTACTCCTGAAGATAAAGTGAGGATAGTTACATATTTACAAAAATCAGGAAAAGTTATTGCTATGACTGGTGATGGAGTCAATGATGCGCCTGCAATAAAACTGGCTAGTGTAGGTATAGGAATGGGAAGGACCGGTTCCGATGTTACTAAAGGTGCTTCTGATATTATCTTGATGGATGATAGTTTTTCTTCTGTTGTTGTAGCTATTGAAGAAGGAAGAAGAATCTATGATAATGTAATAAATAATATCCTTTATAATTTATCTAGTAATATTGCAGAAATAGCTATAATTTTAGTAGGTATGTTTACTTTTAAAAATATTATATCTCCGATACATGTTCTTTATATCGATTTAGTAGCGGATGCTGTTCCTTCGATATGTTTGGCTTTTGAAAAAGCTAGTAAGAAC
>JAEEGL010553107.1_pt1 | contig 10769 bp, 7 predicted proteins | sample 9134231 | NCBI WGS metagenome assembly JAEEGL01 (sample SAMN16246548, study PRJNA631951) | gut metagenome | biome: gut microbiome; feature: rumen; material: fiber-attached | host: Bos | place: Iran: Karaj | collected 2018-10
CGAGTTAACAGCCATATAGCTGGTTGGTACATAGATATTCTTGTAGTTAGAGATATCTACACCAGCAGAATAGTCCATCTTATAATAGGTACCGGTAGCGATAGGGAAGCTCGATACAGCACGCTTACCATGATCGAACACAGCATTGACATCGGGTGGGAACACACTCTGATAGTCATCGTTCACCTCTACAGCTGGGTTTGCCCACCACAGGAAGGTCTGAGGCATGTTGGTGCGATTGCTCACACGACCCTGAATCTCCAGATAAGCACAACCAGGACGAAGTGTAAATCCTGCCATACCCTTCTGGTGGAACATACGCTCCATTTCGTTCACCCATACAGTAATTGAGCCATCCTCATTATCCACGATGGTAGAATCTACGGGCATATAAGTACTGGGACGATGGTGCTGAGGCCAGTTGAACTCAATACCTCCGGAGATCCAAGGACCAACCAAACCAACGAGTGCAGGCTTGATGACATGATTATAATACACAAAGTGGCGCTCTCTGATCTTGTCGTATGCCATCTGCACACGTCCGCCAAGTTCTGGCAGCACCATCACCTTGATATACTCATTCTCAATCCAGATGGCATGATAGTCAACATCTTTCTTCTCGTCGCTCATCGACTCGATGACGGGATAGGGATATACAACACCACTCGATCCCTGATACACTCTCTTCTCCAAGAAGATGGGGTTCTTCTCCGGCTTTCCTACCTCATACGTAGGAATAGTTACGATTTCTCTCCAAGCTTTTACCACCATAACAATTTGACTGTTTTACTATTTCAATTCTTAAATTCTTCAATTCTTCAATTTTTCAATTCTTCACCAGTTCTTTCTCAAGTTCGTCCAGGCTCTTGCCTTTTGTCTCTGGACAGTTGCGCAGCAGGAATACAAAGGCGCAGAAACAGATGGCGCTGTAGATCCAGAAAGTACCACTGCTACCCAACGCTGCATTCATGGATGGGAATGAGAAAGTCAGTGTACAGCAACCTACCCAAAGGGCGAATGTACATGTTGCCATTGCGATACCTCTCACACGATTGGGGAATATCTCTGCCAACAATGTCCAAGTTACAGGACCAAGAGTCATAGCATATACAGAGATGGCTGCTACCACAAGTGCTACCATAAGGAAACCTGTCATGCCCATAAAGTAGCATGTGCCAAGTACTAGATAGATAAGTCCCAAACCACCGGCACCAATCAATATCAACGTGCGACGTCCCCATTTCTCGATGGTGTAAAGAGCTACGAAGGTAAACAGCACGTTGGCAATACCTGTTATCACGATGTTGATGAACATGCCGTCAACGTCGAAGCCTGCACCAACGAATATCTCCTGAGCATAGTTGAAAATCACATTGGTTCCACACCACTGCTGGAATACAGCTATCACCAGTCCGAGCAGCAATACCTTACTATATCTATTTTGAAACAGTTCACTCAGACCTGCCTCTGCCTTAACACCAGCAGTTCTTGGCTCAGACTTCATCTTCAAATAAACAGGACTCTCAGGGATAAAAAAGCTCATCAACAGGAACAGAGCTGCAGGCAGTGTCTCTGCCCAGAACATCCATCTCCAGCCCCATTCAATGTTCCATGCCTGACTCTCAGCAACTGTTGTGTCTTTAGCCAACAACATATTTACAATCTGGGCTGAAAGGATTCCAAGTACGATGGTCATCTGGTTGAGACTAACCATACGTCCGCGAATCTCTGCCGGACTAACCTCGGCGATATACATAGGAGCCAGGGCTGAGGCTACACCGATGCCAACACCTCCTATAAAACGTGCGATATTAAATAGGGTGAAGTCATTAAAAAGACCTGTCGCTATGGCCGATACGGTAAACAGAATCGCAGCCAGCATCAACAGCGGCTTACGGCCATACTTGTCGGCTGCTGAACCTGCCACCATCGCTCCAACCAAACAGCCCACCAAGGCTGTCGTCATAGCCACACCTTGCATCAGTGGCGAATCGCTGATAGCAAAGTATAATTCATAGAACGGCTTTGCGCCTCCTATCACTACCCAGTCGTAACCAAAGAGCAGACCGCCCATGGCCGATACGGCGCAGATAAAATAAAGAAATCCTTTGTTGTAGTTACTCATTGTTGTTTACGTTTTGAATTCTGGTGCAAAGATACGGCAAATATCAGCAAGTATCCATAGAATATTTTCTTATTTCAATGGACTATCTTATTTTTCTCCATTTTATTTGGTTTTCTCGTATTAATTGTCTATTTTTGCACCATGATAAAACAAAAAGACGGATTTCAAGGGCAGCAATCAGTTGTGCTACCACCGATGGTTGTAGAGATTGCAGAGAAAGACGAACTGGTGTCAAGTCTCTTTGTGACAGATATCGGCTACTATCCTAATGCTACCAACCATTACCGCGAGCGTAAGTTAGCAATCAACCAATATATTCTTATCTATTGTGTTGATGGCAGTGGATGGTATAAATTAAAAGGCAAGGAATACCAAGTGGTCAAGAACCAGTTCTTTATCCTGCCTGCCGGTGAGCCCCACATCTATGGTGCCAACGAGAGCTGGACAATCTATTGGGTGCACTTCCGAGGAGACCATGCAGCCATTTTTGCCGATGGTATGCAGACGCCACAAAACATCAATGTGGCATTGAACTCCCGTATCCGCGATCGCATAAGCATCTTCGAGGAGATATTATCAACGCTCCACTCAGGACAAGATATAGAGGATCTGCGGTATGCCTCGTCATTATTACACTATTTCCTGGCGTCCATGCGATACTTGGGACTGTACAGGAGAGCAGAAGGTACATCTGACACGATAGAGGCTGCCATACATTTCATGCAAGAAAACATTGAGAATCGCATCACATTACAGGATGTGCTCGACTATATAGGCTATTCTCAGAGCCATTTCTCTGTGATTTTCAAAAAGAAGACAGGCGAGAGTCCGATTGCGTATTTCAATCGTCTGAAAATAGAATATGCCTGCAAACTATTAAAAGAAACAGACCTGAAAATCAATCAGATTTGTTTTAAGATAGGAATAGAAGATCCATTCTATTTCTCACGACTGTTTTCTAAGACCATAGGCATGTCGCCCACAGAATATCGTCTTAATACGGAAGAATGCACCAAACTTAAAAACGAATCGAAATGAGAAAAAAATTATTAGTAGTATCTCTGTTGCTATCAGTTCTTGAGATAGCAATAACAGCACAGGAGAAGCCTGCGAGAAGAATGAACTATTTCCCTGAAGGAAGGGACATTGTTTGTGTAAATGGACAGAACCGTTATACACGTGCTCTTTATGGAGGTCATACGTTGTTCAGACTTGAGACTAGCGATCGCCCTATATTTGCCACCTATAATAATGAGAAGAGCAAGAATATCAGATTCTATCTCACTCATCGCGGCTTGACCCTGAGACTCGACTCCACAGACTACTGCGAAGCACGGTATCAGGGAGGATGGCGCGGATATAAGGTCCGCGACAAGCGTTGGGGCTCGGCAGAACTGCAAGTAAACAGCCTGGCACGGCTGGATAACGAGGGAGCCATATGGCAGTTTAAGGCAAGCGGATTCGAAGGAGATGTCAAGTTGAGCGTGAAGATGTGTCAGACTGCTGTTCTTAAGATGAACCGTGGGGGCGACTTGGGGCTGGTGCCTCGTTCAAACTTCGACCCATCGCAGGATGAAAAGGGGCTTAAGACGTTGGAATGGGATGCCACAGGAGAAACCTATCTCGTGTTCTCAGACAACGAAATGCTCGAACATCCTACCACTGAAAAGGGCAGAGAGATCTACACGCTGACAGACGAAGGACGTAAAGCCATCGTAGAACGGGTAGAGTTCATAACACCGGATCCTTATATCAACACCCTTGGTGCCAATATCTGTGCCGCAGCCGATGGTACATGGGACGGACAGACCTGGCAGCATGGAGCCATAGGCTGGCGAGTGCCGTTGGCAGGCTGGCGTGGTGGTTATTCGGGTGATGCCCTGGGATGGCCAGAGCGACAGAAATCCCACTTCGATGCCTACACCAAGAGTATCGTAACAGATGTTCCTCAGATCTATCCACAACCCTCACAAGACCCCAAGAACCTTCTGGCAAGGGCTGAGAAAAAATGGGGCACGGGGATGTATTCGAACGGGTATCTTTGTCGACTGCCAGGTCGCAACGACGTGATGAACCATTATGACATGAACCTCAACTTCTTCGACGAGCTGTTCTGGCATTTCCGTTATGATGCCGACACCACCTATCTACGTAAGATGTGGCCATATATCAAGCTCCATCTCGAATGGGAGAAACGAAATTGGGATGCAGATGGCGATCATCTCTATGATGCCTATTGCTGCATCTGGGCTTCAGATGCCCTATATTATAATGGTGGCAATGTTACCCATTCGTCTGCCTATAATTACAAAGGTAACCGATTTGCAGCACGCATTGCCGAACTGTTGGGCGAAGATCCTACACCTTGGCAACAGGAGGCTGACGCCATCCTGAAGGCTATGAACAGACGTCTGTGGCTCAAGGATGAAGGCCACTGGGCAGAGTTTGAAGACCTGATGGAAGAGAAACGACTTCACAAGAGTGCTGCCGTATGGAGCATATATACACCTATAGACTGCGATGCCTGTACCTCAGAACAAGCCTGGATGGCAACTGAATATGTAGACAGGGAGATACCACATATTCCCATCAGGATAAAGGATTCTGACATGGATGGCAAATACCAGACTGTCGCCACCACCAACTGGCTACCCTACGACTGGAGCACCAACAACGTAGCTCATGAGGAGGTAATGAATACTGCTCTTGCCTATTTCCAGGCTGGCAGGTCAGAACAGGGATTCAACCTGTTGATGGCAGATATTCTCGACGGCATGTTCTTAGGACAGAGTCCTGGCAATTTCGGACAGATCAGCTATTACGACAAGGCACGCAGCGAAGCCTATCGCGACTTTGCCGACAATGTGGGGATCTCTTCGAGAACGCTTATCAACGGCCTTTTCGGCATCCTGCCCGATGCTCTTTTCGGCAAGTGCTACATCAAACCCGCCTTTCCGAAAGAATGGGACAGTTGTAGCATACGAACACCTTTCCTAAGTTATAAGTTCCACAGAACTGCCACACAGGATATATATGAGATAGAGCAAAATTTCGCCCAGCCGCTTCAGATGATTGTGAAGACAAGTATCGGAAGAGGTGTCTTTGTTGAGACAGAGGGCATCAGCGACAAAAAACAGATTATCGTAGTTGATCGCACCAATCTGCCGAAAGGGAAAAGGAATACGATTATCAACAGTTCCAGAACACTTGATGAATCTCAACAATATCTCACCAAGATGGGACTCGACGAGCCAACACCATCTGCTAAATACAAGACTATTGACATCAGCAAGTATTTCAACGCCAATGTTGATGATATATTCAAAAACGAATATCTCTCACCTCGTCCACCATACACTACACTTGAGATGCCTCTCCACGGCATAGGGCAGTGGTGTCATCCAGAACGTATGGTAACCATCGAGGACGATGGGTTCAGGGCAAAGATAAACAAGAAGCTATTTGATACAGGCTTGGGATTCTCATTCATCTCACCAACGACGGGACACAACATCGTTTACACCTCGCTTTGGGACAACTATCCAAACTCTATAGATATCCCTTTGAAAGGAAAGGCGAATGCTGCTTGGCTCCTGATGGCAGGCAGCACCAATGAGATGCAGAGCCGCATAGACAATGGACTGGTAATCGCCAATTACACAGACGGAACTCAAGATACGTTGCGGTTGGAAAATCCCATCAACTGGTGTCCGATAGAACAGGACTATTATCTCGACGGTCTTGCTTTTACAGCAGCAGAAAAACGTCCGTATCGAGTGCATCTCGGTTCAGGTACAGTAAGCCGTCATCTGGCACCTATTGTAGGCATCTGCAACTGGGAGGGGAAAACTCGTAAGGATCTATACAGCGCAGAGCCTCAGATTATAGAAAATGGTGCAGCCCAGATGTTGAAGATGCCTCTCAACCCCAAGAAGTCATTACGCAGGCTTCAACTTCGTACACTCTCTAACGACGTTGTGATAGGCATCATGGGTATAACATTAGAATCAGCCCCAAAATAATGAGACTGATTCTAATTTTCAGAACTTGAACTTATAGCCTATGCCCAGATAGTGCATGTCTGGATCATAGTCGTCAGAGTCTGTATCTCGCTGATCCTGGAAGCGATAGAACACGCTCAAGGAGTTATGCTTGTTGATATTGAAGTCGGCACCCACAGTATAACGTATCTTCTCAATGCTCCAACTATTATATAGTTCTGCACTGGCATAAGGTTTCAACCACCAGTTCTTGTCATCATAGGATAACTGCAGACGTGAGCGCAGCTGATTCTTGGCCTTACCATAGCGGATCTTATCCTCCCACTCCTCGTCATCCTCGTCCCAACGCCGTACAGTCTTTTCCGGGCGATAAGTATACTGCCAACGTTCTCTCAACGATAGCTTAAGATTGTTGTCAAACTTATAACTACCTGTCAGCGATGCATAAAGACGATGACGGATTCCCCAGTAACTTGGGGTCAGTTTATTTAGTGCCCCCGATGATTTATAGGATGCATCTTCACGGAAGTGGGTGTTCAGAAGTTTGTAGCCTGCATCAGCCTTGAGCCAACTGGTAAGTTTGTAGCTGGCTCCGATGCCCAGACTCCAGCGGTCTACGTCCTTGAAGTCATTACGCAGCCTGAAGTCTCCTTCAACGCCAATACTCAATTTCTTGTTTATCTTCTTCTCTGCACCAGCCTCGAGCAACAATCCACCCTCGCTCTGTGCCATCACCGGCATACTCATCGCGGCGATGAGCATTGTCAAAATAATCTTATACTTTCTCATAATCGGAACTTTTAATTTTTAACATAGAGTCGATATCCTTGTCAAACTTCTGGTGTTTAGGTTGGTAATATACACGCAGCATTGCCATGTCGCGAAGGAAATCAATAGCACCAACCTCAACATTCAATACATCCAGACCGGTACGCTCTTTCAGATTCTCAACCAGTTCCTCGCGGCGTTCTGGCTTTATCAATTCTATACGGTCATACTGAATGAGTTTTGAAGGGCTTAATTTCAGTCGTTTCTCACAAAGCCATACAGAGATGATGAAGATAATGTTTGTTGCCACCAATTCGTAATAGCTCATCGATACTGCCAGAGCATTGACTACAGACAGACAGATGGTCACGAAGAGATAGGTCATCTCACGTACTGGCATACTATCTGTGCGATAACGCATGATAGAGAAGATACCGAATAGTCCGATGCCTATACCCATAGAGGTCTTTCCCTTCATGTCTTCCAGCACGAATATCATGAAGAAGACGATAAAGAATATGGCGATGGAGATAAGCATAAAAGTAAAGTAGAAGTCACGTCGCTTGCTTTTTGCAGAATAGAAACGGTCGATGATTATCCATACCACGAGTACGCATATCAGGAAGCGCACCAGCATGTCGAGAAATTCATTTGAAAAGAAAGTGTCCATACAGATATAAATGATTAATTAAACGGCTTGCGCCATGATTTTGTTGATGTCAATGATATTTGGTTTGAAGCGATTTATTTTCAGTTCACTGTTAGTGAGTGCCGACCCCATGCAGTACTTTGAGAATCCATGAGGGTGGATATGCAGTTCCTGTAACATCTCAAGAACAGGCGAGTAACAGAGTCCGTCACGTTTCAGTTCGATGATTACGAGTTTTCCCATATCTTTATACTCTCCTGTAATTAGGTTTTTGAAACACAGGTCGCTGTCGATGGTCAGACGCTCTGTCTTTGCACTGTTAACCAGTGTGATGCGCATGAAGTGATTATTCAGTGTGGGAATGAGGCTATCAACATCGAAACGAAGATGCTCAGCCAGGAACTGTCGTTTGGTAAAGTCTGCGAGATCCATGTCGGTTACTTCCATACGTTTCTTTTTCGTACGCCCGTGATTGTTCTTTGTCTTCACCTCCATAAACTGCAAGTCGCTGCTCACATAAGTACGGAAACGTATCTTCTGGCGATTAGAGTGACCGTACTGGTGGTCATAATACATATCAAACTGCCGGGTGTCGAAATAGGTTGTATCGTACTCCATATTCCGCTCACCGTTAATCTCCTGAATGCGGTAATCCTGCAGTGCCATATCAAGAAGCGATAGTAATTTCTGGCGTGTGGTTACAAACTTGGTATCCATACGGTTCATCAGACGGATGCTTTTCATCTCGTCGAGGGTAATGGGGTGGAATTGTTGAATCAACTCGTTCATATCTTTGTAGTTTTTGTTTTTTCCGATGCAAAGATACGACAATGGTTCGCTGAACAGAAAAATAATCAGCGAACAGCCCGATTCCTTCAGCAAACATATAAAATCACTTTTTTTTTGAACGATATTATAAGGTAATATGGCAGAAAATCACTAACTTTGCACCAAACTTATAATAAACCAATATGAAAAAGAATCTTTTATTAGCATTTAGCGTTTGGTGTTTAACACTGACAGCAACAATCTGCCAGGCGAGAGAAGTGACAGTAAAGTCACCAAGTGGAAATCTGGAAGTAGTGATAAGCGACAATGCAGGTAAGCCTACTTATCGTTTATCATTAGACGGGAAACCGATGTTAACGGAGTCGGCACTAGGACTGCGCACCACTATGGGCGACTTTACTCAGGGACTTGCCATCACAGATAGCAAGACGGAGACAATAGAAAAGCAATACGACATCCTCAACATCAAGACTTCTCACATCAACTATAAGGCCAACAGTCTGACCCTTGCACTGGAAAATCAGAAGAAGCATAAGATTATGGTTACTTTCATAGTTTCCGACAATGACGTAGCCTTCCGCTATAGTCTCCCTCTGCCTAATGGGGGCAAGCCTCGAACACTGGTATTAAGTGAGGCCAGCAGCTTTAACTTCCCTGATGGCACCACAACATTCCTTTCATCTCAGATTGGTCCTGGTACAGGCTGGGCACAGACAAAGCCAAGCTACGAGGAGGTCTATATCCCTGATGCTCCCATGAATGCAAAATCGCAATTCAGACGTGGATATACATTCCCCTGTCTGTTCCATCTGCCAGAAGGATGGGCTCTCATCAGTGAGACAGGAACTACAGGAGGCTACTGCGGAACACATCTATCCGACTATGAGACAGGCAAAGGCTATACAATCGCCTTCCCCGACAAAGGCGAAAATGGTGGATTTGGTTCAAAGTTCGTTGCATGTTCCCTTCCTGCAGAGACACCTTGGCGCACGATAACTGTTGGCACAACACTTAAGCCACTGGTGGAGACCACCATCAGCTATGATGTGGTGGAACCTCTCTATGAACCAACCGAGAAATACAAGTCAGGACGTTACACTTGGAGCTGGCTCATCTGGCAAGATGGAGCTACGGTGTATGATGATCAGGTGAAATTCATCGACCTTGCAGCAGAGATGGGCTATGAGTATTGTCTGGTAGATGCATTATGGGATACTCAGATAGGTCGCGACCGTATGGTTGAGCTCTCACGCTATGCACAGTCGAAGGGAGTTGCGCTGATGTTATGGTACAACTCTAATGGCACATGGAACGATGCGCCTCAGGGACCACGCAACTGCCTGAACACAGCACTGGCACGCAACCGCGAGATGAAATGGTTACAGGAGATTGGTGTGAAAGGCATCAAGGTAGACTTCTTCGGAGGCGACAAGCAGGAGACATTACAACTCTATGAGGACATCCTTGCTGATGCCAACCGTTATGGTATACAGGTAATCTTTCACGGATGTACGTTACCAAGAGGATGGGAGCGAATGTTCCCTAACTTTGTTGCCTCAGAGGCTGTGTTGGCCAGTGAGAATGTATTCTTCTCTGAAGGAGCTGCCATTCGTGAACCCTTCGATCTCTGCATGCACCCCTTCTGTCGCAATGCTGTAGCTTCAATGGACTGGGGAGGTGTAATTATGAACCGCTATATGAGTCGTGACAACAAGAGCCGCCACTCTCGCAAGACTACCGACATCTTCGAACTGGCCTCTGGCATTACCAACCAGACATCTATCCAATGTGTGGCAATGTGCCCGAATAACCTGTCGGAGTTGAAGCAACTGGAACTCGACTTCCTGCGTCAGTTGCCAGCTACATGGGACGAGACAATATTCATTGATGGATATCCCGGCAAATATGTCGTGATGGCCCGTCGTCATGGACAAGACTGGTATATTGCAGGTCTTAATGCGCAGAGTGAAGCCCTTAAGCTGACACTCTCGCTCCCAATGATGGCAGGCAAGATTGTCAACTATTATACGGACGACAAACAAGACCAGCCTACTTTGACCAAACTTAAGGTAGACAAACATGGTCGCGTCAAAGTTATCATTCAGCCTAACGGAGGAATTATCATAAAAGAGTAGAAATGAAAGAGAAAATATTTCTTTTTTTATTGATGGTACTTACAACCATCGATTTAAAGGCAGAATTGGTCTGGTTTAATGGGCAGGCGCCAATCACTTATAGTGTGCCGAAGAAGGTGGAACCGGTGGTGATGATTGCCTTAGAGATGTGGAAGAGCGATATGCAGCAGGTGACGGGAAAGACACCTGTAGCCTCATCCAAGCCTACGATTAAGATTGTGCAGGGCAAAGGTGCTGCCGATGGATTCCACATCTACGTAAAGGGCTCGCAGATTGTTGTTGAGGGAAACAATGGAAGAGGA
>JAEEGL010587605.1_pt1 | contig 10769 bp, 9 predicted proteins | sample 9134231 | NCBI WGS metagenome assembly JAEEGL01 (sample SAMN16246548, study PRJNA631951) | gut metagenome | biome: gut microbiome; feature: rumen; material: fiber-attached | host: Bos | place: Iran: Karaj | collected 2018-10
CAGATTGAGCAGGATATCACCGATCATGCCGAAAATCAGTCCGATCAGCAGCTGTCTGTTGTAAACGCTGTTGGAGAACAGACAGGCATTATAGCCGACCAGGACAAACATCGCTGAAGCCAGGCCTTTAAGGATGTCAGCTGCAAGATACTTTTCTTCATGTTCTGTTTTTATGAACAAAGCCTGTAAAACTATGCCAATAAAAATAAGCCCGTATATATATGGATTCATGTTTCCACCTCTTAACAAAATTATACTTTATCCTTCATTCTTTGTTTAACTATATGATGTGAAGAAGAAAAGCTCAGGTATATAATAAAGAAAAACAGAGGTAACGATAATGGACAGGTGTTATGAAGCTTATGAGGAAGCACTGAAGGAAAAACATGGGAAGCTTTTGTCATGTTCGTCATATTCTTCCAGCGGAGGCATGATGGTAAATTCCAACAGTCTAAGCAACTACTGGCTGGATATCAAAGAGAATGATGGCTCGATACTCAAAGTGGAAGAAAAGAAGCCTTTTGAAAAGACTTATAAATACAGCTACAGAATAAATGATGAAGACCTCAGGGAACTGTGCAGTTTTATTGAGACAAATCGCTTCTGGGCTTTCAGCAGGCTGGAATTCCATCAGGATCCCCGCTTTGTTGCCTATGACTTCTCAAACAGCAGCAGCTTATCACTTCATTATGACGATACTTCCCTTGGCGGAAAGCCTCGGGAGAGCTTTCATATAGACTGTGGTGCCATGAATCAGTATAAATTCAATGAACAGAATGCCCGTTTTACCGAATTGCTCAGTTCACTGAAAGACAAAGGAGAACTGCTGAGTAAGGAAACATCAGGAAAGGATACGTTTTTACGAGGTTCTTTCGCTGATTTGCCTGAAAACAGACCGCATGTGCAGAATACCGATCCCGGTGAAGAAGAGAAAACCTGTCCGTTTTGCGGTTACGGGCCTGTAAGCAGCCGCTTCTGTCCGGAATGCGGAGCCCTGATCAAAAAATAAGCTATGCAGGCGCATAGCTTATTAATTCTTTATGTCTTTGCCGGGCCTATGAAAAAGCAGACTGGCAAGAACAACTGCAAGCAGGATGATCAGCGCCAGCAAGTGACTGCTTAGACCAAGTGTCCTTATGAAAGATTCAAGGTATAGACTGATATCTGAGAGTAAACCGTTAAAGGTAAACATGAGAATGCTTATCAAAAGGACGCCGATGATCGGATAGATGAGATTGACTATTATCAAAGTGCAGGAAGACGGCATCCTTGAACACAGCTTCTGAAGAAAGCGGGTTATATAGCCAGCCAGTATTTCGGCAATCACGGCACCGATGAGGCCTGATGGGCATAGCGGCGTACTCTGATCACTGAGCCAGGCAATACTGTAACCGGCCTTGGCGATTATGCCTCCCGTAAAGCCGATCATCAATGCGTTTCTATCGGCAATCACATAGGCAATATAGGCAGCAAGGACCAGATCAAACATCTCAAAGATGCTTTCTCCGACCGTTTCAAAAAACAAAAACAGCGCTGAAGACCTGTCCTTTAAAAGCATGGTTATTGTCAGCATGAATGCTCCGCCGGCCAGAAAAGGAAAGATCCTGCTTAGAATGTCCATGATCTCTGCAGGTGCATCTTCCTTCAAAGCTTCCGCGCTATTCGCTTTATCTCTATCGTAAGGCCTGAATGTTTCTGTTAATGGAGCTTCGTTGTTCAGGATATTCTTAATGAGTTTTTCCGGTTCATTGATAGCCTTTGATGTCGTGGTTACCAGTACCTGTTTACCGGCAAAACGCTTCATGACAACGCTTGTATCAGTGGCAACGATAATGCCCCTGCACGCTTTTATCTCTTCAGCTTCAAGTTGATCTATTATTCTGCCGTTATCATGGATTTCCGTCTTTAATGAAACATGGGCTTTCTTTGCTGCCTCAGCTAAAGCTTCAGCTGCTTTTAAGGCATAATCCAAACCCTTCTGTGAAGAAGCAAGAGCCAGGATATCCGGATAGTTTTTTTCTTCATTGGTTTTTATATCATCAGCCATAAGAGCCTCCTGATCAGGAATCTTTTTTTGCAATCCATCCTGATAGAAAAATCAGTTTATAATCCTTACGCGGATAATGTTTTCAACATGGTCGAAGGCACTATCGGCGACTTCGGAATTGGTATCGATCATTGTATAGGCAACATCGCCTCTGGCCTTGTTGGCCATGTTTTCGATGTTGATGTTGTTGGCGCCGATGACTGTCGTCAGCTGTGCCAGCATGTTCGGCACATTCTTGTGAATGATGCAGATACGATGCGAAGTATTTCTTGGTTCACTGACAGATGGCAGATTGACGGAATTGGTGATATTGCCGTTTTCCAGATAGTCGATCAGTTCCCTGACTGCCATGATCGCACAGTTTTCTTCCGATTCCGGTGTTGATGCGCCAAGGTGCGGGAAGCAGACGACATCTTTGCGTCTGGCCAGTCTGTAGGATCCGAAATCCGTGACATAGCGGCTGATTTTTCCTTCATCAAGTCCCTTGATCAGAGCCTCTTCATCGACAAGCTCGCCCCTGGCCAGATTGAGCAGTCTTACGCCGTCCTTCATGGCGGCGATCTTTTCACTGTCGATTGTATTCCTGGTCTTCTCGTTATACGGAAGATGCAGAGTTATATAATCGCATTCACTTAACAGTTCATTGATGTTGGTCACGTGTCTGACCCATTTTGAAAGTGCCCAGGCACTGTTGACCGAGATGTACGGGTCATAGCCGTAGACTTCCATGCCCAGCTTAACGGCGGCATTTGCGACCAGAACGCCTATTGCACCCAGACCGATGACCCCGAGCTTCTTGCCGTTGATCTCTGGACCGATGAACTGTGACTTGCCCTTTTCGACCTGCTTGGCAAAATCAGGTGTATCTTCAAGATTTCTTACAAAATCCATGCCGCCTTCGATGTCTCTGGAAGACATGAAAAGCGCACACAGCACAAGTTCCTTGACCGCATTGGCATTGGCACCCGGCGTATTGAAGACGGCAATACCCGAATCGGTACATCTGTCTACGGGAATATTGTTGACTCCGGCTCCGGCTCTGGCAATCGCCAGAAGGTTTGCCGGAAACTGTGTTTCCAGAAGGCTGGCACTTCTTACCAGGATGCCATCCTCATTCTCCATGTTTTCACAGTAATCATATTTATCATTGAACAGTGCAAGACCGTTTTCATCGATGCGGTTAGCTAGTCTTATCTTCATTATTCGTGTTCCTTCCTGAATTCATCCATATATGCGACCAGTTTGTTGATTCCTTCTTGAGGCATGGCGTTATAGATCGAAGCTCTGATGCCGCCTACCAGCCGGTGGCCCTTGAGGTTGACCATTCCCTGTTTTGCAGCCTCAGCGGCAAATAATGCATCAAGTTCAGGATCAGGTGTCGTGAAAGTCACATTCATCAATGAACGGCTGTTCTTCTCGGCATGCGGCTTATAGAAGCTTTGAGAATCAAGGTAGTCATAAAGAACTCTGGCCTTGGCGATATTTCTTTTTTCGATCACTTCAATGCCGCCAAGTTCATCAAGCCATTCCAGGACCTTGCCCAGAACATAAAGCGGATAGGTTGCCGGCGTATTAAGCATAGAATCGTTCTTCTGGCTTAAAGCATAATCCATGATCGAAGGTGTTATCCTTGCGGCATCGGCGATCAGATCCTTTCTGATGATGATGACTGCCAGCCCTGCGATGCCCATATTCTTCTGAGCACCTGCATAGATCATGCCGAAATCAGATACAATGATCTTTCTTGAAAGGATATCTGAACTCATATCAGCAATCAAAGGGACACTGCCGGTATCAGGGAAAAGCTTCCATTGCGTTCCGTAGATTGTATTGTTGGCACAAAGATGGACGTAGTCGGCCTCAGGATCAAATTGCAGTTCTTCAGGATCAGGTATCCTGGCATAGCCGTTATCCTTGCCGTCATAGATGATGTTTGCCTGGCCATACTTCAAGGCTTCCTTGGCAGCCTTGCCGGAAAAGTTACCGGTAACAATATAATCGGCTTTACTCTTCAGAAGATTCATCGGCAAGGAAGCAAACACTCCGGTTGCACCGCCATGCATGAAGAATACTTCATAATCCTCATTGATACCCATGAGCTTTTTAAGATCGGCTTTCGTCTTTTCGTAGATCTCCAGATACACTTTGGAGCGATGAGACATCTCCATTACCGACATGCCGGTATTATTATAGTTGAAAAGTTCTTCCTTAAGTCTGATCAGAACTTCATCTGCCAGCATGGAAGGCCCTGCTGCAAAATTGTAGACGCGATTTTCCATATTGATATACCTCCGCCAATACTAATTATTATAAAGAAAACAGCGTATGATTGATACGCTGTTTCACTTTCTTTTTTTGTTTTTTATCGACTATAAGAGACTTACTGTGAATTCTTCAACTTCCTTCATATCAGTTGTAGGTTCGAAACGTCTGACAACTTCACCGTCTCTGTTGATGATGAACTTTGTGAAGTTCCACTTGATGTCATTGTCGCCGTCAGCCTCAGCCATCTTCTTGGAAGCAGCCTTGAGTGCCATGGCAGCAACGCCCTTGCCGAAGCCTTCAAAGCCCTTCTGAGACTTCAGGTATGTATAAAGCGGCAGTTCATTTGCACCATTAACGTCGGACTTCTTCATCTGCGGGAAAGTCGTGTTGTAGTGTAAAGTGCAGAATTCATGGATCTCTTCGTCAGAACCAGGTGTCTGATGACCAAACTGGTTGCATGGAACATCAATGATCTCTAAGCCCTTCTCATGATAGTTTCTGTACATATTCTCGATCGGCTCATAATGCGGAGTAAAGCCGCATCCGGTAGCCGTATTAACGACCATGACGACCTTGCCTTTCAGATCTGCAGTCTTAAGTTCTTCACCGTTTGCCTTAGTCAATGTAAAATCATAAAAACTTGCCATATTGTTTTCCTCCGAAAATATTATATCGCATGCGATTTAATTTGTAAATAGTTTTATTTATATTTTTATTTTGCTAAAATAAAATTTGAAGATGCCTACAACATATGCACATTGGCGTTTCGGATGCGACTGCATCGAGACATTACCACAGAATCTGAAAGATATCGTCAACGATCATCGTGAACTGTTCGATATAGGCGTTCATGGACCGGATATCTTTTTCTATGATCTGGCCCATCCGGAAGTCGTCAAATACGGCAATGCCATGCATTTTCACCCAAGCCGCGATTTCTTCGAAAGAGCGATCAGAGTCTATAAGGAAAACGATGCCGACAAGGATGCGATGCTCTCGTACATTCTGGGTTTTCTTTCCCACTTTGCTCTGGACAGCCAGTGTCATGGCTATGTAGACAGAAAAAAAGAAGTATCCGGCCTTTCTCACAACAAGGTCGAATCCGAATACGACGGCCATCTGATGAAACTCGATGGCAAGCCGGTAAATCTGGTAAATCGTGCCGAATCACTGAAACCAAGCAGGTTTACAGCCAGAATCATGGCCAGATTCTTCCCTTTTGACGCCAAGACGATGCTCAGAACGACAAAATGGCACCATGCGATCATCGCTGCCCTGGTATGCAAAGCAGATTTGAAGCGAAAATCCCTGGGAGGCGTTTTCAATCTTTTAAAACGTAAAGATTATCGTGATCTGCTGGTCATGCCTGAAGAACTTGATATATGCAGGGATTCAAATATCCGTCTTGATAAACTCAGAGCTCACGCACTTGAGATCTACCCGGAACTGGTCAGTGATCTTATGAATGCGATTGAGCATGATGCACCATTGCCGCTATATTTTGACCACGACTTTGAAAAGTGGCCTGATTATCAGCAGATCGAAATCTTACCTTACGAGGAAGAATTGGAATATATACCTGAACTTAGAAAATAATAAATACAGGGGGTATTTATATGAAAGGCTTATTCAAGAAACTTAATGAGTCGAAGATATTTAAGGACCTCTCTCCACAGGAATTCTCCTGGGTTCTTTATGATGTCGGAAACTCGGCTTTTACGATGCTTGGATGTTCACTCATTCCGATCTGGTTCAAAGCTCTGGCTATCGGTGATGCACCGGGAAAGATAAGCGGTGACAACGCCACGGCATACTGGGCTTTGGCTACCAGCGTCGTCACAGTCATCGTCGCTCTGATCGGACCGGTATGCGGAGCAATCGCCGACCACAAGGATACCAAGAAGATCTTCTTCTCAACTTCGGTGGCGATCGGTGTCATCGGCTGTGTCATCAACGGTTTCGCAAACAGCTGGTCGCTGTTTCTGATCATCTATATCCTGACCAAGATCGCCTATCAGGCTTCATTGACTTTCTATGATTCAATGCTCAATGACGTTACCTCAGACGATCGTTCCGATGCCGTATCAGCTTACGGATATGCCTGGGGCTATATCGGTTCCTGCATTCCTTTCACAGTCGCTTTGATCGCCTACGTCATGGGCCCGGATATGCTTCAGATCATCCCTGGCGCAATCTCGCGTTTCATCGGCTTTGGCGTTACAGCTGCCTGGTGGTGGATCGTAACGGTTCCTCTTTTAAACAACTACAAACAGATCAACTATGTCGAAGATGACCGCGGAGCTGTTTCCAAAGCTTTCTCTCAGATTTTCAGAACATTAAAAAGAATTGCCGTTCAGGACAAGAAGGTTCTCTACTTCCTGATCGCTTTCTTCCTATACATCGACGGTGTCGGCACGATCATCGACAACTGCATCAACCTGGGAACTGACCTGGGTCTGAATACTGTCGGACAGGTTGTGTTCCTGCTTCTTACTCAGGTCGTTGCCTGGGTCGGATCACTGGTCTTTGCGAAACTCTCCAAGAAGTATGATACGGTTCCTTTAATTCAGATCTGTATCCTTGGCTACACGGTTGTGTGCCTGTATGCCCTGACTCTTCAGCACCTGTGGCAGTTTGCGGTGATGGCGTTTGGCGTAGGCTGTTTCCAGGGCTCAATCCAGTCGCTTTCAAGAAGCTACTACTCAAGAATCATTCCTGATGAAAACTCCGGTGAATACTTCGGCATCTATGATATCTTTGCGAAAGGCGCATCCTTCCTGGGATCCTTCGTCATCTATCTGGTTAAGAAGATCGGTATCAGAACCAACGGTGTCTTCAATATCTTCGGTTTTACGATCAAGAGTATCAACGTAGCTGTCGGCTGTCTGGCTCTATTCTTCATCCTTGGTCTTATATTCATCAGGATGGCTGATAAGCAGGAACAGTCTCAAGAATCAAAGAAAGATATTCAATAATAAGCACTTATCATATTCTATAAAACAGGGGATGGTCAGCAGATTATCCCCTTTCTTTTCCTGCTGATGTGTTCTAATCCTGTTATATATGAGTCAAATCACATGAAATTTCGCGATTAGTATTCAGCTTATTAAAAATGAGAAAACTATTCGATCATTTATCCCTGCTGCATCCTGATGAATACTCCTGATCGCAGAATCACGCTTTGCGCTAAATAAAAGGCAGACTTAATGTACAGACAAAAATGATATAATGAAATGCTCGGAGAAGAATAACTCATGAAAGAAAGAACGACAATCACATTCCACAGCGGGCTCGACAGTATCGGCGGTGTCGTGATGGAGGTAAGATACGGCAATGATCGTGCCTTTTTTGAAGCCGGAACGGCCTATAATCCCGCCTTTGACATGTTTGACGGCAGCGTGGATTTAAGAAAGAACTTAATCCAGGACTATCTGTGGATCGATGAGATCCCGTTTATAGACGGAATCTACCGGAAACAGGACATCGAAAAAAGCTATCCGGACCTGATCAGTGCGCAGGACTATCGCATTGATGATCAGGCATTCTTTATCACGCATCTTCATCTGGACCACATGCGCATGATGGGCATGATCGATCCGTCTGTGAGAGTGTACCTTTCAAAGCCGGCCCAGATCATTGAAAAAGCTCTGGAAGATGTCGGTCAGGGTGTTGAAAGCATCAGAGGCTTCAGTTATACCGATATGGAAGACGAGATGGACGTCGGAAAGATCCACATCAAAAGGTTCATCCTCAATGACGATTCCTATCAGGATTATTCATTCTATATCGAAACTCCCGATCTGAAGATGCATCATACCGGTGATGTCTTTCTCTATGGCAAGTATGAAGCCAATATCCTTAAAGAGATCGAATACCTCAACGAAAAAAAGATCGATCTTCTCTTTTGCGAAGGAACGAGATTCTCCTCGCAGATGAAACCTGAGGATTTCGCGAAACAGAAACTGATCCCGAGTTTCAAGCCGAAAGGCGGCATGATCACCTATGACCGCCTGGAAGAAAGGATGATCGAAACTGTCAATTCCCGCAAGGGACTCATCATCTTCAATTACTATGAAAGAGAAATGAGTGATGTGCTCCTGTTTACGGAAATCGCAGAAAAGACCGGAAGGAAACTGGTCTATGAGCCTGAAAGTGCCCATATCATAAATGAATTCTTCCATCGTTCAGTCAGCGTGGTGATTCCCGATACCTATCAGAAAGAACCACACTATCTCAAGGACATCCTTGCATGCAACGAAATGATCAGCAAGGAAGAGATCCTGAATAATCCTGGCAGCTACATGGTCCAGAATACCTATCCCAATATCCTGGAACTTTTTGACTATCGCAATGCGGATACCCTGTACATGCATCACTCCGGAATTCCTTTGGGGGATTTTGATCCGAAATACTTCAATATGATGAATATCATCAATTCATGTAAGATCGCCTACGACAAGACCTATATCGGTGCGGACGGCTATTTCTCACCTCATGGCGAGACCTGGCAGATCCTGGCCTATATCGAAATGGTCAATGCCAGACTGACTGTTCCATGCCATTCAGCCAACAGAAAGGCTTTCGAGGCCAACCTGAGAGTTCCGTATTTCCACACCGAAAGAAAAGTGCGCTATATCTATGACCGGGAAGAAAACACTCTGAAGGAGGCGGATCATGAGTAAGACAGCCTTAAGATTCTACCGCGGCACCCGCGGCATGGGCATATGCATTTCCGTAACCTATGAAAAAGACAGGATCATCTTTGACTTCGGTACTCCGTTTTCGCCTCTTACCCAGGTCTATGACGGCACTGTAAAGCTCAGGAATGCAAACAGAGTCAGGGACGCGATCCTTCTGGGGAAGATCCCTCCGGTGGAAGGCGTCTTCAGCAGAAAGGATCTGCAGGATCTGGATGTCCTTTCATATGAGGAATGCGACATCAATACGGCTGTGATGATCTGTCACCTGCATCTGGACCACATGAGCGAAGCAGACAAGATCGCTAAACAGATACCTGTATATATCCATAAAGACGGCATCAGGCTTCAGGAACTTCTATATACGATCGAAGGTACCAGGAAGTACCGTGACTTTACAGCTTTTGAGTATCACGTGCCCTTCCATGTCGGACAGATCAAGATCACTCCTTTCTATTCCGATCACCCGTGTCCTGGTTCGGCGGGCTTTCTAATCAGAACTCCCGACAGCACGATCTACTATAGCGGTGACATCAGGTTCCATGGCACAAACTCTCAGAAAGCATTTGATGAACTCAAGATCCTGGAAAAGGAAAAGATCGACCTGCTGATCGTCGATGCGACTACGACTTCGCCATCCGAATTTGTCCACGGAAAGAAGCTGGATGAGATCATGAAGGAACCTTCGAAAGATCTTCTGGAAGGCTGTATCAGCGAACAGGATATCTATGATGACATCTATTGTTCTCTCAAAGACTTCAAAGGATTGGCTGTCTTCAATCAGTACAACCGCGATGTCTCCATGATCAGACACATGTATGATCTGGGAAACAGACTGGGAAGGGAAACGGTGTTTGAGCCATCTCTTGCGTATATCCTTTATGAATTCACCGGAATCAAGGCTAAGATCTGCCATATCGACAGCAGCGTGATCCCTGAATACCAGGAACAGATGGAAAAGGACTGGGAAGTGATCTCTGCCGATGAGATCAGGAAGGCGCCGGAAAGATACCTGCTGCAGAACAGTTACCGCAACATCATGTCCCTGACGGACTTCGACGGAATCGAAGGAAAGTATTTTCATCTCTTCGGCGAGCCTCTGGTTGAAACTCAGAAAGCCTGGAAAGTCATGCGAAACGTGCTGGATAAACTAAGCTGGCAGTTCTTCAGCTACAGCAATCTTTACTCCTTCTCCCACGCCTATCCCAATCAGCTGGCATATCTGGTGAAGCAGATCGGTGCAAAGAGTGTTGTTGCTGTACATTCCAAGGATCCCGAAAGACTGAATCCTGTTGACAGTATTCAGGTCTTCCCGGAAGAAGGAAAGGACTACATTCTGATAAACGGGGAACTGAAACCCCTGGATAAGTAAAATAAATAGGCACAGATAATATCTATTTGCGATGATCCGATGATAATACCGGCAGTTTCTTTGTGTTTTTTTACATATCAAAATAACAGAAGTTCATCTGATTCTTTCGTTATTTCAGGCCTTTAGCGGTCTGTTTTCCTTTGAAACGGAAACAATCGTTATTGATCGTTTTATTCATATACGCCTTTGTTATTCCAGGAAACCGGATTCTTTCAACTGAATTATTCAAAAACTTAAATGATCTGAAAACGCGGTTTATTGGATCATTGCGGAATTTCTGCCTTTTTACCGAAAAACTTTAAAATTCCTGAAAACAGTTTTAGGGGATATGACTTATAATACAATTTAAGTATGGAAAACCACTTCCCCTATTCTTTTAATGAGAAGC
>JAEEGL012151694.1_pt1 | contig 10769 bp, 6 predicted proteins | sample 9134231 | NCBI WGS metagenome assembly JAEEGL01 (sample SAMN16246548, study PRJNA631951) | gut metagenome | biome: gut microbiome; feature: rumen; material: fiber-attached | host: Bos | place: Iran: Karaj | collected 2018-10
GCACAGTTCCACGAAGAACGCACTGTATCCGGCCACGCGCACGACGAGGTCGCGGTAGCTGTCGGGAGTCTTCTGGGCTTCAAGGAGCGTGTCGTTGTTCAGGTAGTTGAACTGCATCTCCCCGTTGCCGAGGATGCTTGCCGTGCGGATGAGCGTGACGATGCCGTTTTCTCCTTCCGGCGTGTCGAGGAGACCGCTCATCAGCTTGAAGTTATGCACAAGGCCTATGTTCATGTTGTCGTTGGACATCTTGGACACGCTCTTGATGATGGCCGTCGGCCCCTTGTAATCGGCGCCCTGGGTCGGGCTTATGCCGTCGGAAAGCGGTTTCCATGCGTTGCGGCCGTTGGCGGAAGCGCCGGTCATCATGCCGAACGGGGTATTGTTCGATATGGACAGAGTACCGTGGCTCATGATCGAATACAGCGTCTTGTATTTACGGTGCTCCGTCTCTGTGAACTCGATGAGGTCAGAGGCTATGAGGTCGGCATAGTCGTCATCGTTGCCGTATTTCGGAGCGGCAAGGCAGTCCGCCCTGATCTGGTCATATCCGGCGAAATCCGCCTTGAGGGCCTCGTTGAGCTGGGTCAGCGTGTACTTCTTTTCGTCGTAGACCAGCTTCTTGATGGCCGCCATGGAATCGGTGTACGTGGCAAGCCCGCTCCATACGACGCCAGGGCCGAAGTTGTACATGGCTCCGCCTGCGGCCACGTCTCTGCCCTTTTCCATGCAGCCTTCGTACATGAGCGACATGAGCGGCTTGGGGGCCAGTTCGCGATGAACGCGCTGAGAAATGACCGTAGCCGTAGCCGTCCACTTGGTGATGTAGCGGATCTGCTCCTTGACGGCCTCTTCGAACTTCTCCCACGTGTCGTACTGACTGATGTCGCCGAGATCCGGCGTGACGCGCTTGCCGTACCAGAGCGGCACGCCGCGGTTGAGCACCAGCTCTATGCAGATGGGCCACTGCGTGTAAGCCGTAGATGTCCACTGGTAAAGACGCCCGGCCTTCTGAGGCTCCACGCAGCCCATGAGGCAGTAGTCGCGGGCGTCTTCCATGGTGACGCCCTTGGCGAGCATCATCTTGATGTGCGTGTCATCAAAATGCACCGCCGGGAAGCCCATGCCGGAGCGGATGACATCCACGATCTTGTGCAGGTACTTCTCCGGCGACTTGTTATGCACGCGGGTCGCAAGCGACGGCTGGTAGATCCGCACGTGCCGCACCGCGTCCATGAGCAGGTAGGTAAGGTCGTTGGTGGCGTCGCGCCCCGTCCTCGTGAGCCCGCCGACGCACATGTTCACAAAAGGCTGGTAGCCGGCAAAGAACTTTGAGCTGCCTTCGCTCGTCACCCACATCATCTCGGACATCTTGATGAGCATGCAGCCGGCAAGGTCAAACGCCTCGTATTTCGTCAGGCGCCCGGATTCCAGATCGGCTTTGAAGAACGGATACATATATTGATCCACACGGCCGATGGACATGCCCGTCTGGTTCTCTTCCACCACGAGAAGGGATTCCACCGTCCACACCGCCTGTATCGCCTCCCAGAAGGTGCTCGGCGCGTGGGCGGGGACCCGGGCGTTGACTTCGGCGATCTTGAGCAGTTCCTTCTTGCGGACCGGATCGCTCTCGGCGGCTGCCAGCTGGGCGGCGTACTCGGAAAGCCTGCGGGCGTAGGTCATCACGCCCTCTGTGGTGTCGATGATAGCTTTGTAGAAATAGATCTTGTCCAGGTCGTCCGGGTTCTGATAACTGAGCTTTTCCAAGTGCGCCCTGGCCTCGTTTTGGATATCGAGCATGCCCTTCTTCATGAGGATGACGTCGTAACCGGGGTTGGAATCCCCGCCGCCATTCAGGGCATGGTAGGAGCAGTCCGAGACGAAGGATTCGCCGGAAAGCTCCCAAAGCCCGGCTTCGCGGTACTGCGCTTCGCAGTACTCATCGACGGACTTGCCTTCCCAGTAGGGGAAGATCACGTCGCGCAGGACCTTCTTGTCTTCTTCGGAAACGTAGAAAGGATCCTGCGGGCGGGTGCCGATGGTGTCCAGCTCGTCGCGCAGCCAGCGCCAGGAGAGATCGGGCGAGAAAGCTCCGGCGCGCGGCGCCCCGCAGGGAGAGCCCACGATGAGCTCGTCCTTCTGTATGACAAGGGGGGCTGTCTCGCAACAGCGGCGGAAAGCCTTGGCACGCAGCTCGATCTTGGGCATGCCGGGATGCGCCTTGTCGATCTCGGTGATGATCTTCGCGCGGTGGATGGTGATGCTCGGCACCTGCTTGAGATAGTTCTCTTTCAGGCGCTTATGGCGCTCGGTGGGTCCGTCGGGAACGTCCGTACCGTCAGCCGCAGGCGCGGCATGCGGCTTGGGGACATCCAGCGGGATCGCCTGCACCGTGCCGCGGAGCATATCTTCGGACACGCCGGCAAAGACTTTGCGGAGGGATTCACGTTCAGAAGGCGTCAGGGTCTTGGCGGCCTCGGCGATTTTGCTCGAAAATTCATGAAGGTCCACTATCATGCTCCGTGTTGTTTAAAGTTGATCGTTACCCCGGAATCCGCGCATGGATCGGAGTATGGCCAGCTTAAGCGCTTCCATGCTGCCGTCTCCTCCGCCGGCATGGCGAGCCCGCTGCCCGGATTCCGTGCCCGCCCCGGCTCCGATGCAGCGCAGGAAATCCCCCACACTGCGCTCTGCGTAGCCGATGCGGCGCACATAGACGAGATTGAGCGGCGAAAGGTTGTCTGAAGAAATGCCGAGCCCAAAGCTGCTGCCCAGCGTCATGGCGGGGAACAAGCGGGAAGTGGCCCCCATCCCGCCGAAACAGGCAGGCGAATTGACCAGGACCCTGGCCACGTGCTTTTGAAGGGCGAACTGGCTGTCCACTTCCGGATTCTGCGCATGGATGTTAAGGGAATGCTCGCTGCGGTCGTACAGGAGGAGCTCTATGCACTTCTCGCAGGCATGACGCCAGTCATCTTCCACGTACCATGGCAGTATGGGGGCGAGGAGTTCACGGTTGTACGCATCGGCTTCCGAAACGAAGCGGCGATCGGCGATGAGCACCGATGCGCCGGGGGCCTGAAAACCAGCCCGGCGGGCGAGAGTCGACGCGTCAACGGCGACCATGTCGCGCCTGCGGCGTCCATCGGGCTGGAAAAGCATGGAGCCGAGCGCTGTAGCTTCCTCATCCGTCATAAAGTAGGCGCCGCACTGCAAAAAAGCTTCGCGCGCCTCGGATTCGACAGCCCCGTCCACGACGACGCATTGTTCGGCCGAGGGAGCAGTCCCGTAATCGAAGGACTTGCTGAGCACGATCTGCTCTGCAGCCAGGCGGACATCAGCGCTGCGCTCTATGAACGCCGGACCGTTGCCCGTGCCTCCGTAGATCATGGGCTTGCCGCAATCTCTGCAAAGAGGCAGCATGCGGTCCACGCCCGAATTCAGCACAAGGCGCATGGCAGGATGCCCGATCAGCTCCGCCACGCCCTGCCGTGCCGGAAGAGGCAGATAGGAAAGTGCGTTTTCCGGCAGTCCGGCGTGCCGCCCCGCTTCGATGATCATGTCCAGGGCTCTGGCCATGACGCGCGCAGCTCGCGGATGCAGGCAGAACACGGCGGCATTCCCCGACTTCACGGCGACGAGTGCCGCGGCGATCGCCGTGGACACGGGGCTGGTGGAGGGGCAAAGGACGGCTATCGGTCCCCGCGGGACTCCGACTTCCAGGACATTCCCCGCAGGATCTTCCCTCAGCGCGCCCACGCAGCGCACGCCTTCCATCGACCGGCGCAGCGCCCGGCAGACGAAAAGGTCCTTGATCTCCTTATCACGCGCATTGCCGTAGCCCGTTTCTTCGCAGGACAACAGGGCCAACTCCCGCACATGCGCCTCCATGGCGGAAGCGACCCCCGCGACAGCGGCGTCAAGCTTTTCCTGAGAGAATTCCGCCAGCCCCTTTTGCGCGGCGCCGGCGTTTTCGGCAAGTATCCTTGCCTGCTGCATGGAAAGGAGATCATTGTCGGCAAGCATCGGTCGTCCCTCAGCCCAGCAGGTTTTCCAGGTTGTACCGGCGGGTCATCTTCACCAGGTCTCGGTGCGGTGTGGCGATGACGCAGGAACTGTAAACGGAAGCGCCCATGGCCTCCACAGCCTTGACTCCCGCGGCAAGCGCGGCCTTACAGGCGGCGACGTCGCCCTGCGTAAGGACGGAGATGTACCCCGAAGCCACGTTCTCGTAGCCTATGATCTCCACGTCGGCGGCTTTGACCATGGCATCCGCAGCTTCCAGAACATAGACGATGCCGAATGTTTCGATGAGCGCAAGCGACCGAAGTCGCGGCTCGGCAGGCTCGTCCAGCACGCTGTGCACGCGAGCTATCTCGCCAACCCCCGGGACAGGGCGCGGCATGACATTGGACGCCGTGAGTTTGCCCACCGAGGAAGCTGCCGCCTTGCCGGCGGCCACGGACGCGCGCACTGCTGCCACGTCGCCCTTGACCATGATCGTCACCAGCGTAGATCCTACGTTCTCATACGAAAAAAGCTGGACATCGGCCGCCTTGAGCATGGCGTCCGCTCCGTATATGGCCGGCACCATGCCCAGTGTTTCGATCAGCCCCATGGCCTGGCTGGGATTGTAGGACATGTTCCTCTCCTGCTCCCGCGGAATTTTTCACTGGTTATTCCTTATCATAACTCTGCCCCAAAGGTAAAGGTCAAGTTGGGGAGCGATACTTTTGCAAAAATCATATTTTTTTTATAAATATAAAAAAATACAATGGATTATATGCAAACGGCCGTCGCCATGGAATCTTTAAAAAAATAGCATGTCTCCGGTGTCCGGACATCGGCGGCTCATGAGGAAACCCATCCATGCCCCGGGGGGCAGGGTTCCATGCATCAGCGCTGCCCGCCAAAGGTATCGCAGATGGCGGGATCTCCGGAATCAAATCCGCGCTTGAACCACTCGTAGCGCTGCCTGGACGTGCCGTGGGTGAAGCTGTCAGGCACCACGCGCCCGCCGCTCTGCCGCTGGAGCCTGTCATCGCCGATGGCCGAAGCGGTATTCAAGGCTTCGGCCAGGTCACCGGGCTCAAGGATGCCGCCCTGCTGCATGGCGTGCCCCCACACGCCCGCGTAGCAGTCCGCCTGAAGCTCCATCATCACGGAAAGCCTGTTGGCGCCGGCCTTGTCGGTCCGCGACTGAGCCGCCCGCACCTTTTTGTCCATGCCCAAGAGATGCTGCACGTGGTGCCCAACTTCGTGCGCGAGTACATACCCCAAGGCGAAATCTCCCCCGCCGCCCATCCTGCTTTTCATGTCATCGTAGAAGGCAAGGTCGAGATAGAGCGTTTCGTCGGCAGGGCAGTAAAAGGGCCCCATGGCGGACTGCCCGTAGCCGCAGGCGGTCTCCGTCGTCCCCGTAAAAAGCACCATCCGTGCAGGCTTGTAATCCAGCCCGGAAGCGCGAAACACTCCGCCCCATGTGTCTTCCGTCGTTTTGAGGGCCACGGATGAAAAGCGCGCCAGATCCTGCTCCTGGGCGGAAGGGACGCCGGTCGAGGACGCGGATACGGGAGCGTCCGCGCCCACGCCGGAGAGCATGGGCGTGAGGTCTATGCCATAGTAGCCCGCCACCATGACGATGAGCAGGACCAGCGTGCCGGCGCCTCCCTTCAGCGCCATCCCGCGCCTCGGCCCGCTCGTTCCGCGGCGGTCTTCCACATTCCTGCTTGCGTCCAAATTTCTCCAGCGCATGATCCACCTCGCTTGGCATGTCAGAACATGGGACAGCGTGCCAGAATCATGCCGGGAAGTAAAGTTGTTGCGCAAAGGAACCTTTCACTGCCGCTGAAGCCGGATCCCCCGGTCAGCGAAAAGAAGCTTTGCCTTATCCCTTTTTAATTGATAAGATGTCACTGTGCCCATGAAAAGGCAAAACAACGCAAGGAGCCCTCATGGAAACCATCCTCGCCACGCGCGGCAGAGCGCATTTCTGCTTCAGCCGGGAATTTCAGGGCATATATCTTTGCCCCCTCGCGGACAACCTCAAGGACAAGTTCGCCCGCGGCGCATGGGATGACTACAACGAGGCATACCACTGCTGCCGGCTCATCCATGACTACAGTGCCAGGCCCGGGCTGCTCATGGACTTCCACACCATGCGCATCGGACAGGAATATCTCGGGCTTGCCATCATGAGCCATGGAAACATCGATCCCGACATTTATGCGGATTCCGGCATCCGTTTCTCCGAGCCCCTGGACAGTATCCTCCTGTTCAACTATTTCCATATCTCGCCTGCGGGCAGGGGCAACGGCACGTTCTGGCTGGACAAGGTTCTCATCCCCTGGTATGCGGAGCAGGGGTTCGCGGCCATGTATTTCAAGTCCAGCCATCCGAAGGCCTTTTCCCTCTACCAACGCCTCGGCGCCTGCATCGGTGAATACACGGCAAAAAGCGACAACGGGCTTTATGTCCGCCCGGGACGCATTTTCCGCGTCCCGCTCCACGGCTGACATCTTTTCGAAAAGGGCTTCCTCCCGAAGGACATGGAGTCTCTTCCGTTTCCGTTATCTCAGCTTGCCAAAACCCAAAACAGTCCTTATTTAACTCAAAAAGGAAATCATCACCGCAAAAACACCGTCAGTTACGGAGGAAACGACATGAATTACGATACCCAGACCCGCACCTACACAGGCGTAAGCCTCAGCGTCTACATGCGTCAGGTCTATATGTGGATGACCGCCGCCCTTGGCGTGACGGCAGCCGCTGCCGTGTTCACGGCTTCCAATCCTGCGATGCTGCAGGCCATTTTCAGCAGCGCGATGCCGATCATCATCCTCGCCGTCGCTGTCTTTGGTCTCTCCGTATTCATCTCGGCACGCATCCATACGCTGTCTTCCGGCACGGCCACGGGACTGTTCCTGCTCTACTCTGCGCTCATGGGTGTTTTCCTCGGCCCCACGCTCTACGTCTATACCTCCGCCTCAGTGGCGCAGGCGTTCCTCGTCACCGCGGGCACGTTTGGGGGGATGAGCCTTTACGGCATGGTCACTAAGCGCGACCTCACGGGCATGGGCAACTTCATGATCATGGGGCTCTGGGGCATCATCCTCGCCATGGTCGTCAACATCTTCTTCAGAAGCTCCGCCGTCGACCTGACGATCAGCGTGCTGGGCGTGATCATCTTCACCGGTCTCACCGCCTATGACACGCAGAAGCTTTGTCAGATGGGCATGACTGCCCCGGAAGGCGACAGTCTCGCCATGCGGCGCGGCGCCATCCTCGGCGCGCTCACGCTGTACCTCGACTTCATCAACATGTTCCTCATGCTGCTCAGGCTCTTTGGCAACCGCGACTAACCGCGACGCATAACGACCTTCGGCAGCCGACACCTTCGTCCCCTGCCATGAACGACCGGCAGTCCGCGCCTGCGGACTGCTTTCACATCCTTCAGGAACGCCCCTGCTAAGGCGTCACCATGGCCCGGCGGCATCCTTTGCAAGACCTGCTCCGCCCCCTGCTCCTTCCCGTTTCAGCGATGTACGGATGGGGCGGGAGGCTGAAGCGTGTCCTGTACCACAGCAATCCCGAAAAGGCATGGGCGCCCCGGGCTTTCTGCGTTTCCGTCGGCAACATCTCATGGGGGGGGACGGGCAAGACGCCGGTCGTGGACTGGCTTCTTTCCTGGTGCGCGGCTCACGGGAAAAAAGCCGCCGTGCTCACCCGCGGATACCGCGCCCATCCTCCGCAGATGCCCTTCATCGCACATCCCGACGGTCTGCCGGAAGAATGCGGCGATGAACCCTTGATGCTGGCCCAGCGCCATCCGGACGCCCTGATAGCTGTTGACCGTCGGCGGGTGCGTGCCGGGCGCATGATCGAGACCTCCGCCGAGCCGGACATCTTCATCCTCGACGACGGTTTCCAGCATCTTGCCGTGCGCCGGGATGCGGACCTCGTCCTGCTCGACTGCGACGACCTCAGACTCAAGTCAGGCAACGGACACGCACCATCCAACTGGAACATGGTCATCCCCGTAGGCACCTGGCGAGAACCGGCTTCAGCCCTGTCTGACGCCAGCGCCTTTCTCGTCAAGACGAATGAAGAGGAATGGCCTTCCCTCATCCCCGCTCTGGCCACAAGGCTCAAGGAAGTGCCGCGTCCGGTGTTCGCCTTCCGCATGAAGCCTGAAGGTCTGCGCCCCTTGGCCGGAGCGCCCCAGACCGCGCCTGAGGAACTGGGGAAATACATCCTTGCCACGGGAATAGGCAAGCCGGAACAGGCCCTGGGCACGGCATTCGAATGCATGGGCAAAATGCCCGAACAGACCCTGGAGTTCCCCGACCACTTCGACTTCCAAAAAGCCCGCGCTGCCCTGGAACGCCCCGGATTGCCGCTGGTATGCACGGGCAAGGACGCCGTCAAGATCGCGCGCCTGCGCCTGTCGGTCCCCTGCTATGCGCTGGACGCGAAAGCAGACTTTTTTGCCGCTCTTCCGCCATCCGGCGGAAAAGACGCTGAGCTTTCCTTCTCCTCATGGTGGAAACGCCGGTTCTCCGCGCGTTCTCAACGCGATCTCGCTCCCTTCACGGACAACCATCCCGCATGAAAAAAAATATTGTCGTGGAAGAGCAGGACATCCTCAAACTGCTAGAAGGCGCAGGCCGCCCGCTTCATCTGGACGACATCCTGCGCATGGGGCGCTATTCCCGGAGGATCAAGCGCGACGTTCTGGCCGCCCTGCAAAAACTTGGCGAAACCGGCTCTGCCCTGCGCATCAGGGGCGGAGGGTGGCTCGCATCCGCGAACGCCAAAACATGCCGTGGACGCTTTGCCGCGCAGCGCTCGGGCGCGGGCTCCGTCACGCCGCAGGGCGATGCTTCTTCCGCCGACATATACATAGCCCCGGAGCATACGGGCGGCGCATGGAACGGCGACCTGGTGCTGGCAGTCCTCCTTCCGGGCAGAGAACGCAGCAAAAAAGAGGGAAGGGTGCTCGAAGTGCTGGAAAGAGCATGCAAGCGGCTGGCCGCGCGCGTATTGCACCGCACAAGGGACCGCCGCTTCTTCTGCCGCCCGGCGGACCCGCGCATGATGTTCGATCTCCTGGTCAGCGCCGACAGCCTGGAGCGGGAGCCGCGACCGTCCGACATCCTGGAGGTCATCCCGGGAGAAGAACTGGAAAGCGGTGGCTGTCGTCTCTTGTGGTCAGGCAGTGCCGTCGCCGCCCTCGGGCAGGAAAGCGAGGCCGCCGCCCAGGAAAGGCTGACCAAGATCAACTTTGCCGTGCCGGAAGCCTTCCCCGACAATGTGGCGGCCGAAGCGGAAAGGGAAGCACTTCCTTTTTCCTCTGCCGGACTGGAAGATCTTCGCGGAGTGAACCTCGTGACCATCGACGGCGAGGATGCCAGGGATTTCGACGACGCCGTCTGCGTTGCGGAGGAAAACGGCACATGGCTGCTGCTCGTTGCCATCGCCGATGTTTCGCACTATGTGCGTCCCGGCACGGCTCTCGACCATGAAGCACGGGAGCGGGGCAATTCCTTCTATTTCCCCCTCTCTGTGGAGCCCATGCTCCCTCGCGCGCTGTGCAATGGCGCTTGCAGCCTCCTTCCGGGAGAGGAACGCCGCTGCATGGCCGTCGAGATGCGGCTGGACACCTCCGGCGATCTCCTCTCATCCCGCTTCTGCAACGCCGTCATGCTATCCAAGGCGCGGCTCACCTACCGGCAGGCGCAGGATGTCATCGACGACGCCGACGGCGATGCCGCCCGGGAGCTTGAACGCGCTGCGCCCGGCGTGCCGGACATGCTGCGCAGCGCCGCAGAGCTGGCCTCCGTGCTCATCCGTCGAAGATCAATGCGGGGAGGGCTTGACCTGGACCTGCCTGAGGCGGCATTCAGCATCGAAGGCGACGGCGCGGGGCAGAAGATAACAGGCATCCATGACCGTGAGCGATTGTTCAGCCACAGGCTGATCGAAGCATTCATGGTGCGCGCCAACGAATGCGTGGCGGAATTCCTTTCTCGGAAGGGGATGCCCTTCCTTTACAGGGTTCATCCCGCTCCGGACCCCGAAAAGCTGATCGGGCTCGCCCGATCCCTGCGAGCGGTCTTCCCCGGAATGGACCTGCCGGACGGGGTCCCCCCCGGTGCGAAATGGCTCCGGGACGTCCTGGAAGCTTCCGCGGAACAAGAGGACCGCTCCGTCATCGCCGGGCTGGTGCTGCGCTCCCTGATGCAGGCGCGCTACTCCACGGAAAAAGAAGGGCATTTCGGTCTCGCTTCGGCCGGCTACTGTCACTTCACCTCGCCCATCCGCCGCTATGCCGACCTGGAGAACCACAGGGTCCTGAAGCATGCCCTCGGCCTGGAAGCCAGCGGCCCCGCCCTGCGCGATCTGCAGGAGAGCGCCCTGCAGTGCAACCTTCAGGAGCGAGCGGCCGCAGGCGCGGAAAGGGAGATCGTCCGCCGCATGTCCTGCCTGCTCCTCCGCGAACGCGTGGGGGAAAACTTTGAAGGAGCGATAAGCGGCGTGACCTCCTTCGGCTTCTTCGTGCAGATGGGCGGCATGCCTGCGGAAGGCATGGTGAAAGTGGAGACCCTTCCGCGCGACGGGTACGATGTCGATGCCGAAGCCTTTTGCCTGAGATGGATGAAAAGCGGAAGGGTCTTCCGCCTCGGGCAGAAGGTCTCGGTCTGGCTTGTTGACGTCAACCTCGAACGACTGGAGATCGATGTGGAATACCTGGACAAAAACGGTCA
>JAEEGL012171663.1_pt1 | contig 10769 bp, 5 predicted proteins | sample 9134231 | NCBI WGS metagenome assembly JAEEGL01 (sample SAMN16246548, study PRJNA631951) | gut metagenome | biome: gut microbiome; feature: rumen; material: fiber-attached | host: Bos | place: Iran: Karaj | collected 2018-10
AGATGCTCGCTCATCTCGAACTCCATCACGCCGGAGCCCGAGAAGCCGAGGCCGTAGACCGGCACCTGCAGGTCGCGTCCGACGATGTTCACGAACCCGAGGCCCGGGCGCGTGCAGCATCCGCCGTGGGTGATGGATGTGCCGTAGAAGACGACCGGCTTCGTGACGCCGCTCGCCCACGGCGAGGGAGCTTCGACATTCGCGCCGGGCGCAATCCCCAGCGAGAACTCCTTCACGCCGTTGTAGAGCGGCAGATTGATGATGCACTCGTCGCCTGCGCGCCAGGCGATGCGCTTTACACGCGCTCCAGGATTCCCCTTGTCGGCGGCCGCACCATGGTTCGAGGCGACGAAGCGCCACTTGCCGCTTTCCTTGTCGAGCCTGTAGACGTCCCAGCCGCTCGTGCCCACCTCGGTCATGTGCGGCATGGCGTGCCAGCCGTTGAGCGGCTTATGCCGGATGACGAGGAACTTCGAGTCGGTGCGGAAGTGGAAGAGCATGCCCGAGGTATGGCCGCGCATTCCTCTGACGCCGCCGTTCACGTTGGTGGTCACCGTGTCCGGGAGCCGGGAGTAGTAGTGCTTCGTGTCGCCGAGCGTCCAACGTCCCTCTATCGGCAGGTACTTCCCGTCGATCCATTTGACCCCGTTCGTGTCCACGACCGCGTTGGCGGCCGCCATGGCGGGATCCCATTTTGCGATCTGCCCCTGCTGGGCGAACGCGGTGGCGCAGACGAGGAGGCCTGCGGTTAGAGAAAAGAGTGTCTGTGTTTTCATGCCGTATAGTTTACCACATTTCCCCCGCCCGCGGCAATCGCAATCTTCGTCTGAGCTTCCCCCAGCACCCGCCTTCGCCAAGGCCAGAAACCAGAAACTAGAAACTAACCACTAACCACTAGCCACTAACCACTACTTCGCGGTATACGTCACGCAGTGGTCGCCGCCGAACCACGGCGTGAACCTGTCCCACACAGCCACCCTGAAATCGCCCGGCTCCACAACATACTCCACGTCGCGGTTCCAGTAGCCAAGCTCCTTGGCCGTGAGCTCGAACGAGACTGTCCTCCGCTCGCCGGGCTCCAGCGTGACGCGGCTGAACCCGCGCAGCTCCCACATCGGCCTGGCCACGGTGAACTTCAAGTCGCGGATATACATCTGCACCACGTCGTCGCCGCGCATTTTGCCCGTGTTCACTACATCCACCGATACCACGCTCCCCGAAAGCCTCGGCTTCGACACCTCGAACGTCGTGTACGACAGCCCGTAGCCGAACGGATACGCCGCGCTCCCCTCGCAGTCCACGTAGTTGCCCCTGTTCCGCAACGCATGGTAGTAGCACGGGATGGCCCCCTCCATGCGCGGGAACGAGACCGGCAGCTTGCCGCCGGGATTGTTGAGGCCGAAGACCGTCTCCGCTACCGCCGTGCCGCCCTCCGTGCCGGGGTACCACGCGAGAAGCACCGCGTCGGAGTTGGCCGCAACGTCCTCCAGCACGATCGGACGCCCCATGATGAGGACCGTGACGACGGGTTTGCCGAGCGCCTTCACGGCCTTCAGAAGATCGAGCTGTACGCCGCCGAGGCGGAGCGTCGCGCGGTCAAAGCCCTCGCCGGCGTCCTTGTCCAGCTCGGCGTCGCTCTGTATGCGCTTCACGATGGCCGTGCCGGCCTCGTTCTGCGTAAGCGCCTGGTCCGGCACGGAGCTGCCGCCGAGGCAGATCACCACGGCGTCGGCGCCCTTCGCCGCCTCGATCGCCTCGGCGAAGCCGTCCTTATTCATTGAGCGCACCTTGCAGCCGCGCGCGTAGACCACCTCGAAGCCGAGCCTCTTCCCGAGCGCCTCGAGGCCGAGTCGCGGCGTGATGGTCTGGCCGGGGCGCTGCGGCGCGGTGTAGTCGCCGAGCTGGTTCTCCGGCTTGTCGGCGTTGGGGCCGATCACGGCGAGTCGTCTCACCTTCTTCGCGTCGAGCGGCAGAACTCCGCCCTTGTTCTCAAGCAGCGTCATCGCCTTGCGCGCCATGTCGAGAACCACGTCGCGGTTCTCGCGGCATCCTATCACGTCCACTGGCCTGCCGTACTTCGCGGCCCATTCCGCCGGGTCGATGTACGGATGCTCGAAAAGCCCGCGCGCGAATCGGCCCCTGAGGCAGCGCCGCACCGACACGTCGAGCTCCTCCATCTTCACAAGTCCGCGCTCGAGCGCGAGGTACAACCCCTTCGTATAGTTCTCCGCCTCCCAGCAGCAGAGGTCGTTTCCGTTCTTGACGGCGAGCGCGGCCGCCTCGCCGAGATCATTCGCGAAACCCTGCCAGACAAGGCCGCCTATCGCCCCGGCGTCGCCGATGAACGTTCCCTTGAAGCCGAGCTTGCCGCGGATGAAGCCGTTCACCAGATCACCGCGTATGATGCCGGGGATGCCGTCCACCAGGTTATAGCACGTCATGATGTTCAGCGCGCCGCCCTTGACACCATACTCGAAGGGCCGCATGTGCAGGTTGTATATCTCGTTTGGACCGGCGTGCACGGGCAGGGACATCCGCCCGCCCTCTCCCGCACCGTGCGCGATGAAGTGCGCCATGGCGAGACCGCCGCCCATCTCCCTTGCAACGGAGGCTCGGACGAACGTGTATTCGGCCGAAAGGTACGGGTCCTCGCCGAACGTCTGCTCCACGCGGCTCCAACGCGGATCCAGTGCGAGGTCGGCCGTAGGATGCCCGACATTCCAGTTCTGCGCGAAGGTGCGCCGCTCCCTGAGCCGCATCCGCGTCCCGGCGGCAAGGGCATCGCGGTCGAACATGGCTGCGCAACCTAGCCCGGATGGCACCGTAGTCTCGCCCAGAAACTGTCCTCCGCTCAGGCCAAGGGGTATGCCAAGGCGCGTCTCCTCCACGGCGTAGCGCTGCACGGCGTTGTAGGCCGCGATCAAGAGGTCCGGCGTGAGGCCGTTGCTCCAGTTGCGGCCGGAATACCAGTCGGCACGGAAAAAGCTGCCTAGGCCGCAGCCGGGGAACTTCGCGTACCGCTCCACGAGCTGCTTCGACGGGTGCACCTTGCCGTCCCGGATATCGTAGGCGTCAAAACCCTTCATCGTGGACACCGCCGCGATCTTCTCCTCGAGCGTCATGCGCGACAAGAGATCGTCGAGCCTCGCCTCCACGCCAAGCGACGCGTCCATGTACGGTGCCTTCTCAAGAGCCGCGTCGCGCGCGAACGCGGCCGCCGCCAGCAATGCGCCGAAAACGAATATGTTCCTTCTTGTTTTCATTTCTGACCTCCCTTTAGAGTGGTATCGATGTAGTCGCGCGGCGCGGAGCTGGGAATGCTCATGCCTGCGACGTCGGCGACGCGCTTGCCAGACCTTCCCGCCGCGAACACCGCGCGCAGTTCGCTTATGGCGAGCGGACGCCTCCACACGGCGAGGTCGTCGAGATACCCCTTGTAGTTCCACTTCCACGCCCCCGTGCCGTCCTGCCCTATGAAGAGCGGAAGCCCGCTCGCGAGAAGCGCGCGCCTCGCATCGCCGCAGATCCAATGGAAGGACCCGTCCTTGCGCCCCTGGTAGAACCATGCCTGGCCGTCGGGCGTGAAGACCACGGCGTAGAAGGACCATTCGTTCACCTCGATGTCCATGGTGCCGACGAGGACGTCCCCGCCCTCCGGCGTTCCGTACACGAGGCACACCCCATTGGATGTGCGCTCCGTGTGGCGCCCCTGCACAACCGCGAAGCCTGGGCTTCCCTCCCGCGCGAGCGTCTTGTTGCCCATAACCACGGGATCCCCCTCCAGACGCGTCATCCTCGCCCAGAACGATATCGTGAACGAAGGCCTCAGCGCCATGAACATCCCCTCGGAACCGGACAGGCTCTCGGCGCAGACGACATCCTCGTCGCCGCCCACGTAGAGGCAGTGCCCGCCGAAGAGCCCGCTCGGACGGTTCGGGTTGAAATACTCCTCGTCGCCCGCCGGTTCCACGCCCGCGCCGCCCGGCACCGCGTTCACGAGGTACTTGCCCTTCTCCTTCAATGGAAAATACCACGCCAGCGACTCGTCGATGCGCGCGGCGGGCTTCCACGGCGAAGACACCCTCCCCACAACCCGTCCGTCAAGGTGCAGCCCATCTGTGGACACGCCGAAATGCTCGAGTACAGTGACGGGGAGGTCGTAGTTGCACGGGAATCCGGCCATCGGGCCGTTCACGACATGACGGCCGGCAATTATCACGGGGATCGTGTGCGAATGCGTGTCCCGCCAGCCGTGCATGCGATGGTAGCCGCCGTGGTCCGTGGTGAGCATCACGAGCCAATCCTCGTCCTTGAACGTCGGACGCGCGGCGATGGCGGAGAGCACCTTGCCTATTGCGCAGTCGTTCGTGACGATAGCGCCGCGGTATTCGGCGCTCATCGGATAGTAGCCCTTGGCGTGCCCCTGGGCGTCGGGGAATTCCATGAAGAGCGCAGCCACGTCGGGGGCGTCAGGGGATGAATATAGCGCGGCAAGATCGTCGCACTCCTTCTGCACGGCCAGGCCGTAGGTCTTGTTGTACACACGATCGTCCTGGCAGAGATCCCAGTCGTAGTGTCCGCAGGCGTAGAGGAACGCGGCCTTCGTCTTGGGCTTCGCGTCGAGGATGCGCGTGAAGAAGCTCGGCCACTCCTTCACGCGGCATTTGTGGGACGTGTGGTTGAACCACACCCCGTGCTTCGTGGCCGTAACGCCGTTTAGGATCGAGGCGTGGTTGGCGAAACTGTAGGCGCGAGCGTCGGGGAGTGGCTTGCCCGCGAAGGACCATGCGCCGGCATAGCCGCTCTGCCACTCGCCGAACGCGAGCTTGCGGACGTTGGGGAGGTCGGCGTTCACTATGCCGTCCGCCCTGAATCCATCCCACATTATGAGAAGCGCCATCGGGCGCTTCGCCGAATCGGCCAGCGCCGCCATGGACACGAGCGAGACAGCGGCCAATGCCGCGATGAATGATGTTCTATTCTTCATTTCAATCTCCGTTACCTTTTCAGAAAACCGTATTCATACACCTTCGGTGCGATCTGCCCGGCAAGGGCGTTTGCACGGCGGACATTATACCATTTTTCTCCGTTTCCGTCTCAATGCCAGCAGCGCGCCGCCCAAAAGCAGTAGCAACGCCGAAGATGGTTCAGGAATTGCCGAGTCACCACCAACAATCATCGGCCCGCCGTCAAAATCAAATGCATTGTGAATGCCCACGCTTACCCATTCCTCATTATATCCACCCTCAATGTTAAGCTGTACCCAGCCGACATAAGTGTCGTATGGCGAAGTAATGACTATCGCCAAGTAGATTGTTTGCGATCCATCACCGGTCAAGGCATTCCAGTCGTCACATTGAAATGCATTCCTGTAGTTCCATCCGTCTTCCATTCTTACAAAAGGCATTTCTGCCGCCAACGCACTCTCACGGCTTACAATATCCCCAGCATTCGCTTCGTAAATGACTAAACCGGGTGAGGCGCACCCTGTCGCCGCCAATCTCCAGTTTTTTGCCTCCCCATCAGAGGTATATTCGCAAAATATCTCAAATGGATATTGAATGTCTAAATAAGGATCCAACCAGGCAAAATGATATCTTTCCTCCCATTGGTGCTCCATAATGATATGCGAGTCCCATTTAACATTAGTTGCCTCAAGCTGCAGCGCAATGCCTGCAAAAAATAAGATAATGTATCTCATTCCAAACCTCCTGTGCGACTTTTGTCGAGATGTTGAAAGCTACTAAGATCATACATCTGGACGGGACATCTGCTACGCCCTGTTGTATCGCTCAAGAAATCCATCGTTTCTTGAGTCAATCTTATAAATTTTGTACAAAGAAACCCCGTTGCCCCAGGTTCTGACTTGTAATAGCCACGAGTCGGACAAAGAAATGCCAATTCATTATCAAATAAAAGAAAAATAGGATGACCGGAGTCCATGGCGACGGGCGGCCGTTGATATAAATTACGTGTTGGGTTAGTCGAATGTTCAATTTTTATCATCCGGGACAATTCTGAAGTCGGAGCAAGAAAAATCAAGTCTTCGATTGCACATTCCTTTTCCCGCCCAATCCTGACATACGGAAGCTTTCGGCCATTTCCAATGTATGAAGAATAACCCTTTGGCAGGAATCTTGCAATCTTTATATCAGACGGCAACGGTTCGTCAAGGATACCGACGCACAGATCGTCTTCGGCCACACCCAGAATCTGCTTTGTGTCAACTAGCGTTCGCACGTATGTATCACCAGCAAAAGACCGAAACACAACGCGAGTGCCATTGGGAGGCGTGACATGTGACGCCGTCATCACATGCTGCGGACTGATGAGCGTGAAAGGCTCCGCCCATTCCCAAGGCGAATTATCGTTCCATATGGACATGCACGACAGATCCACACCATACATCCAGCAATTTTCGTTGAGGGCGAAATTTGCCTCATAGACATTTGTGATTGTGGCTCTGGCATTTTGTGTAAAGCCTATAAAATATGAAGTGGCGGCACTGGGGGATTTGCCTGCGATTCTGCTGTCAACAGATGTGCCACCCGACAAAAGGGCGGTTCCATTCCCATTCTCAAGAGGATCGGCCGGGTCTGTGCCCGCCCAATATTCATGCAGATTGCAGAACCCATCTCCATCTGCATCCTGTACAGCATCCCCTGCGTTGAACGGCGAGAGACCATTTGCGACTTCCCAGTCGTCAAGCATTCCATCACCGTCCGAGTCGAAATCGCCAAGGCCAACACTGTTCGTTACACACATATCATGCCCTTCAATCGGAATCGTGCATACCGTTCTCCGCTCATCGGCATCGCGGAAGCCATTGCCGTTCAAATCCTCCCAGAACATGAACGAAACTTTTTCCCTAGATGCCGTATTCAAATGTCCTAAATCAACTGTCACGCTGTCGCCTGTTTGATTGGTCGGTCCATACAACACATTTGATTCTACGCCTAAATACGCAATTACTGTCAATCCATTCGACGGTGTGAAGATGGAGGAAATTGTCGCGACAAGATTGAAGCAGTAATTCGTGGCTCCAATGGGATCAGAGCCTTCAGCCTCCTCATCGCTGTCAAGGATTCCGTCATCGTCATAATCTCCGATAGCCAGGTGATATCGTTTACCGTTGTAGTAAGCACCTATAGACCTTCGATATAGTATATCGCTCGTAGGATCAAAATCACCGTCTTTATTGAAGTCCCGAAGGCACCGCACCTCGACAGCACCGTTCGTAAGCAGCCAATCCAACGCATAAGTGGCGGCGTAGCCAACAAACGAAGTCACTATCACCGACGAATTCCAGTTGTTCGTCAGCTGTGAGACCGCCACGTAGTTTGTCACACCAATATCGTCATCATTGTTTACAATGTCGATCCGTGCCTTCATACGGAAACTCTTTGAATCGAATGGTCCTGTCCCATCAACCAGCTCCTGTGAGTCACAGATACCATCACCGTCATAGTCGCCCAGTGAGACGGTTACCGGATGTCCCACATCAGAGGACTTGACAAGGCGAATCGTTCTGATGCGCTCCGTGTCTGGATCATACAATCCATCACCGTTCCTATCGTGCAAACATTTCACGAACAGCACACCCTGCATTACATTTGTGGCAACATCATACCAAAATGAAGAGCCTGCAAATATCACGATCACCTCAGACGGGTTCCAACCACCTTCAGTCATTGATATCGCGACATGATTTGTACAACCATACCCTACATCAACATCCGTAAATTCCAATCTCGCAGTCATCTGGAAATTCTTGCCGTCGTACGGATCGGTTCCATCCATGCGCTCCTGCGAATCCGAGACGCCATCTCCATCCACATCGCCGAACACGAAATTGATCTGCGCCGTGCTTCCGTAGGGAATGGGGCGGACAAGCAGAATGTCATGGGCAGCATCATATTCTCCGTCGTCGTTTAGGTCGCAGAACGCCTTCACGTGCGTTGCCCCCTGCGAGGAGGCGTTGGTGTAACTCGTCGAGCCGTGGCCTGCAGGGAATACCGCAAGCCCGTTAGTTTCCCAGCCCGCCTCCGAATAGCCCCAGGCCACACGGATGGGATATGAGAGCGAGACCTTGTTCGTGATCGAAACCACCAACGTCTGCTTGAAGGAATACGGATCGGTCGGATCCGTCTCGTCATCAATTTCGTCCCTGTCGTCAACGCCGTCGTTGTCCGTGTCCGCTAGGAACGGGTCAAGGTTGCGGTCATACACCTCTTCATAGTCCGAGATCCCGTCGCCGTCGGAGTCCACGGACTGATCATCGGCTATTGGCATCAACGAGCCGATGCCCAGCGGAACGGACGGCGAATTCGCATAAGGTATGCCGGACCATGTAAGCGCGGCGTCCGCGACAACGACATCCCCCGTGGCATCCGGCAAATAGACATCAGGAAAGGCACGCGGCGAGATACAGTTCGACACCGTCACGAAATAAGGACTTGTCGAATCCGATCGCACGATAGGCCAGGCGTTTGTGAACGACTCGTCGAAAAGCGTGCGCGAAATCGCCACGTCGGTCCCTTCGTCGCTAGAAGCGGACGCCCTCAGGCGGACGCCGCATCCAACGCCCGTCGCACCGTCAGGCGGGAAGTGGATGAATGAGCACCCATCGATCCCGAGCGGCGGCGAACCATAGGCGTCGATGCCAAGCGCCCATGTCGAACCCGCCGCGTTGAGCGTACATCCAAGAAGCATCGCAGGATCGGCGCTGCTGCGGTAGAACAGCCATCCTCTGTACTGGACGCCGGGGTTCGGCATCCGCAAGTAGATGTTCTCGAAGGTGGCGGAGGCCGGCACGCCAGACCACGGTAGATTGCCGCCGCACCAGAAACCGACCTGGAACGAGTCCCTGGGGGGCTTCGCATCAAGAAGAACATACAGATTGCGGAATATCGTCCGCGAGGTCGTGTTCGTGGCGAGCATGAACGCCGAGATGCCTGTCGCGTGGATTACGGCGTAGGAATATGGCGCCGTCACCATCACGGGATGCTGTGGGATCGCCATGCCGGTGTGATTCGTAGCCTCGTGCATGACGGATGGGTCTAGCTCAATTACGGAATATGGCACGCTCGCCGCTATGGCATCCTCAACGTCAGCGAACCAGCCGTTTGGCCCTACGGTCAGCTTCTGCACGGCGGCGTAGTCATCCACCCAGGGGTTTCTGCCATGTGCGGCTTCATAGACATTGGGCAGGCCGTCGCCGTCGGGATCATCCATGTCATCCAGCGAATCGCGGACGACGGTTTTGTAGAAGCACGAGCCATTAGTAGCCACGACCGTCATCGTCCAGTTCGTCTCGTTGGCGGAGACAACGTGCGACTGGAGCCAACCCCATGCGGAATCCACAAGCGAAGTGGTTGAAAGAATGTCGATGGTGGTGCCTGCGTCGAAGAAGTTCTCCGGCCAAGCAAGATCGAGCGAAATGACATTCTCCTCCAGCGTGTTCGTGTAGCAAGATATCGCTGTGAAACAGAGGTTGGTGATGCCCTCGTCTTCTGGCAACGGAGACATCGCCTCTCCCTGCATCGCGGCACTTCCGCCGCCATCGCCGACGGGCGGATCGCCCGTTGTTCCCGTTCCGCTTCGTTTGTCGGCGAATATTGCCGCAGCAATGCACACTGGCAACGCAATGACCACAAACTTGCGCGAATAGCGGCGGCAGACATCCCTGAACATCCACCACGTAAACGCAAACATGCCACATACGCCGAACGCGACCAGCGTGGCGAGACCGAAATCCGCCAACCAAGCTAGCGCATCACGTAGAACATTTGCCAATCTTTCCATGCTGTGAATAGTATACCATATTTAAGTGTTTGTGGCAGGGTTCCTGCCTTGCATACACATGACTGAGCCGGGCTCGTCTTCTGCGCTCACCCCGTATGCCCACGCCGATTTCAATGGCGATCTGTATCAACACCAATACGACAGGAATGATCAACACCCAGATCAAGCGGGACAGCCAGGCGAGTCGTCCCTCCGGACGCCACCATGCGCGGGAAGAAGGAAGGCACAATAAAGTCGACAAGACAACCAGCGGAAGCATCCAGAAGAACACACCGTCGAATGCGTCGCGCCATCCGTTGTTTATAACAATCAGAAGGATGCCAATGGCGCAAATGGCGCCAACCACCACGAAGAAGCGGCGAGTCCATTTATGGCCTCTGTGAAGATCAACGCATCCGCCAAGCATCAGAGAGAGTGGTAGCAGAACCAGAAGCATTGCAGCGTCCTGTCGGGTTGCCGCGAACCAGGACGCCGTCGCCGCCGCCAGTGCGCAGTATCCGTCTGCGATCACACATGCGATGCGCACCGTCCATGGCATCCGCCCTGGACGCCCAGCCCCATCAGTCTCGGCAACAGCGGTGTGGATCATCCCTGCACCCTCACGCAATCGACCGAAGGCGCGGAGCAGCAGAGCATCACGAGCCTGTCCACGCCGAGCGCCACACCGCCGGAGGGCGGTATCGCCGCAAGGGCGGAGAGGAATTCCTCGTCCAGGGGATAGTCCGCCTCGCCCAGACGCCTGCGCTCCTCGCGCGCGGCGGCGAAGCGCGCGCGCTGCTCGTCAGGATCAACAAGCTCGGTGAATGCGTTCGCAAGCTCCATGCCGTCGATGTACAACTCCCAGCGCTCAGCCACGGGGACGCCGCCCGGCGTCCGGCGCACCTTTGAGAGCGACGCCGCCTCCACGTGGTAGTCCATCAAGAACACGGCCCCATGCGGGAGGTTCGGCTCGATCTTCGTGGCCA
>JAEEGL012760303.1_pt1 | contig 10769 bp, 11 predicted proteins | sample 9134231 | NCBI WGS metagenome assembly JAEEGL01 (sample SAMN16246548, study PRJNA631951) | gut metagenome | biome: gut microbiome; feature: rumen; material: fiber-attached | host: Bos | place: Iran: Karaj | collected 2018-10
TTAATTGCACTAACAATATATTTTTTTAATTCATAACCTAAATAATTCATTATATCACCTATTTTTTATAAAACTTTATTACATCAGTTCCATATTTTTTATTCATATCATCTAACATATTTTGAATCTTTTCTTTTTTCTCTTCAATACTTTGATATGTAAATATATCTTCCTTTTTAATTTCTTCTTTACATAAATTATAAAGACCTACACCAAGTAAACGATATATTTTTTCATCATCAAAATTATTAAATATTAAATCACTAATTTCATCAAATATTTGATTAAAATCATCAGTTTGTTCTAACAATGATCTTTGTCTTGTAATAGTTTTGAAATCTTCATCTCTTAAAGTTATTCCAACAGTTTTACAATAAAGATTTTGTTCTTTCATTCTTGAAACAACTTCTCTTGTCATTGATTTAGATTCATATATTAATTTATAAACATTATCGATATGATTATCAAAAGTAGTCATTGTAGAAATTGATTTTGATTCCTCATATCTTTTAGGATCAACAACATCACTTGTTTTACCCATCACTGCATTATACACAAAATTATATGAATTTGCACCAATTATTCTTAATACTTTATCTTTATTTTCTTCTTTTAAAAAATCACCTATAGTTAAAATACCTGCATCTATTAATCTTGGATAGGTCTTTTTACCTATACCATATATATCTTTTACAGATAAAGGATATAATATTTTTTCTTTTTCTCTTTTTCTTACAACACTAATACCTAAAGGCTTTTTTAAATCGGAACCCATTTTAGCATAAAATAAAGTAGGTCCTATACCAATTGAGCAAGGAAGATTATATTCTTTTAATAATCTATCCTGAATTAATTTAGCTAAAGTTAAAGGATGCATCTTTTTAGAATATTCAGTCATATCAGCATAAACCTCATCAATTGATGCAACCTCAACTAAATTTGAATATTCCTTAACTAAGGATACAAATTTATTATGATAATACATATATTTATCAAAATGATGAGAAACAATAATAAGGTTAGGTAAAATTCTAAGTGCCTCAACCTTACTCATTGCAGAATGTATCCCGTATTTTCTTGCAGCATATGATGCAGTAGATAAAACACCCTTCATTGTGTTTTCTCTACCTACAGCAAAGGCTTTTCCCTTTAGCTTAGGGTTTAATATTTCTTCTACGCTACAAAAAAAAGCGTTCATATCAATATGGAAAATTATCTTAATACTTTCTTTGCTCATTTTTTCCCTTTTCTTTTTACATATTTTATTATATAATAAAAAAGCATTTTTAATAACAATTTTTTAAGGTGTTTATTATGAGTAAGAAAAATAAAAACAAAAATAAAAATAAAAATTCATATTTAGCAAAAAAGCAAGCTGAGCTTGATAAGCAAATAGAGCATGATAAATATGTTAACCCAACAAAGAAGCCTTTAGGTAAAATTCTTATTGTTGTATTAACATGTGCAATGTTATTATCAGGATTAGTTTCATTAATATTATTAATCTTAAATAACGCAGGTTATATACATCTTGGATAAAAGGGTCACCCCTTTTTTTCTTTATTAGGTGAATTATGATAAAACTTATTACAATTGATTTAGATGGAACATTATTAGATAAAGATAAAAATATAACTGAAGCTAATTTAGAAGCAATTAAAAAATGCACTGAAAAGGGTGTATATGTTGTTATCGCAACAGGTAGACCTTATTTAGGCACTAAAAGCTTAATTAAAAAATTAGGTTTATTTAATTCTTATATTATTTTATATAATGGTGGAAAAATTATTGATATAGCTAATAATAAAACTATTTATACTAATACAATATCAGGTTCCGATATTAAAGAGATATATCAATTATCTATTAAAAATAATTTATATTATCATGCATTTAAAGAAAATGAAGATTTAATAACACAAAAATTTAATCCTTATACTGCATTAGAAGTAAGAATAAATCATATTCCATTTAAAAATGAATTAATGAAAAATATTAATGATAATGAAAAATTCTTAAAAGGTATGATTGTGGGTGATGAAGAATCTTTAAATAAATTAGAACCTAAGCTTCCTTCTTCTTTTAAAGAAAAATATTCTATTGTTAGATCAGCAAAAGTATTTTTAGAATTTTTAAATAAAAGTGTAGATAAAGGTAATGCATTAAATTTCTTAAAGGATTATCTTAATTTAAAAGATGATGAAACAATGGCCATTGGTGATGCAGGAAATGATCTTGGCATGATTAAAGAGGCACATATTGGTGTTGCAATGAAAAATTCAATGAAAAATGTATTAGATATTGCAGATTATATTACAGAAAATGATAATAATAATTCAGGTGTAGCTGAAGCAATTAATAAATTTGTATTATAAAAAAAGGCATTAAGAATTAAATCTTAATGCTTTTTTTAATTATTTAATAATTCTTTCGCGTGTTCAATTGCGTATAATGATATTTTATCACCTGATAACATTTTCGCAATTTCTTCTACACGTTCATCATAATTTAAATCATTTATTGATGTCATTGTTCTTCCATCATTTAATGATTTAGATATTTTCTTTTCATAATCTGCGATTGCGGCAACCTGTGCTAAATGCGTAATTAATATTACTTGACATTTAGTTGAAATATCTTTTATTTTCTCTCCTATTTTTCTTGCGGTAGAGCCTGATACACCTGTATCTATTTCATCAAATATCATGACATTTATATCTTCTTTATCTACAAAATAAGATTTAAATGCCAACATCATCCTTGATGCTTCACCACCTGATATTACTTTAGATAAAGGAAGCTTAGGCTCTCCTTTATTAAAAGATACATAAAAATCTATTATATCTATTCCTTGTGGTGTAAATATATTATTATCAAATATATCTTTTGGTTCATTATTAATAAATTTAATTTCAAAATCTATTTCTGTTAAATCTAAATCCTTAGCTTCTAAAATAATACCTTTTTCTATATCTTTAGCTATCTTTTTACGATAATTAGATAAATTAGATGATGATTTTAATAATGAATCAAAATTATTTTTTAATTCATCTTCTTTTTCTTTTAATACATCATCATAATTTAGACTCATTTTTAATTTTAATTCTAATTCATTTTGATATTGTATTAATTCTTTAACATCTTTTTTATATTTATTTTTTAATTTATTAATATTATCTAATAATTCTTGACTATTATTTAATTCATCTTCATCATAATCAAGATTATTTAATTCTTTATAAATAAAATCTTTAATATCTAATAAATTATAATATGCATCTAATATTTTATCTTTTGATTCATAATATTTATTATCATATTGTTCTATATTTTCTAAAGATTTAGATGATAAATAAATATTATCTATAGATGATATTTCACCATCTAAATTATTTAATGCTTCAGATAAATTAATTTTAATTTTATCAAAATTAGATAATTTAGATATTCTATCATTTAAATCTATATCAATATCTTCATATAAATTTAATTCTTTTATTTCATTATATGCATATTCATAAAAATCTTTTTCTTTTAATGTTTCTTCTTTTCCTTTTAATATTTGATTATATATTTTTAAAGATTCATTATATTTAGATAAATCTTTTAAATATTTCATATATAAATCATCAAATTTATTATCATTTTTAGGATCAATAAATGATAAATAATTATCTTTAGAAAATAATTTCATTGTATCATTTTGATTATGAATAGATATTAAATGAGATGATATATTTTTAAGTGTTTGAAGTGTTGTATTACAATTATTAATTTTAATAATATTACCATTATTTTTAATTTCTCTATAAATAGATAATTCTTTTTCTATTTTAATGCCTTCCTTTGATAATAAATCATTAATAATATCATTTGTATCAAAGATACCTAAAATAGTAGCCTTAGGTGCACCAAAACGAATCATATCATTATCAGCTCTATCACCACAAAGTAATGATAATGTATCAATTAATAATGATTTACCTGCACCAGTTTCACCTGTGATTGCGGTCATACCAGATGAAAAAGATACATCTACATTATATATAATTGCAAAATCATTAATTTTTAATTCTTTTAACATTATAACACCTTTTCAAAATCTATATTTTTTCCTAAGCCTTTTTTTATTAAAGCTAAAAATTCTAAATTACCGTCTTTTCCTTTAATTGGTGATTTAATTATATTATAGATACCTAAGCCAACAGACTTTAAGGCAGTATTAACATTATTTAATACCTTTAAATGAAGCTTTTTATCTTTAACAATACCATTTTTAAATTTAATATTATTAAGCTCAAATTGAGGCTTAATTAATGTAATAAATGTTGTATTATCTTTAATATATTTAACAATACCATTTAATAAATATTCAATAGATACAAATGATACATCCATTGTTACAAAATCAAAATCTAGATCAAAATTAGTATCTAAAATATTAGTATTTTCAAATAATTTAATTCTATTATCATCTCTTAAGCTTTCATCTAATTGATTATCACCTACATCTACTGCATAAACTAATTTTGCATTATGCTTAAGTGCACAATCAACAAAGCCTCCTGTAGATGAGCCTATATCTAGAACTATTTTATTATTAAAATCTAGATTAAAGCTATTAATAGCCCCTTCAAGCTTTAATCCTCCACGTGAAACATATATAAGTGTTAATGATGAATCTATTTCAACAATATCATCATCTTCACAAATAAAAGAGGGCTTTTTAATTACCTTACCGTTAATTTTAATAGCCCCTTTAATAATTTCATCATGAGCTTTATTTCTAGATTTAAAATATCCTTTTTCAACTAAAAATAAATCAAGACGCATCATAAATTCTTATTAAATTCCTCAAACTTACCATCAGATTCTAAATCTTCTAAACCCACTTCTGTCATTTTCTTAACGACAAGTTCTTTATTTTGATTTAAGATTTGATAACATGCTTTAGATACATCTAATCCTTTTAAATAGCCTTTTACTGCATCATCAAGAGAAATTTTAGAATCATTTAATTTTTTTAAAATTTCATCTAATTCATTCATTAGATCTTCAAAGCTTTTTTCTTTATCTTTCATTTTCTTTTACCTCAATAACCTTGGCCTTAATATAACCATTTTTCATTTCAGTTTTAATTTCATCATTAATTTTAACTTCATTAACATCATTAATGATTTTTCCGTTAACGGATGTTATAGAATATCCTCTATCCATTATTTTTAATGGATTAATACCTTGTAATGTATTATCTAATACACGATAAGAATTTTCTTTATTAATTAAAATCTTTTCAAATAAATATTTTAATTCTTGATATTTATTTTTAAATTCTTTTTCTTTATTTTCTAATACCTTAATAGGCTTATATGTATCAAGTAAGCTAGATACATTAATTAAATTAATTTCTAAATTCTGAAATATTTGTTTAATTCTTTTATTATATGAATCTAAATAATAATTAATTTCAGCCTTTAAAGCTTCAATATCAGGTGTGGCAAGCATTGCCCCTTGGGTTGGAGTAACGGCTCTTTTATCAGCTACAAAATCTGAAATTGTATAATCAATTTCATGACCTACTGCAGATATTGTAGGGATAATACTATCATATATTGCAAGAGCAACATCTTTTTCATTAAATGCCCATAAATCCTCTAAGCTTCCACCACCACGACCAATGATTAAAACATCACAAAGCTTATCTTCATTTGCTTTTTTGATTTGTTTTACAACATCAATATGGGCAGTTTCACCTTGAACCTGACATGGATATAATATTACATCACATATAGGATATCTTCTTTTAATTGTTTGAATAATATCTCTTACTGCGGCTCCAGTAGGTGATGTAATAACTCCTACAGTTTTAGGATAAAGTGGAATAGGCTTTTTATGTTCTTCATTAAAATAGCCTTTTTCACTTAATTCTTTTTTTAATTCTTCAAATTTTAAATATAAATCTCCAACTCCTTGTTTTTTCATTGAAGTTATATAAATTTGATATCTTCCTGTAGCTTCATATACTCTTATATCACCTTTAACATAAACCTTATCACCATCTACTGGTCTAAAGTTCATAGATCTTGCTGCTGAAGCAAACATAATTGCTTGTATTTGCGCATTTTCATCCTTTAAGGTGAAATATAAGTGGCCGGATGAATTAGCTTTAAAATTGGATATTTCACCTTCAAGTAAAACATTTTTTAAATTAATATCATGGTCAAATTTATATGAAATATATTTAGTTAATGCGGTAATAGTTAAATATTTTTCATTTTCCATTTTTATTTTTAATCACATTAGAAATATCATTTAAAACTCTATTATTGAATGATACTTGTTTATGATTTCCCTCATCAGAATAATCTTTAGTAATTTCTAAAGCTTCATTTATGGCAATTTTAAGATCAAGACCTATAAGCATTTCATATGTTGCGATACGAATAATTTCTCTATCTACAACATTTAATCTTGAAATAGTATATTTATGTAAATTATTTTTAATTAATTCATCAATATCAACTAAATTATAATTGATGCCTTCACAATATTTTTTTACATCTTCTATAATATCTTTATTTTCTTCATTATTAATTTCTTCATTTAATGCATCCATTATATTTAAATTTTCTAAATCAGCACGATATAATATTTGCATTACTTTAATTCTTATTTCTCTTCTTGTAGCCATAATTAACTCCTATAACTTAACATAATAATTTTAACATATTATCATACTTATTTAAAGCAAATTAAAGATTGCGAAATTATATTATTTTGATATTTTTAAAAATAAAATCTAAATATTTTTTTATAAATAATTATGATATAATTTTATGGGTGATAATTATGGAACAACAATTAGATAAAAATAAAATACCTAATCATATCGCAATTATTTTAGATGGTAATGGTAGATGGGCTAAGGCACATAACCGTCCAAGAGTGTTTGGACATAGAAAAGGTGCCTTTAATATATATGATATTGCGAAAGCGTGCTCTGAGCTTGGCATTAAATATGTCACAATGTTTTGCTTCTCAACTGAAAACTGGACAAGACCTGATGATGAAGTAAATTATATTATGTCTAAGCCAATGAGATTTGTTAAATTTTATCGTAAAAAAATATTATCTACTTCTGCTAAAATTAAATTCTTAGGTAGACGTGATAGATTATCTAAAGAATTCTTAGCTATGATAAATGATATGGAAGAAAATACTAAAGACCATACTGGTACTACATTATCTTTATGTGTAGATTATGGTTCTTATGATGAAATAACTACCGCAGTTAAAAATATAGCTAAGGATGTTAAAAATAATAAAATATCTATAGATGATATTAATCCTGATTTAATTGAAAAAAATTTATTTACTAAGGATTATCCTAAGCTAGATTTATTAATAAGAACTTCAGGAGAAAAAAGAATATCTAATTTCTTATTATGGCAATTAGGTTATGCAGAGCTTTATTTTACTGATGTTTATTGGCCTGATTTTAATAAAGATGAGCTTATTAAAGCTCTTTTAGATTATCAATCAAGAAATAGACGTTTTGGTGGATTAAAAAATGATAATAAATAAAATAGAGCCTCAAGGCTTTTGTGGTGGAGTTAAAAACGCAATAGAGATTGCGAAAGAATCAATTAAAAATAATCCTAAGCCTATTTATTTATTAGGCTCATTAATTCATAATGAGCATGTAATGAAATCTTTAGAGGATTTAGGATTAATATTAATAGATGATAAAAATAAAACAAGATTAGAATTATTAGATAATATTAATTCTGGTTCTGTAATCTTCTCTGCCCATGGTGTATCTGATGATGTTTATAAAAAAGCTAAAGATAAAAATTTAAATATCATAGATGCTACATGTCCATTTGTTAAAATAGTCCATAATAATATTAAAAAATATCTTAATGATGGTTATGATATTATTTATATTGGAACTAAAGGACATCCTGAATGTGAAGGTGTAATTGGTATTAGTGATAAGATAGTTTTAATATCTGATATTAATGATGCAAAAAATTATCATAATGATAATAAAAAAATATATTTATCTACTCAAACAACATTATCTTTATATGATGTTAATGAGATAATAAATATATTAAAAGAAAAAAATAATAATATTATTATTGATAATAAAATATGTAATGCTACTACTGTAAGACAAAATGCTATATATAACGCAAAGAAAACAGATTTATTTATTGTAGTAGGCGATCAAAAATCATCTAATACTAAAAAATTATATAATATTGCAAAAGAAAAATTTAATGCAATAATGATTAATGATAAAAATGATTTAAATAAAGATTTATTTAAAAATATTAAAGAAATATCTATTACATCAGGAGCTTCTACTCCATCATATTTAGTAGATGAAATAATTGAATACATAAATAAAATTAGTGGATAAAAATCCACTAATTTTTTATATTATCTCCAATTAATTTTAAAATATCTTGATCTGAAAAATGATAATGCTTATAAACATCATCTATGCTTCCATGAACAACAATTGTATCAGTATCAAATGAATAAGGAATTATTTTAGATTCATAATTCATTTTTTCTTTATATTCTAATATTTGATGGAATAATGTACCTGATCTTATTATTTGTTCAAAGCAAATAATCTTCTTATTCATTTTAAATAATTTATCAAGCATATTATTATCTAATGGTTTAATAAATCTCGCATTTACAACCATTACATCTAAATTATTATTTTTAACAATATTATTAATTCTTATAATATCATCACCATAGCTAATGATAATTAAATCTTTTCCTTCATTTAATATATCCCAAGATAAAGATATTTTATAATTAGGATCTATTATTTCATCTTTTACATATCTTTTTGGATATCTTATTACAATAGGCTTATTTTGTTCAAATGCGAAATTAAATAATCCTACTAATTCTTTAGATGTTGATGCCATAGATACAATAAAATTAGGCATCATCATAAACATTGATACATCATATAATCCTTGATGTGTAGGACCATCTTCTCCAACAATACCTGATCTATCCATACCAATAATAACTTTAGTATTAGTTCTTGCGATATCATTTAAGAAATAATCAAAGGCTCTTTGAGAGAATGTTGAATACATCAATAGTACTACTTCTTTATTCTTTTGACTTATTGCAGAAGCCATAACTGCGGCATTTTCTTCTGCAATACCTACATCAATAAATGAACTAGGATATTTTTTACAAAATTCTTCTAAGCATGCACCTTGCTTCATTGCTGGAGTTATTACAAAGAAATCTTTTTCTTCTCTTTTTTGTAATAAATATTTTGCACAAACTTCTGAATAAGATGTTTCACCCTTATGCTCATTTAAAGGCTTACCTGTATTAATATCAAATGGTGATACACCATGGAATGATTCAGGATCATTTAATGATAAATTATAACCATATCCTTTTTCAGTTAATATATGAATTAATAAAGGCTCTTTATCCTTTTTTACACGTTCAAATAATTTAATTAAAGCTTTAATATCATGTCCTTTATAAGGTCCAAAATAATCAAATCCTAAATCTTCAAATATATTATCATGCTGGAATAAGGATTTAATAGATTTTTTAACCTGATGACAAAATACAGTTATTTTATTAGGTAATATTTTAGTTAATATATTTTTAGAATTCATTCTAGAGCCAGATCTCATATGTAAAAATAATTTACTCATAGCCCCAACAGATTTAGAAATACCCATCTTATTATCATTTAATATGATAATTGGATTATATTTCTTATTCTGACCTAAATAATTTAATCCTTCGAACGCAACACCATTAGTAATAGATGAATCACCTATTACTACAATAGGTCTTTTATCTGATGATACTAAAAAGCCTGATGCAGCTGAAATTGATGTAGATGAATGGCCTGATTCCCATACATCATATTCACTTTCTTCTTTTGATACATAACCAGATAAGCCATTAAATTTTCTTAATGTTTTAAATTCTTTAGCTCTACCTGTTAATATTTTAGATACATATGATTGATGGCCAACATCAAAAATAATATCTGCATCTTTTTTATCAAACACATAATAAATAGCTATAGTTAATTCTACTACACCTAAATTAGAAGCTAAATGGCCTCCTGTTTTAGATATATTTTCAATTAAGAAATTTCTAATATCTTGGGCCAACGCCTTTAATTCTTTAATCTTAAGTTGTTTTAAAAATGATGGGTCCTTGATATCTTCTAAATTCATAATTAGTCCTTAATAAATGGAGGAATCTCCTCAAATAATTTTTCATATTGATCATGATGATGCTTTAAAATGTATTTTTTCGCAAAGCTAAAATCACATTTTCTTTCTTTAGTATCATGAACATCTGATGCAATAAAATCTACTAAATTATTATTTAATAAAAATTTAATAATTTTAAATCTTTTTCTTTCTTTAAATGAGCCTGAATTAATCTGAATTAAGGCTCCTTCTTTTTTAATATTAAAATAATCTTCTTTTTTTAAATAGCTATATCTTTCAATGTGGGCAATAATAGGCTTAAATCCTGATACAGATAAATCATATACAATATCTGATATTGGTGTATCAACCCTTGTAGAAAATTCAATTAAAACATATTTAGAATCATTCATAGTTAATACTGAATCATTTTTTAAATCATCAATTAAATTTTCATAATCACATATTTCACTACCTAAATAAAATTTAATCGAACAATCCTTCAATTGAGCTTTAAAATTAGAAAATTTTAAA